>OKSF01002321.1_pt1 | contig 13162 bp, 11 predicted proteins | sample 1606061 | NCBI WGS metagenome assembly OKSF01 (sample SAMEA3541567, study PRJEB24748) | human gut metagenome | biome: human gut; feature: human-associated habitat; material: faeces | place: China | collected 2012 | reverse complement strand
CTATATAGCATGATAAGCCCAAAACAGGTCAGTAAGACAATAACCGCAACAAGACTGTAATCATAATAATCTGCTTTCGCCTTTCGCTGCGTATTGCTTCTTCCTGATGAAGACGTATAAGACTGCTTCTGTGATTTTGTATTTGACATTTAATCACCTGCCGCTTTCTGTTTTTGTTTCCTGTAATAGGGAATCACCCCTAAATCGTACTTCATTATAACAGAAACTTTCTGTATAAGCAATGGGGCAGATGCATTATGCCTCTGCCCCATTTTTCAAGATATTTTCCTATTATTTCTCATCATCAATCTCAATCGGATCGGATTCAAAGATAAATTTAACATTTCCATCCATATCACTGGATCTATCTGTAAATGTTGTGTACATTACATCATCAGACTGAATTGCCTCAAATCTGTCAAGGATATCCTGAAGGTCTCCATTTACTGCATCATCCAGTTTCTTGATACCTTCTTTGTAGAACTTCTTCTGACCATCATTTAAATCTTTTGCCCCATCGTTGAGTTCTTTGATACCATCTTTAAGCTGGTCACTTCCGTCTGACAGTTCATTTGTTCCATCAAGCAGTGTCTGTGTTCCTGAAACAAGGCTTCCTGTTCCGGATGCAAGAGTCTGTGCTCCTGTTGCGAGCTGAGATGCTCCACTGTTTAATGTAGAACTGTTAGAAGAAAGCTGATCTGCGCCACTATACAAAGCACCACTGTTGGATGCAAGGGCTTCCACACCACTTGTAAGCTGACCTGTTGCTGAACTGATCTGTGACATACCACTTGTCAGGCTCTTTCTTGCGCTCTTAAGTGTTTTTGCACCTTTTAACAGCGCCTGTGCGTTTGCATTATTCTTACCCTGAAGCTGTGTGATACCATCTGTCAAAGTCTTTCCGGAACTCAGAAGTGTATCTGCACCGGAGATCATCTGCTCAGTACTTGCTTTTGCAAGACTCTCATATCCACTCTGAAGGGATTTATTTGCTGTTGTAAGCTGTTCAGATCCGCTCTTAAGCTGTTCAATTCCCTGTAACATTGCAGGCATCTGCTGTCCAAGGCCATCAAACAATGTACTCATACCATTTACGCCGTTAGCAATCTGTGTTCCAAGTTCAGAAAGCTGACTTCCGGAAGCTGTCAGTGTGCCATCATTTGCAGTAATAATGCGTATGAAGCAATGTTGAAGGGAACACCGAGAAATATATCGGCACTGCGTTGATATAGTTGCAGGCTCAACCGCCCGTCTGCTACGTAAAACTGAAAGAATGCATGGCAGGGAGGTAGATTCATATTGTTCAAATCTGCTACGTTCCACGCACTAACGATGATACGGCGTGAATCCGGATTGTGTTTGAGTGTCTCCACTACTTCGCTGATCTGGTCGATGAAGCCGCCGTTGTAATCAGGCCATGAACGCCATTGATAACCGTAGACATGACCCAAATCACCGTTCTCGTCCGCCCATTCGTTCCAAATACGTACTCCGTGTTCCTGCAGGTATTTCACGTTTGTATCTCCTTGCAGAAACCAAAGCAATTCGTATATGATTGATTTCAGATGCAGTTTTTTGGTTGTCAGGCACGGGAAACCGTCATCAAGGTTAAAACGCATCTGATGACCGAAGATACTGATCGTTCCGGTTCCGGTACGATCACTTTTTTCCGTGCCTTCGGTAAGTACACGATTGAGTAAATCCAGGTATTGTTTCATAATGAATAATTTGCAGTGAAAATGATTCTCCGTACAAAATTACAAAAATGGAGTGAATAAATTAGCAAACCAGCCGACGAACTTCTTCCAGGGAGAACGCTTTTTCCAAAACTCCGGTGTCAGCTGGGTACAATGCTCGATATCGTTTCGGAACATATTATTCAATTCACCCGTTATTCTTTTATCAAAAATAAAGGCATTTGTTTCGTAGTCATATCGTAGGCTGCGGCTGTTCAGGTTGGCAGTACCGACTGTGCAGAACAAGTCGTCCACCATCATAATTTTCGAGTGATGGAATCCCCCGTTGTACATGTAGACAGTAGCTCCTCTTTTCATCAGTTTATGTAACTTGTAAAGTGCGGCATCCGGAGTAAAAGGGATATCGGAAGCAGAGGAAACCATGATGGTTACATCTACTCCCCGGTCGATTGTCCGGTTCAACGCCTTTTTGATGGAAGAAGTCGGTACAAAATAAGGATTGACGATATGAACATTCTTTTGTGCCGAATAAATGCTCATGGCATAGGCATGACTCAACATACGGCTATTCTTTTTCGGGGTACGGTCTACAATTGCTACAACGATATTTGTGCTGTCTGTCTGTCCCTCATGTTGGGGGAAATAAGCTTCTCCTCCTACGTTCTGTTTAGTCTCTTTGTTCCAAATTGTCAGGAAAATTTCCTGCAAATCATTGACTGCATCCCCTTCGATACGCATGTGCATATCACGCCAAGTTCCGATTTTGGGTAGTCCGTTGATATAATAATCGGCGATATTCATTCCGCCTGTATATGCCACTTTTCCGTCGATAACAGCAATTTTGCGATGGTCGCGGTGGGCGGCATGATTGATATAAGGGAAGGTGAACGGGTCAAACTTGACGATTTCGATTCCCTGTTCACGTATTTTCTTGAGGTGTTTCTTTTTAAGGGGCTTGTTGTTCGACCAGTTTCCGAAAGCGTCAAACATAGCTCGTACTTCAACGCCTTCTTTCACTTTTTCGGCTAATAAAGTGAACAAAGCATTGGCAATGGAGTCATTTCGGAAGTTGAAATATTCCAGATGAACATGATGTTTAGCTTCCCGGATGGCTTCAAATAAATCGATAAACTTCTCCCGTCCGCTTTTTAGCAGTTTGACTTTATTATTATCAGATATAGGGATTCCCGACTCTTCTAGGAAATGCAGTACTAGGGAATCGCTTGTTAGTCCGATTGAGTCTCTGGGCTGCGTCATCAGACTGTCGATGACATCTGCCTGAACATGTAATAAAGACAGGAACAGAAATAAAATAAATATACGTAGTTTCAAAACTCTTCTCTCTATTTTAGTTTACAGAGCAACAAATATACAACATCTATGTTTGGGCTTACTTGGAGTAAAGGGTAGATTTATTATTGTTTAACACTAAAAGGGAGGGATAAAGAGTTCTTTGACTCATAAATATAAAAATCTGGGAAACTTATGCTTTGGACTTTTAATCTGTATTTATTTTGTTTATGCCATAGAAGCAACCTTTCGTGTAGCCATAAATAATAATACAACAGCTGCGATAATAATTGACTTTGGATCAAGGCTGGTAGTGCCATGATTAATCATGCCGATAAATACTTCTCTTATTGTTCCCCAAGCTGCTTCCAATCCGCCTAACCATACGAAAAGTACGGCAGCCACAGTCATTACGAAGGCACTCCAGATACGAACCAGGTGGTTGCTACGACCGGGTAAATGGTGCATGACACGGCGACTGAATCCGTTGTCTGCTATTTCCTGCTTGTTTTCTGCGAAGAAATCGCGCAAGAGCTTATCATTGTCTATTTCTGTCATAACCGTTTTGTTTTAAATACGTTGCTAATTTTTCTTTTCCACGTGACAGGTGGCTTTTCACCGTTCCTGACGGTACTCCTACAATACCTGCTATTTTGTCGATACTAATGTCCTCCATATAGAACAACATAATGCAGGTTCTTTCCACTTCCTTAAGCATTTTGAGTGACTGATAAACATCCATTTTCTGTCCTACATTCTCTTGTTCGGTACTGTTGATGGCGTCTATTTCTTTTGTATCCAAGTCGGCTGTCTCTTTCCGGCTGCGAATATAATCATAAAAAACATTATAAGCAATACGGTACAGCCACGTAGAGAAACTTGACAAGTTTCGGAAAGAGGCAATGTTTGTATATGCTTTGATAAATGTATCTTGTGCAAGGTCGTCACTCAATTCGCTGTCGCCGCAAGTCAGGTTCAGGAAGAATCGCCGGATGGGCGACTGATACTTCTCCACCAACTGGTCGAAGGCCTTGGTGTTCTTGAACACCACGACCTGCGCGACTAACGATATATCATTGAGTTGGCTCATTTATTCTCGTCGTTCTTTTCTTCGTTTACTCCATTATCTTTCTCTCCGGATTCGGAAGGGATGATTTCGAAGCTATCGTTTTTGACGTTATTCTGATTCTTTTTTTCATCTTTATGGGTAGTATACGTCCGGGGAGCATCTGTACCTTGAGTCTGTTGTTTACTACCGATGATCCATTGTCCGATACCCATAAATGTAACGAGTAAACCGATCGCTCCAATTCCGAATTCACCGGTGATTGCCCAAAGGAAGATGAAAAGACCGATACCTGTAAAGGTGTTTTTGATGCCTTGTGAACGTGGGTCAACCGTTTTGTTTTCACGAATAAATTCTGCTGGCAATGGCTGACCTGCAGCGAGTGCCTGTTCGGCAAGACGATAGCGTGCTTTCCGATTTTTATAACGGAAGAAGAAGATTACAAACAGAATGAATACCGGAAATCCGAAAACGGCAATGATTGATATGATTGCTACGAGAATTCCTCCGTTGATACCAAAGCCGTGGAATGGGAAATCGTCGTCATCCGATTCGAATGTAAAACTGGCCTTACCATGACCTGTACTGATATTACTTGAGTTTGCATCTACTTCTGTGGAATCAGTGTCCGCTGTATCTACACCGATGACTGTGACAGCAGTATTGTTTGTTTTTGCTTTATTGTCTTTGGTCACAGTTACCTTTACTTTTCCGACGGAATCGCGGACAACAGTAGTTTGGTTTTGGGCAATAGCCAGTGTGCAAGTGGTCAGTACAACCATCAATGCTAATAGAAAATTTTTCATATCAATAGTTTTTTTATTTATTTCTTTGTCTGTTAGACGTAGTTAATATCATAGAAAGTTGCAAAGAGACGAAATATTTTTGATATTTGCGGAAATTAATAACGAAAAATGGAATTACCCGCTTCTTTTATAGACTATACCCGTTCCCTGCTGGGCGATGAAGAATACGACAAATTAGCTGTTGCCATCCGACAAGAACCACCTGTCAGCATCCGGTTGAATGATGGGAAATTAAAAATTGAAAATGGAAAATGCAGAATTGTACCGCAAGCAGGCTGTATTACTGATTTTCAACTTTCAACTTTTAATTTAGAATTAAATCAAGTCCCTTGGTCTTCCGAAGGCTTTTATTTGGATGAGCGTCTCACTTTCACGTTTGATCCATTGTTTCATGCAGGTTGTTATTATGTTCAGGAGGCTTCTTCTATGTTTGTGGAGCAGGTGCTCCGGCAGTATGTCACCGGACCGGTGAAGATGCTGGATCTTTGTGCAGCTCCCGGTGGAAAGTCTACTCATGCCCGTAGTGTGCTTCCTGAAGGGAGTTTACTGGTGGCTAATGAAGTCATCCGAAATCGTTCGCAGATTCTTGCGGAGAATTTAATGAAGTGGGGACATCCGGATGTAGTAGTAACCAATAATGATCCGGCAGATTTTGCGGTTTTGCCGTCTTTCTTTGACGTGATTCTTACAGATGTCCCTTGCTCCGGTGAAGGTATGTTTCGTAAAGACCCTGTCGCTGTAGAAGAGTGGAGTCCCGAGAATGTAGAAATCTGTTGGCAGCGGCAACGGCGGATTATTGGAGATATTTGGGATACGTTGAAGCCTGGGGGAATTCTTATATATAGTACGTGTACATTTAATACAAAAGAGGACGAAGAGAATGCACGTTGGATTCAACAAGAGTATGGAGCCGAGCCGTTAACTGTGCAGGTACAGGAAAACTGGAATATAACAGGAGATCTTTTACCGGATAATTGTGATGGTTCTAAATCTTCTATTCCTGTCTATCATTTTTTCCCTCATAAGACGAAAGGCGAAGGCTTTTTCCTGGCAGCTTTTCGGAAGCCGGAGACAGGAAACGAGATTCCGGTATCTTCTTTCTCGAAGGAGAAGACTTCTAAAAAGAAAGATAAGAAAGGAGGAGCAACCTCTTCTCCTGTTTCGAAAGAACAGCTGAATATTGCAAAAAGCTGGCTGAATGATGAAAATTCGGACAAGTATATATTGTCGGCAGAAGGAACAAGTATCCAGGCTTTTTCAAAGCATTATGCTGATGAATTAATGGCAATGAAACAATGCCTGAAAATCGTATCGGCAGGAGTGGAGATAGGAGAAGTGAAAGGAAAGGATTTGATACCTGACCATGCATTGGCGATGTGTAGTTCACTTTTATGCCGGGAAGCTTTCGCTACGGAAGAAATAAGTTATAAACAGGCTATCACTTATTTACGAAAAGAGGCCATTACCTTGCCGGTAACAGCCCCTCGTGGATATGTTTTGCTTACGTACCGGCATATTCCTCTCGGATTTGTGAAGAACATCGGTAATCGTGCCAATAATCTTTATCCGCAAGAATGGCGTATTCGTAGCGGATACTTGCCGGAAAATATACGCATATTATCGGAAAGTACAGTTGATTAAAGAAGACCCTGCTGATTAAGGCAGTATTCCGGCAGGTATTTCCTGTTCGGAAAGGGTAAAACTAATTTGTTTGCCTGTGCCTGGTTCACCTCCAGCGATTTCTTCCAGCGTGTAGGAAGGAGGTGGTGCAGGTGATGTCCGCGTTTCTCCGATGGGTGGAGTATTCCAATTCAGATTCAAGCTTTTATCCAAGCGGTGAAATACGTATGCATTTCCCCACAAGATGAATTTATGATTGGAAATAGGTGTTGCCGCATCTTCCGAAAAAGTGAGAGTCAGTATAGCTTTCTCATTATTTCCTTCTTCTTTTTCCAGTTTGTAACTTCCTCGAGTTATTAAGGTTAGTCCGGATGAAAAAGCTGTTTGTTCTCCCTGTTTGAAAAAATAAGCATCCCGTGCGTGATTGTTGATTAGAAAAATGTCGGAAATGCCGGGCAGAAGATTTGCGTCTCCGTTGGGTAAGTTAGACAAGTAGCTGCGGAGCAACTTTATATCCTCGTAATTGTCGACAACCTTGATTGGCAGGGTGCAGGTTTCTTGTGTGGCGTTGTCCGTTACTGTCAGATAAGTTTGCCCGGTGAGAATACCGGTAACATAAATCATACGTCCGGCAGGTACTCCGCTCCAGCCGGTTTCGGTTCCTGCGCTTGCGATGCGTGTGTCTTTAACTTCAAGTGAGTAATCACCATTTCCGCTTTCCAGTCCAAGGTAACGTCTGCCACCCATGGGCACTTCATATTCACTGTTGTAAAAACGAAGTGGATTTTCTTCATCCTCTTTACATCCACTGAATAGTGTAAGGATGCAACATAATATGAATAGATAGAATTGTTTAGGTCTCATAATCTGTATTTTATGTTCGTTGCAAATGTAACATATTATTTTGAAATATTTAGTTGGAACTTGAAGAAAATGAGAGGGAGAGGGGAGATAATTTCAGGCACGGGTTACACGGATTTCACGGCTTTTAGAAATATGATTGTCATAAAGTAACAGCGTAATCCGTGAAATCTGTGTAATCCGTGCCTGAAATTATTATATAAACATACTTACATCACTTAAAATAGAAATTAGTATGTTCGGCGTAATCCATGTCTAAAGGATTTTATGTACTATTTATAGTTTACTCTTGTAAATCCGTGCCATTGCTTTCTGGTACTGATTTTCCAGTTGCAGATAATTTTGATGGCTTTGATAGATGACAGAAACTTCAACGAAATATTCAATCATACTAATCTGTCCACCTGTCAGAGCCTGTTTCAGCAGTGACAGATCTTGTTGCGACTGGAAAGTCTTGCTGTATTCTTCCATCGAAGCGTGCAGTGTTTTCGCTTCCCGGTAAAGCTGTGCCAATTCGGATTCCACTTGAAGGGTAGCATTATCCTTTTGCAAGTCAATGTTAAGAGCCTGTGCTTTAGCGATTTTTACCTTATTCCGATTTTCGAAAAGTGGGAAAGAGAAACCTACCACTACACCGTTGAAAGGTACGCCTGTTTCTGTGTTCCGGCGGTAGCCGAGTTCCAGTTTGGGTAGCCATTGTGATTTATTGACAGCAATCTGTTTACGGGCAACAAGACTTTCGTTGCCGAGTGCCATAAGAGTACGGTCCGTTGCCATGACTTCCGACTTCAATATTTGATAATCAGTAGGGAAAGGTATAGCCGGATATTGGTTTTCCTCGAAAACTACCGGAATATTACCATTCAGCGTATTCAGCTCCTGCTGTTTGTTGCGGAGTGCTGTTTCGTTCAGAGACGCTTCTGTTCTGACATTCAACAGTTCCAGATTGATTTTGTTGGTTTCGAGAGCATTTGCATCTCCTGTTTGAAGACGCTTGGCATACATCTTTGCAAGTTCTTCCGCATTGCGGAGGCGTTCTTCCAGAATATGCTTTTGCTGACGAAGCATGATAATATCCAGGCAAAGTTCTTTCGCCTGTAACAGCTTCTCTTGACGGAAAACATCCGACTGACTGTCAAAAGCTCCGGCTTTGAGACGATTCAACTTGTTGCGTGTAGCATATAAACTAGGGAAATCAAAGCTTTGTGAAACAACCAGTTCGCCGATTGTTTCGCTTTTATCTTTCGCTCCCCATAGATGTGCGTAAGAAAGAGTAGGATCAGGCAGGTTATTATCCGTTTTAGCTTCCAGCTTCTGCGAAGTAATCAGTTGCTCGTTTGCCTGCAACTCCTTATTGTTCGTTTCGATATTCTTCAATACCTGTTCAATTCCGTTTTGGGCTTGCACTTCGCCTATGGTTAAGAAAAGAAGTGCAGCGCTTATGGTCATGATTTGTTTCATTTCTAATTTCTTTATTTATTACAAGCTATTGTTGATAGATACTTTATGATAAGGCATTTATTTGTTTGGCACCGAGGAACGACCCGTTTCTCACCGAGAAACACTTGGTTCCTCACCGGGGAACGATGGTTTCCTCACCGAGGAAAAACATCACCCGCTACAGGCTTTCCTGGGCCTTTTTCCGATGCATCATCAGATAAACAATCGGAACGATAAAACCGTTCAAAAAAGTAGACGTTAATAACCCTCCTAAAATCACTTTTGCCATCGGACTTTGAATTTCGTTACCGGGCAAGTCGCCGCCGAGTGCCAATGGAATCAGTGCCAGTGCAGAAGACAATGCCGTCATCAAAATCGGATTCAGACGGTCGAGAGAACCTCGGATCACACTATCATACACATTCAAACCTTCTTCCTTTTGCAGATGATTGTAGTGGCTGATGAGCAACATACCGTTACGCGTTGCAATACCGAACAAGGAAATGAAACCGATGATAGCCGGAATACTGACTTCTCCTGTTGTAATCACCAAAGCAAATACACCACCGATCAGTGCCAGCGGAAGATTCAGCAAGATGACGCCCGACTCTTTCACGCTGCGGAACTCATTATACAATAACAAGAAGATTACTACAATGCTGATAAATGAAGTCAACGCCAGTGTCCGGCTGGCAGCCTGCTCACTTTCAAACTGTCCGCCATACTCGATGTGATAGCCTTCGGGTAGTTGCACCGATGTGTCGATGCGTGTCTGAATATCATTGACGACACTACGCAAATCGCGGTCCGCCACATTAGCAGAAATCACAATTTTACGTTTTACATTCTCGCGGTTGATCGTATTCGGTCCCATGGCTGATACCACTTCTGCTACATAGTTCAAAGGTACTTTGCGCCCGTCATTCGTGTCTACCATCAGGTTGCGGATTTTTTCTATTTCATCCCGGGCATCATCCTTCACTTTCACGATCAGATCGAAACTCTTGCCTTGTTCATAAACCTGCGAGATCACTTTTCCGGCCAAAGCAACGTTCACATATTCCGAGAACTCCGGCAGAGTAATACCGAACTTAGCCAACATTTCCCGTTTAGGCTGTATTTTTAGCTGCGGGCGTTCAATCTGTTGTTCCACGTTCAGGTCGGCAACACCGGGAATATCACTGATAGCTCCTTTAATTTGATTACCGAGTGAGAACATTTTATTCAGATCGTCTCCGAACAGCTTGATAGCGATATTTGCTTTCGTACCCGATAACATAGCGTCGATACGGTGGCTGATTGGTTGTCCGATTTCTATATTTGCCCCGGTGATAGTACCCAATTTTTCACGTACATCAGCTACCAGTTCACTGCGCGAACGATCTTTCAGTTCAAACGGAGCTTCTATTTCAGAAACGTTTACCCCTAACGCGTGTTCGTCCAGTTCGGCACGTCCCGTTTTCCGGGCTACGGTTTGTATTTCGGGAATCGTCATCAATAACTCTTCTGCCCGCTGTCCCATTTTATTGCTTTCTTCCAATGAAATACCCGGTAGAGAACTGATATTGATGGTGAACGATCCTTCATTAAAGGAAGGAAGGAAACTGCGTCCGAGTGTAAAGAATACTCCGAGCGCAACTACAAAGAGTGCGATTGTACTTCCAAGTGTCACTCGTTTGTGTGCCAGCACCCAAGTCAGTGCCTTTTCATAAATCCCTTTCATCCAACGGGCAAGGGGAGCTTCTTTCAGTTCCTTGTTTGTCTTATTGCTTCCTAATAGATAAGAACAGAGCACCGGAGTCAGCGTCAGAGCAACTACTGTCGACGCGAACAATGCTACGATAAAGGCAACGCCCAGCGGAACCAACATTCTGCCTTCCATTCCGCTAAGGAAGAACAACGGAACAAAGCTGACAACGATAATCAGCGTAGAATTAAGTATAGGCATCCGCACCTCTTTCGAAGCATTGAATACCACCTCGAGTGTACTTAACCTTTCCGTTTCTGCTTTCTGACGGTTCTCCCGCAGTCGTTTATACACGTTTTCCACATCGACGATGGCGTCGTCTACCAATGATCCGATGGCTATCGCCATACCTCCGAGGCTCATGGTGTTGATTGTCAGTCCCATGTAGTGTAGTGTCAGAATCGAAACAAGCAGGGAAAGAGGCAGCGTTACCAATGAAATCAATGTAGTGCGCACATTTGCCAGGAACAGGAAGAGTACGATTACTACAAAAATACCTCCTTCAAAGAGTGATTTCTTCACATTGCCGATGGAACTTTCGATAAAGCGGCTTTGACGGAATATGTCCGTTGAAACTTTTACGTCCGGTGGCAGATTCTTTTGCAGGTCTTTCAAAGATGCTTCCAATTTATCCGTCAGTTCCAGCGTACTGGTAGCCGGCTGTTTGGTAATAGTCATCAGTACGGCAGATTTTCCACGCTCTGAAGCAGTTCCCAGTTTCGGGGCTTTCGGTCCGATGGTTACGTCCGCAATATCTTCCAGCGTGACAGGGAAGTTGTTCACTGTCTTTACTACCGCTTTGCCAAGTTGTTCTGTTTTAGAAGTTGAAAGTACACCGCGTACAATATATTCATTTCCAAATTCGTAGAGCACACCTCCATTTGCGTTCAGGTTCATATCCTGTGTCACAGCCATCACTTCTCCCATCGAAATGCCGTAATGACGCATCCGTTCGGGATCCAGCTGAATCTGATATTCTTTGATATCTCCTCCGAGTACGGCAACCTGTGCCACTCCTCCGGTAGACAATAGACGGGGACGGATAGTCCAGTCCGCAATCGTACGAAGATCGAGCATCGAAGTGGAGTCGGCAGTCAGACCGACGATGAGCATTTCGCCCAAGATGGAAGATTGTGGGCCGAGTGTCGGTTTACCAACGTTGACCGGCAGTGATTCACTCACCACCGCTAACTTCTCGCTAACAATCTGGCGAGCGAGATAAATATCGGTTCCCCAATCAAATTCTACCCAGACAACGGAAAATCCGTTGGTAGAAGAAGAGCGGACACGACGCACACCCGTAGCTCCGTTTACGGCAGTTTCAACAGGAAAAGTGACGAGCTGTTCAACTTCTTCCGCAGCCATACCGTTGGCCTCGGTCATGATGACTACCGTAGGTGCGTTCAGGTCGGGGAATACGTCTACTTCCGTATGCATGGCGGTATACGTTCCCGCAATTAGCAGGAGGATGGCCGCGCAGACTACAACCAACCGGTTGTGTAGGGAGTAATGTATAATTTTATTAAGCATTTCTTTAAGAATTAAGAATTAAGAATTAAGAATGAAGAATTAGAAATGAAGAATTAAGAATGACTATGCAGCACGTGCAATAAACATATACCAATTATTGCGCAGCCAAATTCTTCATTCTTCATTTCTAATTCTTCATTTAATCAATGTTCGTGACTATGTGCCGGGATGGCATTGCTTGCGCTTGCCAGTCGAACCTGATAAGCACCTTCGGTCACTACACGGTCGCCAGCCTTCACTCCGGTCAGGATCTGAACACTTTTACCGTTGTCGGCTCCTATCGTTACTTCCTGTTTTTTATAACCCTCTTCGTCCAGTTGCAGGTAGATAAAGAAGATTCCTTGTTCCTCTGTCAGTGCCGTGCGTGGGAGAGACAGTACGTTTTCCATCGTTGAAGAAAGCAAGAATACCTCCACGAATGATCCGGGGATCACTTCTCCTTTGTTGTCGAACTCAAAAGTGACAGGCACATAAAAAGAGTTGTCTCCGGCAGCTTTTCCAAAAGAGAGAAGTTTGCCGTTCAATGCTTTCAGCTCGTAAACCTGATTATTATAAGGAGTCTGGAAATTGGCGGAACTGATTGTACGGAGGTATGGATAATACTTTTCCGACACTTCGGCACGGAGGAAAAGACGACGATTCTGCGTCACGCTCACCAGCGGTTGTCCGATGGTCACGTAGTCGCCTTCTTTCACAAGAATGCTTTTCACATATCCTGCAATAGGAGCTGTAATACTTTGGCCGATAGCCGAATGATTCTTGGAAAGGGCTTCGTAACTAAGGCGGGCATTTTCATAACTTTGCTCTGCCTGTGCAAAATCCTTGTCAGATACAATCTTGTTTTTAACAAGCTCTTTCATACGTTCGTACTCCTTCTTAGATACCTCGTAGGCAATGCGGGCACGTTGTACCGGATCACCGTCGGCGATATTTTTTGAAGAAATCGTGACTAGCGGCGTACCGCTGCCGACGCTCATTCCTTCCGTTACTTTTCCACGGAAAGATACAACGCCGGCCACTGTAGCTACGGCAACCGATTCATCACCTTGGGCAGCCAGCACCTGTCCGCTGGTTTTAATCACTTGCTGGAAAGGTGCAGGTTCGA
>OKSF01002311.1_pt1 | contig 13206 bp, 13 predicted proteins | sample 1606061 | NCBI WGS metagenome assembly OKSF01 (sample SAMEA3541567, study PRJEB24748) | human gut metagenome | biome: human gut; feature: human-associated habitat; material: faeces | place: China | collected 2012 | reverse complement strand
CAGGCAATTTTGGACAAAGTCAATCGGATATTCGTAAGTGAAGCAGGGGATTTATTTGATTCGGTTAAATTATGGTTACGTTACTGGGAACAGAAGGAAGAGTAGCGAACCAGGCTATGCGACGGGATGTTACAGACAGAAGATTTTATAGAAGAGATTGCATCTTGGATATAATGTATAAAAATGAGAGCGAATATTTGTGATATCTTACGTATTTACAAATAAAAATAAGATGGATATAATAAAAACAACATATGAGAACGATTCCATAAAGAAAAACATATAAATTTATATATTTGTAAGTAAAAATACAAATATATAAAAAACAAAGTAGAACTAAACGTGGGAACGATTACATAATAAGAGGGAGGATATTATGGATTACAGAAAGACAGCCCGGGAAATATACGACCATATTGGTAAAAAAGAGAATATTATTTCCGCGGCTCATTGTGCCACACGTCTTCGATTGGTTATCGGTGATAATGCGAAGGCTGACATGAAGTTGCCACTGCGATCCTGAAATGCACCGACAATCACGATGACGGTGGGTGCGAGCAGGAAGCAGGCGGTGTAGGCGAAGAACGGGAGCGTGGTGGCGAGCGTGCCCAGCTCCTGGCGGTGCTTGGCCATCGCCGAGGAGAGAGGAGAAGCGGGAGTAGCGGACGGACCCGCAGCCTTGGCGGCAGCAGGTCCGTTCGATGCAATGGGTGCGATTGCGGCGGTCATCGGTCTGTGCCTCAGTTGCCGATCGTCTTGTCCCAGTTGTTCTGGAGCCACTCGGTGATGCGGGTGGAGTCGTCGTTGGTGTAGGAGACCGGCTCGCCTTCGATGGTGATGGCGTCCTTCAGAGTGGCCTGGTCGACGGTGCCGTCTTCCTTCATGGAATCGAGCAGCACCGGGTTGGCGCCGCCCTTGAACCACAGGTTCTGGGCGTCGGCGGTGTACAGGTACTCCTCCCACAGGCGGGCGGCGGCCGGGTGCGGCGCGTCCTTGTTGATGGCCTGGTTGTAGTAGCTGACGACCTGGGCCTTCGGGAAGGTCTTGTACTTCCAGTTCACGCCCTTGTCCTTGAGCTCCTTCTTGTAGGAGGCCTGGTTGTAGGTCCAGTCGAAGACCACGCCGGTCTGGCCGGAGTCGATGGTGCCGTTGGTCACGTCGACGGTGGTCAGGTTGCCGGCTTCCTTGAGCTTCTTGAAGTAGTCAAGGCCGGGCTGCAGGTTGTTGATGTCGCCACCGGCGAGCTGGTTGGCCATCAGGTAGCCGTTGAAGGCGGCGCCAGCCTCGGCGGGCTTGCCGTTGAGGGCCACGGTGCCGGCGAACTTCGGGTCGAGCAGGTCGTCCAGGGAGCTGATGTCGCCGTACTTGTCGGCGTTCCAGCCCACGGACATGATGCCGGTGTAGTCGGCGTAGTAGGCGCCGTCGGCGTCCTTGGCGGTGTCCGGGATCTTGTCCCAGGCCTGCACCTTGTACGGGGCGAAGTAGTCGGTGGAGGTGGCGGCGATGGCCTGGCCGACATCGAAGACGTCGGGGGCGGCGTCGGTGCCCTTGTTGGTCTTGGCGGCGTCGAGCTCTTCCTTGGATGAGGCGTTCGGGTTGAGCTCGGTGACCTTGATCTCCGGGTACTTCTTCTTGAAGCTCTCGATGACCTCGCCGTAGTTGGACCAGTCGTGCGGAAGGGCGATGACGTTCAGCGCGCCCTCTTCCTTGGCGGCCTTCTCGAGGTCTTCCATGGTGCCGAAGTCGGCGAGGGAGGTGGCTTTGGCGGACTTTTCGTTCACGGTGACGGCCTTGCCGGTGCTTTCGCCGGTGCCATCGGAGGAGGCGTTGCTCGAGCCGCAGGCGGCCATCGAGAACGCGAGCACGGCGGCGAGGGAGCCGGCCGCGATCTTACGCAGGTTGTTCATAATGTTCCTTTTCTCAACATCATCCAGACGACAGTCTGGGGAGTCGGGCTTGGTATGCGCGGCATTCGCGCGGCCCGTGAATCCAAGAAAAGAAACTATGCGCCTAATCTGTCCTGACACTGGCGCGCAAGTGAATTGCGTTCGCCATTTGCTGTACGCCTGTTGAACTTAGGAAAACTTGGCATGAATTACTGACAGGTATGGGCGATGTGTCAATAGCGGAACCGGCCTGCGGCCGATTCCGCACCACACTTACCTCAGCACGCCCTCAATCAATCGCGTGATGAGTTCGGTGTAGCTCACTCCGGTGGCATCCCAAGCCTTGGGATACATGGAAATCGGCGTGAAGCCGGGCATGGTGTTGATTTCGTTGACCATCACCGTGCCATCAGGCGTCACGAAGGTGTCCACACGGCTCAAGCCGGCACCATCCACGGCCTTGAACGCGCGACGGGCCACGTCACGCACGTCCTCAAGCACGCTGACCGGCAGATTGGCAGGCACTTCCACGTGGCTGGCGGAGGCATCCATGTACTTGGAGTCGAAATCGTAGAACTGGTCGTCGTTCTGATGATCGAGCACGATTTCGCCGGGCCAGCTGGCCTCAGGCTCGTCACCGGCCTTCGGGCACAGCACGGCACATTCGATTTCGCGACCATCAATCCCCTGTTCGACGAGCACCTTCCAGTCGTGCTCGCCGGCGGTGGCGATGGCGGCGGCCAGACGATCCTGCTGGGTCTCGCGGTCATCGGCTTTCTCGACTTTGGTCACACCGAAGCTGGAGCCTGCGCGCGAAGGCTTGACAAACAGCGGATAAGTAAGACCGGCGTCCTCGATCTCGGCAAGCACATCGGCGGCGGTGAAGTTGCGCGCATCGACCGTCACACCCGGTGCGGTGGGAATGCCGGCGGCATCCAGCACCACCTTGGTGTAATGCTTATCCATGCAGGCGGCGGAAGCAAACACTCCGCACCCCACGTACGGCACACCCATCATTTCCAGCAGGCCTTGAACCGTACCATCCTCGCCATAGGGGCCGTGCAGCACCGGCAGTACCGCGTCCACATGGCCAAGGGAGGTCAGCACATGGTGCATTTCCGGGTCGGACATGCTGACGAAGCTGGTGCCGAAGCCGGAATCGGCGGAATTGATGTGGCTGGGCTCGCCGATGAAGAAACCGTCCTGTCCGCGAGAGGGGTCAAGCATCACCGGGCGCGATTCCGGGGTGATCTTTACGGTCGGCAGCTCGCCGCCGTCCAAGTTCCAGCCACGCGGATCTTCGCCATTGATGATCCACTTGCCGTCCTTGGTGATGCCGACCGGAATCGGCTCGAACCGTTCAGTGTCCATGGCCCCCAGCACACCGGCAGTGGAGATGCAGGAAATCGAATGCTCGTCTGCACGCCCACCATAGAGCACCACAACACGCTTCTTGGCCATAACCATCCTTTTGTTGAAACTACAACCGTTTTCAAGCCTATGCTTTGCACCGCCAACCGGACCGAACCGCGCTCGGAACGCCGCGCACAAGAGACGCACACCAGTCTACTCGTGCACGTCAACGACGTATACGCCACGCGACTTTGCACGTACAACGTATACGCCACGTATACGTCGCTTCTCTCGTTATTCGCCGGTAACCTCGTGACCGAACAGTCCGGCAAGCATCTCCGAGCAGGAAATGCCTTCGTTCAGCACGCGGCTCATCTGATACGCCAACGGGGTCGGCACATCAAGCTGATCGCCAAGAGCCACCACCGCATCCGTGGTGGGCACGCCTTCGGCCACACCGTTGCTGACCTTGGTGGCCTCTTCGACCGTCAATCCCTTGCCGAGATTCGCGCCGAACGTATAGTTACGAGACAGCGAAGAGCCACAGGTGGCGATGAGATCGCCCACACCGGCCAAGCCGAAGAAGGTCTTGGGATCGGCGCCAGCGGCTACGCCCAGCGCGGTCAGTTCGGCCAGTCCACGAGTTTCGATCATGGCTGCGGTGTTCTCACCGTAGCCGGCACCACGGGCCATGCCCACGGCCAGCGCGGTCACGTTCTTCAGGCTGCCGCACATTTCCAGGCCGATGACGTCGGTGGTCACGAACGGCTTGAAATAGGAGGTGGTGCATGCCTCGGCCACCTTCGTGGCATTATCGAGGTTCGTGCAAGCCACCACGGTGGCGGCGGGATGACGATCGGCGATTTCCTTGGACAGGTTCGGTCCGGAAATGGCGGCGAACCGGTCGGCCGGCAAGTCAAGGGATTCGCGGACGACTTCGTCCATACGCTTGTTGGTGCCACGCTCGATGCCCTTCATCAGGCTGACGACGATGGCGTGATCGGGAATCAGTCCCTTGAATTCGACGAGTGCCACTCGCGCGAACTGCGCGGCGATGGCCACGACTACGATGTCCGCGTTCTTGACGGCTTCGGCGCGATCCCCAGTGGCGGTCATGTTGTCCGGCAACTTTTCGACGGACGGCAGGCGCACGGCGTTGTGGTGGTGATCGCGAATGCCCTCGACAATCTGCTGCTCCTTGGCCCACATGGTCACCGTGTTGCCTGCGTCCGCCAGCACTTGGCCGAAAGCAGTACCCCATGCTCCTGCACCGAGAACCGTTATATTTTTACCCATATCAAATTCCTACCTTCGCTTGTCGCGCAACTTCATCGGCACAATCTTGTGCCATGCTACTCGCCTAGGCTCCCCGTACGGGAACCGGTGCGGCTACTTCTCAGCCGGGAACGGGCCGCCGGCTTCAGGCCAAGGCTTACGACTCATACTGCGGTAGTCCCAGTAGCCTTCAGCGGGGAACTGCTCGCCACGAATTTCCTCCAGTACTGTGTTCATGCGTTTGAGCACGCGCCACATCAGCTCGTTCACGGCCTCGGCAGGCGGCTCTTCACCCCATGAGTCCATGTCGGCAAGCAGATCGGAGTAATCGAGCGCATGGTCATAGCACATCACCACGTTTTTGCGCGGCCATGGCCACCAGTGGTTGATGGAGGCGGCACCCCACGTCACCGCCGGGTACAGCGGCACCTGATGCCCCAGTCTGCGCGAGGATTCAAGGGCGATATATCCCACGCCCTCCTTAATGCTCATCACCCACTTTTTCGGGTCGCGGGTCACGGTGCCTTCCGGCCAGACCGTCAGCGGGCGGCCGGACGTCAGAATATCAATCGAGGTCTCTTCGATCTGCTTGGCCTTGCCCGAATGACGCTGCACCGGCTGCATGCCGACCAACTGGAACCACTTGCCGATCAATGGCCACTTCGCCATCTCGGCCTTGGCCATGTAACGGGGGCGGCGGCCCATGTGGAACAGGCTCATCATTGGCACGAACACATCAAACATGGTGACATGACTGGCGGCGGTGATGAACGGTCCGGTTTCCGGCACCTGTTCCAAGCCCCAGGCCTTGGTCTTGCAGCTGGCGCGGAACACAATGGACACCCCTCCCAGCAGTCGTTTGGTGGCCTTGGGATTCTGGGCGTTGATTTCCGGCTGATTGGGCGTGCGGGGGCCGGTCGGGTAATACTGTGTCGAGTCCACAAGCGTGTGGCGGGCGGCCAGACGCTTGACCTGCTCATCACTCAGCGGTCTTACGGCCGAACGCGGCGACGGTTTTCCTTTGGATGCCATGGTCTCTATTGTGGCACGGACCACCGCCCAACGATTCCAGCGCAACATTCCCGGGAATGCGTCGCACAATACGCGGCGGCCCGTCTGCACACACCATGCGCGCAGACGGGCCGCCGGGAAAACGTTCGAATCACTCCACCGCGATGGCGTCAATCTCCACGAGCGCGCCCTTGGGAATCATGTTGTTGCCAAAGGCCACGCGGGCGGGCTTGACGGAGCCGATGAACACCTCAGCGTAACGTGCGTCCACTTCCTTGAAGTCCTCGACGTTCTTCAGGTAGATGGTGGCGCGGCACACATGCTCAATGCCGGTACCGGCAGTGTCGAGAATGTGCTTAATATTCTTCAGCGCCTGTGCAGCCTGCTCTCCAGCGGTCTCGCCCGCCAGTTCGCCGGTGGCCGGATCAATGCCCAGCTGGCCGGATACGAACACGAAGCCATTGGCCTTCACCGCCTGGCTGTATGCGCCCAGCGCGGCCGGCGCCTCGGAAGTGGCTACGGCTTCCATCTTTTCGCTCATATTGTGCTCCTTCTCATCTTGGGGGCGCCCACCTGCTGCGGCCGGCGCCGGTACACATCACCACCGGCTACGACCAATCGCACGATCAGCAACGATTGGCAATGCCGATTACGTAGCAGTCTACTGAGCAAAGTCGCGTTTAGCGCGCATGATGCCCGGCATACGGCCATCAACAGACTATTCCTTGCTATTCCAGACGATTCCAGACGATTCCAGACGATTCGGCTACCGTTCTCGCCAAACCGGACGGTTTTTCCACGACCCAAGCGAGCCGGCATCACCGGCCTTGCCATTGCCGACACCAGCACCAGCCTTGCACGCGCCGAATATGCAAAAGGCTTCCGGCGGTTAGCCGAAAGCCATGCTGGTGGGCTTGATGGGGATCGAACCCACGACCTTCTGTTCCGGAGACAGACGCTCTATCCACTGAGCTACAAACCCGAGCAACTTCTTTACTGTACACCACATCACGTTGCATGCGGCACATACGTCGCCAAAATAACGAGAAAATCGCCATTATCGGCTCTACAATGGGGTTATGTCGGAACCTACAGATGACTTCGAATACGAACGCCGCTTCTTCTGCCGCGAACTGCCGGCGGAATACGACGACGGCGACGCCCCGACCCTCATCATTCAGAGCTACTACGTGCATGCCGACAATTACGCCTTGCGCGTGCGGCTGGTCTCGCGCAAGGTTCACGTCGACATGACGCCCGACGTAAATCCGGTGGCCGTGCTGGACGAATACCGCGACCGGTTCTCGGAAGCATATGTCACCGTCAAAGGTCCGTCCGTGGGCGGCACGCGCTACGAAGTCGAGCGCGAAATCGATACGCGTATCGCGGCCGAACTCATCAAGCGCGGCGGCTCGGTAATCATCAAGAACCGGTATTCCGTGTGGATTGAGGAAGACGGCTGGAGCGTGGATGTGTTCGGCGGGCCGAATGCGCCGCTCATCGTAGCCGAGGCCGAACGATCCGGGCCGGTTACCAATCTGACGATTCCGAAATTCTGCATCACCGAAATCACCGATCAGGCGCGATTCAATAACGATGGTCTCGCCAACCGTCCGTTCTGTAAGTGGGCGGATGATTTCGAGGAGGAGCTGGCGCTGGAGGGGCCAAGGTTCCAGCAGTATTTCGGGAAGAATCGGATGGTTTAGGGGGGGGGAGCAATCGAGTACGCTCGTGAGCTCCCCTCAGTCATCTACGACGACAGCCCCTCTCAAAGAGGGGAGCCAAAACCACTTAGTACATGAGGGTGGCTAGGCGACGACGGGCGCGGGTCAGACGCGGGTCGGTGGGTTCGGGGATGGCGAAGTATTCGAGCAGACGCTTGCGAACCTGCTCGATATCGGCCTTGTGCCCGGCGGCCAAAAAGTCCAGCAAACGGTCGAAAGCGTCTTGAATCTGGCCACCAATCATGTCGATATCAGCCACGGCCAACTGCGCTTCCACATCGTCCGGCGCTGCGGCGGCAGCGGCACGTACGTCACGTACATCAGCGGCCCCGGAGCGGGCCAGCAACAGCGCCTTCGCACGTTCGCGGGCGGCCAGTGCATCGGACGGGTCGGATCCGAGCACGCGCTCGTATTCGGCGGCGGCACCGGCGTAATCGCCCTCCTCGGCCAAACGATGGGCTTCGGCATGCTCCGGCGGCACCTGCTCAGCACCCGCGACGGCACCGGTGGCACCAGCGCTCTTGGCGGCATCGGAATCAGGATCACCCGAGTACGGCGCGGTACCGTTCACACCAGACTGCGCGGCGGCCTCAATAATCTTCGGAATCACCTCGTCAGTAAGTTGCTTGAGCTCGTCGTCACCCGGAAGGCCCTGCAACAGCGGCATCGGACGGCCGGCAATCAACGCGAACAGTGCGGGCACGCCCTGCACCTGCAGCGCTTGGGCAATCGAGGGATTGGACGAGATATCGATACGGGAGAGCTGAATCTGGCCGTTCAGGGCGTTCACCGCGTCGCCCAGTGCACGGGCCATCGGGAACAGGCGGTCATCGGTCGGCACCCACAGAAGCAGCAGGATCGGGAAGGTCGCAGAAGTCTGCACCATTGCCTGGAAGGTGTTTTCGGTGGTGTCGATCACGTACCCACCAGCGGCAGGCGCGCCGCCCGCTTGTCCGGGCTCGGCCTTGACCTGATGCTTCAGCGCCTCCAAATCGACGGCGCCCGCCAATGAGACTCCCGGATTGAACTGCTGCTCTGCCATAATGCCTCCCGATTCCACGCGATTCGCGTACAACAACAATCACATTTGCTGACATTGATTGTAATGCCGATTCCCACCACGTAGGGATTCTTCCACTACGCGGTGGAATTCCCACCACGTAGCAAAACGCCCACCACGATGTGACCCCAAACGGCACCATTATGCGAAAGGTAAAGTTTTATCGACATCGTGGTGGACGAATCACATCGTGGTGGGGGCGTTAACCGCGCGGTGGGTGGCGGCAACAATTACAGCGCTTCGACCTTTACCGGCTGACGGTCGGCACCCACGGCGGTGATTTGCTCACCGGAGCTTGCCAACGGAATGTACAAGGCCACCACGTTCACATACGTGACCTTCATGGTGCTGGTGTACTTGTCGCTATTGAACAGCGCCTTCTCGTCGTCGGAAGCCGGCTGCGATTCGCGGCCATCCCCTGCCTTGCGAGTCCATTCGCCGTTAATACGGCCAACCACCAGATCACCGGCACCGTCTGCAGCACGCATCACCCACATCTGTTCAGGCACAGCGGTGAATTTTTGCTCCTGCGTACCGTTGTTGCGTTGCATACCTTCCTGCACCTTGGCCGTGGTATTGGCCAGTTCCTGGCGCAGCAAATCGTCTGCGAACTTGGAAGCGTATTGGCTCTTGGAGCCGTTCTGCAGCACATCGGCGTATTGGGTCAAGGCATCGGCGGGAGTGGCCACCAGCTTCTCATCCTTTGCGGTGCCCATCTGCGAGCCAATAGTCGGAATCTCGAACTTCGGCAGCTTGGCGCCCTCAAACAGTCGAGCCATAGCCATCAGCTTGTAATTCTGCTGGGCGGATTCCTGATCGAAGACCAGCAAACGCTTGGACTGCTGATCTTCGGTGGTGGTCGTGATGGTGAACACCGAGCGAGGCCATCCGTCGTCCGTAGGAATCACCGTCTGGGCGATGTCCTTGGGAATGGTCGCATATTCGGACATACCGCCGCCACGCTGATTGATCGTGGTCTGGCTGATGCGAATGTCCAGCTGGGGCCCGCCCATAACGGTCGCATACCCATCGGGATTCTTGGCCTGATCGGCTTCATCGATCGTCTTGAGAATCTTCAGACGAATCTTCTTCTCCTGCGCCTCGGTCAAATCCGGCGCAACCTTGGTGGAGGTATCAGCAGCCGGCGTCGGCAGTTGGCCTTCACAGGCGGTCAACGGCACGACCAACGCCATGCAGGCGAGGGCGGACACACACAGTTTGTTCCATCGCTTGTTCATCAGCTTTCCTCCTGTCCGTCATCGGCCGAGTCGTCTCCGGTATTGACCTCTTGGGCCAAGCGGGAGAAGTAGGCCTGCAGTTCGTCAGGGGTGATTACCGAAGTCGATTCGTTATCGCCGGCGCTGAGGCCGGGCTCAGCGCCGCTTTCGGCACCGGTCTGCTGGTCGGCGACCAGGTTACGCGAACTTGGGTCGATGATAACCGGTGTTTCGGTGGCTTCAGATTGCGAGGATTGCGAGGACGCACGGCCCGAACGCCGATGTGTGGCGTGACGGCGACGATTACGTCGACTTGCACCATCCGGCTTCCCGGACACTGCGATGCTGGCGGGTGCCTCTTCCTCGATTACGGCGCTTGCCATGCCTTCCACCATGCGCTTGCGGCGCTTATGCGGCGGCATGGCGAACACGGAGGCGCACAGTACGGCCAGCACGGCCAGCAATCCGCCGGACAGATAGAACGGCATCGCAAAGTCCGGCACTTCGGAGCGCACCCAGTGCAGCTGCACCTTGGCGTTGGTGACATTTTCGCCCAAATCCACAATGGCTACCGTCGAGGCGCCGGTCTTCTTGCTCTTCAGCGAAACGGACCCAGTGCCGCATTTCACGGCAGTCCACATATCGGAATCCTTGAACGACACCGCGTCATCGGCACTGGTAGGCGCTCCCTGACTCGTGCTGCTTCCCTTCTGGGTGCTCAGCTCGCTCCATGATGCCAATCCGGTGATGCGGGTATAGGACTTCTCGGACGCGACCCATCCGGCAACATCCTTGGACGAACCCAACGCCACGCACGCCTCGTCCTGAGAGGATCCCGAGTCCACGGTTATCGTGGCATTCTGATCCAACAAGGTCAGCACATTCGGATCAGTGACGACATACCGGGAGCCGCTCATGGTTGCGGAAGCGGTGATTTCAGTGGAGGGCTTCCACATCGTGGCATTCATGTACCCCAACACCACAGCCGCCACGGCCAATAGTCCGAAGATAGGCGTCACCACTCCACGCATGATTTTGGCATGACGGGATGGACGCTTGGCGCCCTTATCCGGTCTTGTAGTCTGTTCTTCAGCACTCATAACTCAACCATTCTACAATCTTCACCTGTTTATTACCTAGGAGCGCAGAAAATCAAGGTTTACCAGTAGGGTGATGTGTCATGCGTAAGTCTGTTAAGTCTATGTTATCTCCCCTCGGCAAGGCCGTTGCCCTTGCCTGCTCGCTGGCGATGTGCGCGTCGCTGGCTGCCTGCTCCAGTTCGAGCTCGGACTCGAAATCCTCTTCTTCCGATTCCTCTTCATCTTCCGACTCTTCTGACAAGAAGGGCCAAATTGCCGGCGTGACCGCCAAGGGCAAGCTCGGCGAGAAGCCGACCATCTCCTTTAATACGCCGATGACCGTGTCCGACGGCTCTTATGTGGTGCTGCAGAAGGGCGATGGCGACGTGATCGAGGAGGGCGACCGCGTCTGCGCCCAAGGCATCGCGCTCAACGTTAAAGACGGAACCGAGCTCATGGACACCTGGACCAAGAACACGCCGGATTGCTCGCTGAAGGTGGATTCCAAGACCCTCTCCTCGACCTACTACAACCAGATCAAGGGTGCCAAGATCAACACCACGATTGGCTTTGGCGTCAACGCTCAGGATTCGTCCGGGTACTCTTACATTCTGGCGATGACGTTTGTGTCCAAGTCCAAGGACTTGGAGAAGGCCACTGGCGAGGAAGTCAAGGATGTGCCGGCCAATCTGCCGAAGGTGACGCGAGCCAAAAACGGCGAGCCGTCCATCGACATGAACGGTCAGGGTTCGGTTGATTCGCTGATCTCGCAGACGCTGATCAAGGGTAACGGCGCCAAGCTGACCGACAAGAACACCGTGGTGGTCAAGTACACCGGTTGGCTTACGAATGGCAAGCAGTTCGATTCGTCCTGGGATCGCGATTCCACAATCGACGCCGATCTGTTCAGCGATTCCAGCGGCCAGCATCAGGTTATCGAGGGCTGGCAGAAGGGTCTGGTCGGCCAGACCGTCGGCTCTCAGGTTCTGCTGGTGATTCCGCCGGATCAGGCCTATGGAGATAAGGAGCAAGGTCCGATTCCCGCCAACTCCACGTTGGTCTTCGTAATCGATATTCTCGCCGCGTACTAAAAGATATAGCAGGGGCTCCCTCTGATGAGGGAGCCCCTGCTATATCTAGAACAGCCTGAGACTGTCGTCCTCGGTGCCTTTCATATCGTCGTAATCGAGGATGAGGCAGGTGAAGCCGCGGTCTTTGGCCAAGACCTGGGCTTGCGGCGTGATGGTTTGTGCGGCGAAGATGCCGTGCACCGGGGCCAGCAGCGGATCTCGATTGAGCAGTTCGCAGTAGCGAGTCAGCTGCTCGACGCCATCAATGCCGCCGTGACGTTTGATTTCCACAGCCACATGCTCGCCCTCGGCATTCACGGCCATAATATCCACTGGGCCAATGGCGGTCGGGTATTCGCGACGCACCAGCTTGGCTCCCTTGCCGATACGCTCGATTTGCTCGGCCAGATAGCGCTGCAGATGGTCTTCCACGCCATCCTTGATGAGACCCGGATCTTCGCCCAGATCATAGGTTTGGTCGGAATAGATATGCTGCAGCGTCACTTCAAGAATGTCCGAACCCTTGTCGGCGCTGACACGTAGCACCTTTTCCGGCTCACCAGCGGCGACACTTTCCGGGGAATGCGTCGCAGAATCACCATCCACAGCCCCACCAGCGACACTTTCCCGGGAATGTTGCGCGGATTTGGCGGCTGGGTCGATCTCACGAATCGTGCAGGGCGCGGTCATCCAGTTCAGCGGCTTGTAGGAGCCCAATTCGGAGAAAATCAACAGGCTGGAATCGGCCTTGATCAGCAATACGCGCTTGGCCAGGGGCAGTGAGGCGTTGAGGCGGCCCGAATACTCGGCCGAACAGTCGGCAACAATAACTCGCATAGGCCACCACTGTAGCGCAACACATGGCATACATAGCAAAAGGGGCTCTCTGGAAAACCAGAGAGCCCCTTAAGGAGTTGGTTCAGGTCACTCGGCGGTGCCGGAGTACTGGACGTCGTGGCCGCGCTCGACCGCCACGGTGAGTTTGTTCGAGTCGAAGGAAATGAATCCGTCGGTCACCTCGAACATGTGGCGATCGCCATCGGGCTCAACCACGGTGAGCGTACCCTGCTTGATCACCGTGAGCACAGGCTCATGGTCGGGCAGGATGCCCATGCCGCCCTCAGAGGCGGGAATGGTCACGCTCGTCGCCTCGCCGTGCCACACAGGGTGGTCAGCGGCGACGATGTTGACCTTCATCGTGGTTTTTTCCGCAGCCATCACGCACCCAGTTCCTTCTGCATGTTGTGCCACTTCTCTTCGAGGTCGTCGATGCCGCCGATGCCGGAGAACGCCTGCTCCGGGACGTCGTCGTACACGCCGTCGCAGATGCGGGTGAAGGCTTCGATGGTCTCGTCGGCCGGCACGTAGGAGCCGGGGCGACCGGTGAACTTCTCAGCCACATAGAAGTTCTGGCCGAGGAACTGCTCGATCTTACGAGCACGGTTCACGGTGGTCTTGTCCTCTTCGCCGAGCTCGTCGATACCGATCAGGGCGATGATGTCCTGCAGCTCCTTGTTACGCTGCAGAATCG
>OKSF01002276.1_pt1 | contig 13368 bp, 10 predicted proteins | sample 1606061 | NCBI WGS metagenome assembly OKSF01 (sample SAMEA3541567, study PRJEB24748) | human gut metagenome | biome: human gut; feature: human-associated habitat; material: faeces | place: China | collected 2012 | reverse complement strand
ATGCAGGAGACGCCGGCCTGGCAGACCACCACGGCCGTCAAAGAGGGCCGTGTCTACTACCTGCCGCAGGACCTCTTCCTGCTGAGCCCCGGCATCCACTATCCTGAGGCAGCACGGGCGATGGCAAAGTGCCTCTACCCGGAGGCGTTCGCGAAATGATGGGCGCCAATCCGGGACGCGGACGCATCGCCCTCGTGCTGCTGCTCTTCTTCCTGTTGGCGCTCGCGGGTCACTCCTGCGGGTAGGAGTCGTCGAAGAAGCGGCGCTCCAGATGCACGATGGTGCGGAACACTTCGGCTTCCGGACCATCGATGGAGCAGTATTCGTTGACCAGGGAGATGAGGTCGCCGACCCACTTGCGGAAGTGCGCGCCTTCATGCAGGTCGACCCAGCCCTTGTGCGCCGGCACCTGCTGGATGACGTCGGCATCGACGGTGCGCTTGGCCCATGCGAGGTACAGCCATTCCATGCAGCAGATCGCGGTGATCAGTTCCGGCCAGCTCTTGTCGGACAGGCTGTCGAGGTATGCGCCGTACTCCTTGTTGGCCGGGGTCGGTTCGGTCGCGTCGTATTCCTCCTGGCCGACGTGATAGGCCTCGAGGAAGTGCTCGAAGTAGGTGGCCTCGTTGTCGGCGAACCACTGCGATTGCGCCGCGAGCATGTCCTTGGTCTCCTGACGTGGAGCGAGTTTGATGAGACGTGCCATCATGCCGTTGTTATAGAACTTGAAGTCCTGAATCAGATACGCCTTGAGGATGGATTCCGGCAAGGTGTCGTCAAGCAGCTCGCTGACGAAACGCGAGTTGATGGCGTCGTACCAGTCCTCGGTGTTGAGCATGTACATGAGGTCGGCGACGGAGCCGGCTTCCGCGCCCAGCCAGGCGTAGTCTCCGCTGGCGGGTTTCGTTGCTTCTGGAACGTGGTTGGTCATGATTTTCTCTTTTCTTGGATACGCCGGCGGACGGCCGGCATGTTTTCTATGTTTGTTGTTGGATTGTGAGTTGCGTGGTTCAGGCCACGACGTCGGCCTTGCCGGATTCGAAGCGGTCGAGCACGCCGGTTTTGGCGAGCGCCTTTTGTACGAACCACATGAGCGCTCCGCCGAATACGGCTCCGGAGATGACGCAGCAGACGGTGAACACGACGCCTTGCAGTGTCGACCAGCCGGCGGTGACGACCCATTCGTACAGGCCATTGGATAGGCCGGTCAACGCGCCGGCCAGGGTCACGGTGAGCAGGTTCCACTTGCGGTATGCGAAGACCGCGAAGCCGATTTCGGCGCCGAGTCCTTGGGCCATGCCGATCAGCAGTGCGTGCGCCACGCCGAATGGATTGCCCAGCAGCGTTTCGATGACCGCGGCGATGGTTTCGCCGAAGAAGGCCGCGCCGGGCTTGCGGATGATGATGGCCACGAGCGGGCCGGCGAACAGCCACATGAAATGGAAGAGTCCGCCCAGTCCCGGGGTGAGGCTGTCGAACAGGGCGGTCGGGACGGCGTAGATGAAGTCCCAGGCCCAGAAGATCACGCCGGATGCGACGGCAACGATCGCGGCCACGACGATGTCGACCACACGCCATTTGACGTTGGGTTTGCGAACTGCGGAAGACTGGTTTTCTTCAGTCATGGGATATGTGCCTTTCTCTTTTCGTCAAGGCACGGGAAATAGAGAGACGTCCGTGCGCCGGCATTACCCGGTATACGTTCATACGGTTGAAGCGGTTGCTTCCTCTCAGCCATTCGGCCCCCGTGTCTGCGCCTGATATTACACAGGACCCACGATTTACGTCGGTTTTGTCTCATAACGGATTCCGTATTCCGTGGCTGAGTCACATTCCGATGTGTTGTTTTGGAGGAACGCTCCAACCGTATGGTGATTTTATTGAGGCAGTCTCATCAGCGATTCGGCAAGATTCTTGAATGTTTCTCCGATACCGTCCGACCGCAACGCGCCCTCTTTGGTTAGGACTGCGGGCCGGCCTGCTTCGCCGGTTTCGCGCAGTTCAGGCTCCAATGGGAGTTGTGCGAGCAGTGGCACTTCATAGCCGAGGCTGTGGGTCAGCTGTTCGGATACGCGTGCGCCGCCACCTTCGCCGAAGATACGTAGCTTCTCGCCTTTGTGCTCGTAGTAGCTCATGTTCTCCACGACGCCGCGAACTTTCATCGGCACCTGCAATGCCACCAGGCCGGATCGTACCGCGATGTCGGAGGCGGATGGCTGCGGTGTGGTGACCACCACCAGTTCGGCGTTCGGCAGTGCCTGTGCCACGGAAATCGCCATGTCGCCGGTGCCGGGCGCCAGGTCGAGCAGCAATACGTCCGGCTCGCCCCACCATACGTCGGATAGGAATTGTTCCAAGGAGCGTTGCAGTCTTGGACCACGCCATAGGATGGCTCTGTCCGCGCCGGCGAACATGCCGATGGAGATCAGTTTCACACCCCATGCGGTGACGGGCATGAGCATGCCGTTGAGGTTCGTGGGCTGTGATTGCACGCCGAATAGCCTGGGCAGCGAGAAACCGTAGATGTCGGCGTCGATGGCGGCGGTATCGTAGCCGAGCGCCGCGAATGTGGCTGCCAGATTGGCGGTGACAGACGATTTGCCCACGCCGCCTTTACCGGAGGCGATGGCGAAGATGCGGGTTTTGATGCCGGGTTTGTTGAACGGGTTCTGTTTACGTTCCGCTTTGAGGCCGGCCACCAGCTGGGTGAGTTTGTCTTGGCTCATGGAGCCGACTTCGATGCTGGGAATCAACATGGCATCGGGATAGGAGGCGACCGCGCCGTTGATCTGGTTGGTGATGGTCTGCGACAGCGGACAGCCTTCCACGGTCAGTTCGACCCGCACCCGTACGTCGTACGTGTTGGTTTCGCCTGCCACTGGCGTGGCGTCAATGGCTGCGATCATGCCCAAGTCGGTGACGGACCTGCCCAGTTCGGGGTCAATCACTTTGCTTAGCCGTTCGTAGATGCGCGCTTCGATGGTGCGCTCGTCGCTCATGCTTCCTCCTTATGCCGCGTACCACAGTAGCGGTTCGCGGCACGGCTTGCCAGATGGTGTGGCGATTATTCAACTGTTCCTGTGTCGAGCAGCTGTTTGAATTGGTCTTCGTTGAGCATGGGGATGCCCAGTTCCTCGGCTTTTGCGGCTTTTGAGCCGGCATTCTCGCCTACGACGACCCAATCGGTTTTCTTGCTGACGGATCCTGCGGCTTTGCCTCCGCGCAGAACGATGGCCTCTTTGGCGGAATCGCGGGAGAATCCTTCCAACGAGCCGGTGACCACGACCGTTTTGCCTGCCAATGTCTGTGGTAGTCCGCTGGCTTGGGCTTGTCCGACTCCTACGCCGGCGGCCTTCCATGCGTCAAGCACGGCACCGCGCCAATTGCCCGGCTCACGGGCCGCGGTGAACCATGTGACTACGGATTCCGCAATTTCCGGACCAATACCGTCGATTTGGGACAATTCGTCCACGCTGGCATGTTCGATGGCATCCAACGTACCGAACGCGCTGGCGATGGTGCGTGCGGTGGGCGGTCCGAGCCTGCGGATGGACAGGGCCACCAGAACGCGCCACAGGTCGGCATGGCGGGCTTTGTCCATTTCGTCGAGCATCTTGCGGGTGTTTTCCGCCGGACGAATGTACACCGGCTGCACGCTGGACGTGCCTCCACGGGATACCTTGATTTCCTCGCGGATCACCACGGCGTCATCCGGCACCACGTATTGCGGATATTCCGCGGTCTCGTCGATGTCGGCTTCCTTGCGTTTGCGGGCGGCGGTAGGCGCGGTCCAGAATGCGGGCACCTGATGCCATAATCCGGATCCGCCCACACGTTTGCGCACTTTCTTGATCTTGCCGTTTGACCCGACGGTCTCGTGGATTTCGATGATTGGGGCCTCGCGCCAGACGCGCACATCCTTGAGGTCTGCGGACGTCAACGAGAACAGCCCGGCCTCGCTGGACAGCACAGGTGTCTGCATGGGCGGCAGTTCCAGTCCTGCCACCGGCTCGTACGGTTCAGGCTCCTCACCGGGTTTCACCACGATTTCGGTGATGTTCGGCGCATACGTGTCGATGGAATCGGGCCTGTCCTCTTCGGGATTCGTCAGCGCAATGGCTGATTGGTCGCCCAGATGTTCGATATCGAACGCCTTACGGGACGCCAGATTGATGATCCGCTCGGTCAGCTGCGCCGGGCAGGATTCCACGTTCGGGCAGCGTATATCTTTGTCTCCCTCTTTGGCGGGAGCGAGTTCCGCGCCGCAGCTCGGGCAACGCGTGGGCATCACGAACCGGCGGATCTGGCCCTCACGTCCCTTGCGTCGCTCCAGCACCGGACCGACGAGCTCGGGAATCACGTCTCCCGCCTTGCGCACCACCACGGTGTCGCCGATGAGCACGCCTTTGCGTTCCACTTCAAAGGGGTTGTGCAGCGTGGTACGGGATACTGTGGAACCGGCCACGTACACGGGTTTCAACACCGCCACCGGAGTCACACGTCCGGTGCGCCCCACCTGCACAGTGATGTCAAGCAGCTCGGTATTGACTTCTTCCGGTGGATATTTGTAGGCGATGGCCCAGCGCGGCGCACGCGATGTGGCACCAAGGGAACGCTGCAATCCCAAATCGTCGACCTTCACGACGATGCCGTCAAGCGCGTGTTCGATGTCGCCTCGGTGTTCGCCGTAATAGTCGATCATGTCGAGGATTTCCTTGAACGACGTGACCTCACGGTTGTGCGGAGAGACGGGCACACCCCATTTCTTATACAATTCGTAGGCTTCGGATTGGTCGTTGACCACATCATGGCCGTTGCCGGCGTGCCCCGCACCCCAACGCAGCGATCCGATGCCGTGCGCGTAGAAGCTCAGGCGACGGGTTGCGGTGATACGCGGATCCTTCTGTCTCAGGCTACCTGCGGCCGCGTTGCGGGGATTGGCGAATGGCGCGCGACCGGCGTCCTCGTTCTCGGCGTTCAGCTTGTTGAAATCGTCCCATCGCATGAACACTTCGCCGCGGATCTCCACGAATTCGGGAATGTCTTCCTCCGGTCCGGCAAGGTTCTGCGGAATGGTGGAGATGGTGCGCACGTTGAGAGTGATGTCCTCGCCGGTCACGCCATCGCCTCTGGTCAGACCCTGTTCAAGCACGCCGTTGCGGTAGATGAGGTTCAGCGCAAGACCGTCGATTTTCACCTCGCAGGTCATGGGCAGTGGCTTCGATTCGGGCCAATCCAATCCCCTGAGCACGCCGTCGTACCATTCGCGCAGCTCCTCGATGGAGAACACGTCATCGAGGCTCATCATGCGCGATGGATGACGTACGGAAGCGAAGTCGTTGGAGAACGTGCCGCCCACGCGATGGGTCGGTGACTGCGGTGAGTCAAGTGATGGGAACTGCGCCTCAAGCGATTGCAGGCAGCGCAATCTTGCGTCATATGCCGCGTCGGATGAGACGGGGGCATCGTCGATATAGTATGCGATCTGGTCTGATTCCACCCATGCGGCCACGCGCGCCCACAGCCTGGCCGCGGCTTCGGCGCTCATCGAAGCCACATCAACCTTGTCGAGGCGCATGGCGTCGGCATCGGTCGGCTGCAACGCGGCAATCCAACGTTCGCTGCCCGGAGTCAGCGAAGCCAGCCCCTCATCGGCCACGACGGCCGCGGAACTACCGTCGCTCTCCGGCGCGTCGAAATCCCATGCCAACTGTTCGGAATCATCACGATTCGTCATTGTCACCGCTTTCCCATCATTTCCGCCATGCCGCGCGGATGTCCACGCCAGCACCGATTATCGCACAAATGTTCGACCGTTTTGTTAGTTGTTCAGAGAGCGCAGGAACTGCACCTGCACCACGTCGGCACCGTCATGGTCTTCGTAATCCATGCGCATCGCGGCCACCGACAGGGTGCGTGCGGGCACGAACATGCCTTTGTCCACGCAGACGCGGGCCGCTTGGTGCATCAGGGGCGCGACCGGCGTGTTCGGCCATACCGGCAGCCCGGCGTCGGCGAGCACGTGGATGGCTTCCTGCACGTTGGTCGGCACCGGAATGCACTGCGATTGCGCTCTTCCGATCAGTTCCTGCAGTTCGCTTTCGAGCACGGCGATACGTCCGGGGGCGATCTCCTCGCTCATGATGTATGAGGCGGCGGCAAGGTCGAAGTGGTCGCACATCCATTCCGCATAGGCGAGGCGATAGTAGGCAAATGAGGCGTCTTCCCGGTCAAGCGCGACGTTCAGCGCGTTGAGGCATGCCGCACGTGCCGGATCCCAGTCCTCGGCACGCCCCAGCTGCACGGCGAGCTTGAGGTGCGACAGCGGGTATGCGGGGGCGTAACGCACCATGGCGTTCAGATGCGGCAGCGCGGCATCGACGCCTTTGACTTGGGCGAGCAGGTCGGCAAGCTCCATATGCATGTAGAACAGGTTGTCGGGAATGAGCACCGTTCTTTCGCCTTCGGTGGCGAACATGCGGTTGTAGATGACGCGTTCCGCATATGAATTGAAGTACCGCGGCACGCCCGGATTTTCAGCGAAGATCCGGTCCATGCGTTCGAGTGTGGACTGGGCGGATTCGATGGCCCGCTCGACGTCTCCGGAGAACAGCATGTCTCGTGCCTTCAGACGTTCGTCATCGAGGGATTGCGCCAGTTCGAATGAGAAGTCGGGCGTGTCTTCGCCGTCGATCAGCGCGCTGGTGACCTGCGGTGCCAATTCGGTCAATTCCGGATCGGATATGGAATTGATGATGTCCATGGCCTGTTTGGCTTTGGCCACCGATTCGAGTCCGTCGCTTTGCGCAAGACGATGGAACTCCCCCACGGCGCGCTGCAACAGGTCGACACGCTGGATGGACAGGCCCATCATGTTCTCACAGCCGAACAACTGCGCCGTGCCGTCATCAAAACGAATGTCGGACAGTTCGGGTTCTTCTTGGCTTCCCGCCGGTGAGAATCGGCTGTCACGAAGGTCGAAGGCCGCATCGATGGGTTTGAGCGCGCCTTTGCCGTCCACGTCCATTTCGGCGTCGAACATGCGGTATGTGGCGGTTGGATGGGCCAATCCGTCAGTGTCGAGCCGCTTCAGGAACTCGTCGCGGGTGAAGGTGACGGTCACCAAGTTGCGTACGGTCGGGTTTTTGCGCAGCTGCGCCATCGGATCGTCGTCGTCATCATCATCGAGGTAGGTGTCGTACTCCGTTTTGTCGCTGGCGTCGTCCCGCATGGAGGCGTCGTCATCATCGGCGCGTCCGTCCGGTACCGCGAACGCCATTTCGTCGAAGTCGATGTCTTTCATCAGGCCTTCGAACTGGCCGTCCACCGTATCGTCTCCAGTGCCAACGCTATCCGAGCCAGCCGAATCGTCGGAATCGATTGATTCGGATGAGATATCGGTGGTTCTCGGAGTGACGGGCCGAGCCGGATCGCCATGGTAGTCGCCGTCCTTTGGAGCGGCTTTGGATCCGGATGGCCTCATGTCTCCGGTACGGATGCGTTCGAAGGCGCTTAACGCCTCGCTCATCAACTCGCTGATGGCGGAATCCTGTTCGGCTACGGCCTCTTCCAGACCAATCGAATCGATGTGCATCGACACGCGTTTGACATTCGGATCGGCTCCGAAGCTCAGCGCGGCCATCATGAGTCCGACGCGCAGATTGTAATCGACGCTCATACGCGTGCGTTCGACGTCGGTCAGGTCGATCCACGCGCAGCGCGATACGTCGTATCGGGTGAACGGCATCATGGACACTCCAGCAGAAGTGAAGCCGATTGCGACTTCGCCGTCGCTGAGGTCGCACCGGAAGTCAACGTCGAAACGGTATGGCAGACGCAGGCTGCGCAGCAGACGGGACATGGTCTGCCGGTACACCCATTCGGAACCTCCGTCGGCGCCGAAATCGCCTTCCAACACGTTGTCCTTGGTTGATTCGGCGACTTCACGCCGGAAGTCGGCCGCGATATCCGCCAGTCGGCTGGCGGCCTGGATGCCGTCTTCCCGGTTCGGGTCGAGGATCGCGCCGAACCGGTCGTCCGGTTTCAACGCGATCAGCGCCGGATTCTCCAGCAGGGCGAAGTCGATCTGCGCGGCTTCGGCACGCGTCACCGTGTCCTCCGTGGGGAGAGCGCCGATGCGTGCGTTACGTTCCAGCCATGAGCTGACGGCGGCGAAGCGGTTGAGGTTGCCCTCGATGTTGAGGGCGCACAGCACTGCCGAGAACGGCAGGGAGGAATCCCATGCGAAGAAGTAGCATCCGGAATAGCTGGATGTGTACAGGCGCAGCGGTTCCGCTCCGTGCACAGCTTCGAGCCCTTGATCGGTATCGAGCGCGTGGGCTTCGCGCATCAGATCGGCGAAGTAGTCTTCCAGGCCGGAGGCGCGCATGCCATGCGACCGGGCGCTCATGGTGTCTCTGATGGACCGTCGGATGGCGCCTATGGGCGCTTCGCGGTTGAGCCTGCGGAAAATGTTGCCGGAACCGAAGCCGACGAGCAGGCCGTTCATCTGTGGAAGCATGTAGGCGGCGAAGAAGGCGATGGTGATGGCGTCCCGGTATTCGAGGTCGAACCGCATATTCGCTGGCAGGTTGGCGCGCATTTGCTCAAGCGTGTATCGGTTGCCGGTTTTGAGCCATGAGGCGAGCCACATCATGCGACCGCCCGGCATGCGTCCCACGACGCCGCCTTGCGTGGCGCGCACCGTTTTCGGATTGCGGCTGGCCGCATGGCCGAGTCTTGGACCGTCCGCCAACGTAAGGGTTTCCTCTTTGACGAAGACGAACCGCGGTTCGAGTTCCTGCGTGTCCATGTCCGGATCGGTGCCGGCGAAGACACGCGCTTTGCCGTCCGCGAGCGCGATTTGGGCGAAGTGGTCGCTGTCGGTGAACAATCCGATGGAGAAGGCATGGCCGTGGGTCTGCGGCAGTTGGGCCCATCCGAGGCGGAATCCTCCGGGCACGCCTTCGAATCCGTCGATGACGTGTCGTTTGATGAGCGGATTAAGCCGGATGGCGTTGCGGGTCAGTTCGTCGACGATGTCGTCGGGCTTGTCAAGCGCCTTGCCGAAGGGGTTGGCGTGGATGTGGCGCGGCGTGGCCTGGGTGACGAGTCGCCGCACATTTTGCCTGACACGTTCGAGCATGGTCCGGTTATGTTCCGGTTGGCTGGCCGGGTCTGATGGTGTGCGGTGAGACATGTGTGCCATTCTTTCAATCCAACGCGACATGAAGCTATTAGAATAATGACGTGACTTTTTCGAAGCAGCGTTTTCAGGCACGTCGTCGTATGTGCGCAGCCATTGTAGTCGCTTTCGCGGTGATGGTGGTGGTCGAGTGCGTGTTGTGCAATATGCCGTTTTGGCGTTCCTTGGCCGCATCGGGTGATTCCGCCGCCGCGTACAACGTGCTGGGCCCTGGGCTCGAACGTACTGACGAGGGGTTGTTGAAGGTCACCGATCCGACGCAGGCATATATGCAGGTCGATGCGGATGGCTCGTCGGAATATGTTCGTATGGATCCGGTGTCTTCGAAGGCGTTGGATAAGGCAGCCAGACAATCGGAGCAGGTGTTGCGCACGGTTCGTGTCCGTCCTGATGTCAATCGCAGGGCCGGTACGGTCAGTTCGGTGTCGGTGTCTTCGCCGCGTTCGCTGTATGTGCATGCGGCGGCTGCCGGTGGTTCGGTGTGCGTGCGGATTGTCGAGCCGAAGGGTTCGCTGATTCCGTTTGATGCGGTGCGTGCGAATGTGCGTGTACCGTTCGCGTTGAATCCGTTGCGTATCGGCGTGATGGTGGCCGTGTTGGCGATGGTACTGGTGTGGAGGCCTGGTTCGCGGTTGTGGCGGATGCCGTTGGATACGACGAGTGTGAGGCAACGTGCGTGGCTGGGGGCGCTGCTGGCGGTGCCTGTTGTGGTCACTTGTGCCGTTGTGGTGTGGCAGCTGGTGGAGGCGGCTCCGTTGAGCTTCCATACGAAAGGCACGTACACGTATGATTTCGACCAGTACGATTACGTGGCAAGGGCGCTGCTTGATGGTCACGCGTGGTTGGATTTGGATGTGCCGGATGCGTTGCGTGACGCGGCGGATCCGTATGATGTGGCCACCCGGCAGCGGTTGCTTGCCGATGGCGTAAGCCCAGTGTATTGGGATTACGCGTTCTATCAGGGGCACTGGTATTCGTATTTCGGTGTGGTTCCCGCGTTGTTGTTGTTCCTGCCGTATCGGGCGGTCACATCGTTGTTCGTCGATGGCGGGCTGATGATGCCCTGCGGTGCGGCCGTGCCGCTGCTGATGCTTGGTTTTCTGGTATTCGGATGTCTGCTGGTGATTCGTGTGATATCCCGAATTCGTCCGAATGCGCCGTTGGCTGCGGTCAGTATGCTGTGCGTGTTCATGCTGTTGGCTTCCAATGGTTTGTATCTGTGGTATCGGACGAATTTCTATTCGGTGCCGATCGCCGCCTCCCTGTTTCTGAGCGTGTTGGGATTGTGGCTGTGGTTGGGCGCCGCCAAGCGGGTGCCGGTGTCAGGCGATCGGATTCGTGAGGTTGATGGCACGCAGTCGTTGTCGTTGCCCCATCTGGCTGCAGGCTCGATGTGCATTGCGGCCAATCTGGGGTGCCGTCCGCAGTTCATTCTCGTGGCGTTGCTGGCTTTCGTAATATTCTGGCCGCAGATTCAGTCGATTTTCCGTCACGCCTCCAATGATTCCTCCCTTCCCCATATGTCGGTCTGGCGTCTGATGCGCGCGCCGTTGGCCGCATTGCTTCCCGCGTTGATTGTGATCGTTCCTCTGCTGGCGTACAACGTGGTCCGGTTCGGATCACCGCTCGACTTCGGCACCTCATATCAGATGACGGTCACGGATATGACCAGTTATCGGCAGCCATTGTCGAATCTTGCGCTGACCGTCGCATATTACCTGTTCCTGCCGTTGCGGTTCACGGATGCGTTTCCGTTCCTCGCCGTCAATCCGGCGCCTCTTCCCACTTGGGGATTTACCGAGGCAATGCCTGGCGGCTTATTCACGATAGCTCCGTTGACGTTGGCCGCGCTGGCCTGCCCGTTCCTCTACCGGCGTATGCGCAAGGCCGGGCGCACGAACACATGGCTGTTGTTGACATCCAGCCTGGCATTGGGATTGCTGCTTGTGGTGATTGACTCCCGCATGGCTGGTTTGGGATGGCGGTACATCGCCGATTTCGGATGGCTGTTTGCCTTGGTCGCGTTGCCTTCGTTGCTGATCGTACTTGATTGCGGCAAGCCGCTTCTGCGTTGGGTATGTCGTGCCGGATTCCTCGCGCTGCTGCTGTTCACGCTGGTTGTCGCGCTGATGTCGTTGTTCCTGCCCGGGCGTGACGATGAGATGTTGCGCAACAATCCCGCCCTCTATCTCGACGTGCAGTCCTGGTTCATGTTGGGTTGACGTCCGATATAAGCTACATCCAGTAAAAATTCAGGTTTCTTTCCTGATTCATATAGCAGTTTTTCCGGTTTGCTCTGAGTTTCATCGGCAATCATAACGATTGTCATCATTGTTGCTTTGAGTTATGTTCCGGGGGTCGCCAACCATGAAACCGCTTTCGCCGCCACGCAACCATCCTCGGGCCGCACGTTGGATGCCAAAGGCGACATCGTGCTGCTCACCACCGAACTGGGCCGCGACGACAACGCCGTGCAGGACCAGGTCGTCAAACTCGATGCCGAAACCAGCAGTGTGACGCGACTGTTGGATTTCGGCAGCCTGTTCGCCGATTACAAGGCGTCCGCCACGCATGCGGGCACGGACGATTCGGATGAACTGCCGGTGAACCTGCGCGCGGTTGCGCCTGCGGTTCGTTACAATCGGCGGTATGGGTTTCTTCGATTCGCTGTTCGCCGGTAAACGTTCCACACCGGCTTCGTCCGTCACGTTCCATCTCGACCAGGCCGCCCACATGTACGAGGACGGCAATATCGGCTTGGAGGCCACCACGCTTGATATCACACCTGACAGCAAGCGTGTGGCGGTGATAGGTTTGAACGGTGCCGGCAAGACCACGCTGCTCAAATTGTTGGATGGCGCGTTGGCCGTCACGTCCGGAACGGTCCGCATCGAAGCGGACGGTACCGCATACGACCCCGCCGTGAAACGCAATCTGAAGCATGTCGAGGATCTGGTCGGCCGCGTGCGGCGCGAAGAGATTCCGAACGCCTACTACAAGGCGGCTTCGATTCGTGAGGCGATCGACCTGCCGTTGAAGAAGCACAAGGTGCCGGAAAGCGAACGTCAGGCGATCATCGGCAATCTGTTCGCGCATTTCGACTTGGCTTCCGTGGCCCGCGAGCCGGCCTCCGCTTTGGATAGCGAGAAGCGGCATCTGCTGGCGATCGCGGCCGCGTTGAGCTTCTCCCCCGCTGCGATCGTCGCCGACGAGCCGACCAAGGGCTTGGACGAGGTGGCGTCGGCGCGCGTGGCGAAGGCCCTGTTCAGCTATGACAAGCAGGTGGTGTTCGCCACGCATGACACGGATCTGATCGTCCGTCCGGAATATGCGATCGGCCGCGTGCTCGTTGTCGACGACTATCGTGTGGTGTTCGACGGCGTGCCTCGTGAGGCGGTCGATTTTTACACGGATTTGGTTCGTTCGAAGTATGAGGCGGCGAAGGGCGACAGGGCGTAGAAGAGATTTCGGACTCGGCAGTCCGTTCAGCCGATCAGTTCGTTGACGGTGTCGATCACCACGTACACGTTATGCCGGAAATCGTCCGGTTCGGGCAGTAGTGAGATGGCCAGATAGCCGTTGGAGGTCATGTCGAAGAAGTAGCCGGGCTGTCCGGATACGCCGTGGCGTTCGATCATGTGCAGCACCAGCTCGTTCTCGTCGAGCACGCTGGGCACGCGCAGCAGTACGTTCCATCCGCCTTCGGCACGCAATACGCTGACGAGGCCTTGCTCGTCCGCGTCGAGCATGGCATGCAGTGCTTTGAGATTGCCGCGCACACGTTCCTGCACGCGCGCGGTCTGCGATGGCACCGCTTCAAGCAGTGCGGGAATTTGTTTTGCGACGATCTCGCTCATGGGCAGATAGTCGTCGGCGATCACGTCGAGACGACTCTTGGCTTCCGTCACGTCTTCTGCCGGTCCGGACACTTGGATCCAGCCGACTTTGGCATGCGGTGCGGCGAGCATTTTCGAAAAACCGTCCAACGCGAATGTGAGCGCGCCACGCTCCCCCGCGAGTCGTGCGTTGCCTTCGAATGGTTCCAAATCGTAATCGTAGAACACTTCGTCGGCGATGATGGCCACGTCGTGGTCCCGGCACAGGCGGACTGAGGCCTGGCGGGCATTTCTGTATATCCGATGTTGTACTTAATGGAACATTCC
>OKSF01002272.1_pt1 | contig 13384 bp, 10 predicted proteins | sample 1606061 | NCBI WGS metagenome assembly OKSF01 (sample SAMEA3541567, study PRJEB24748) | human gut metagenome | biome: human gut; feature: human-associated habitat; material: faeces | place: China | collected 2012 | reverse complement strand
GAGCTGTGTGACTAGTACGGTTACCCCCGCGTGTGCGGGAAAAACTTTTATCCCTTCGGTCGATGTTCCGAAACATTAGGATCACCCCCGCGTGTGCGGGAAAAACTAGCCCAAAAAATTAAGGTTACAAAATTGACCAGGATCACCCCCGCGTGTGCGGGAAAAACTATTGAATCTAACCTTCGATTACGCTTGCACTGGGATCACCCCCGCGTGTGCGGGAAAAACTGCATGAGGTGGTCGTAATCTCCCCACTCAGCCGGGATCACCCCCGCGTGTGCGGGAAAAACGTCGAGCCTCAGCGCTTGCTGGGGCTTTTTTTAGGATCACCCCCGCGTGTGCGGGAAAAACACAGCTACTTTCCACAATTGGCGGACGATATCGAGGATCACCCCCGCGTGTGCGGGAAAAACGGCGATATCCTCGCACGCTCCACGACTGCATTGGGATCACCCCCGCGTGTGCGGGAAAAACCGGATGCCGTTGAATCAGGTAAGCCTGTGACCGGGATCACCCCCGCGTGTGCGGGAAAAACAACTGCTTAAATAGTTCCTCTGGCAGTCCCGCAGGATCACCCCCGCGTGTGCGGGAAAAACCGAATTTGAGCGTGAATTAGATGTTAATACACGGGATCACCCCCGCGTGTGCGGGAAAAACGCAGAGGGATGCCATGCTCTAACAGAGAGGCCAGGATCACCCCCGCGTGTGCGGGAAAAACATCACCGATAGCATCCTTCAATGCTGCTTGTGGGGATCACCCCCGCGTGTGCGGGAAAAACTCCATTTTTTTGTCGCTTTTGCTTGTGCGTCCAGGATCACCCCCGCGTGTGCGGGAAAAACGCTGGGCGGTATCCATCAATCACTGACAACAAGGGATCACCCCCGCGTGTGCGGGAAAAACTCTTTAAAGAAAGCTACAATTTTAGGGGCGTTGGGATCACCCCCGCGTGTGCGGGAAAAACCGCTGGTAATCAGCTTGCGAAGGTACACGGTCGGGATCACCCCCGCGTGTGCGGGAAAAACCCTTGAGAGGGAGAGTTCAAGACTCTCGTGGGAGGATCACCCCCGCGTGTGCGGGAAAAACTATAATTATAGTCGTTTTCAGTCACGCCGTCCAGGATCACCCCCGCGTGTGCGGGAAAAACCTGGAGTATTTGCTAGAGACCCTGACGCTCTGGGGATCACCCCCGCGTGTGCGGGAAAAACCCGTTTCCGGCTTTGTCGTTGTTTCCAACGTCGGGATCACCCCCGCGTGTGCGGGAAAAACTCATTACCCATCTGTTGAATGCTGTCAGGCTGAGGATCACCCCCGCGTGTGCGGGAAAAACGCTTCCCTGGAGCGCTTCTGGACTACTACCTGGGGATCACCCCCGCGTGTGCGGGAAAAACTTCATTGTCTGTTGTTTTTCCAAATCAGCATTAGGATCACCCCCGCGTGTGCGGGAAAAACTTAAACAGCTTTTACAAAAAAGGTTGCTCATCAGGATCACCCCCGCGTGTGCGGGAAAAACGGTTCGACGTCAATGTTTAACCCATAAGCTTCAGGATCACCCCCGCGTGTGCGGGAAAAACCCTGATAGTAAGCTTCCTAAGTCTTCGGGTCTAGGATCACCCCCGCGTGTGCGGGAAAAACACTAAAAGGTCCCAATGAAATTAAGACTTTTCTTTCATTCTAGCTAAGAATTTATTTACTTTAGTTGATAAATGATAGATTAGTCTAGCATCTTTCAACGCTCTATGAGGAACTTGATCCTCGATCCCATATGCCTTTAGGGCAGTCTGCAATTGATAATTATCCAAGAATAACTTCTCATTCTTGACATATCTCATTATATCATGAGTTTTATTTATTAATAAGGGTAAACCTAATTTATTCAGTTTATTATTGATAAACTGAATATCAAAATGGATATTATAGCCGACTATAGTTAAATCACCAATAAATAATAAGAATTCAGAAAGTACTTCTTTTAAATCACGTCCTTCTTTATCTAATAAGGTTTTAGAAATTCCTGTCAATTTAGAAATTGTAGGAGGTAATTTCTCCTCATACTTAATCAAAGCATTAAATTCCTCTACTTGTTGTCCATTAAACTTGACTGCTCCAATCTCAATAATTGTATTCTTTTTCTCGTCTAATCCATCAGTTTCTATATCAATAACAACATAAGGTTTTAAAGAGTTAGCTTGTGGTCCTCTATAACTAGAATATCGTTTTATTTTACGAAACTTTGCAGCGTTACTATATCCTAATTTAGGATGATTCTCTGAAGATGTCTTTGGGTTAGGTATTAATACTAGTGGAATACCATCAAAATTCACCACAGATTTTTGGGAATTTATCGTATCAAACTGATAACCAATCTCATTGCGATAGTAATAACTAATCGTTGCCTCTCCTTCACCAACATTTGTCTGAATTCTATTCCATAATTTCTCTCGAATCCTAGAATTAAAATTACCAATGTAAACTCCTGTAGCAATCTCTTGCATCCATTTAGTGAGATCCCCCCTAAGAGACGGAGGTACACTTTTTAATGTCACCACTGTAAAGGGCATCTCACAAGCCCTCCTTGTAGCTAACACCATACTTAACAAGCATGTCTTTGTCATCCCATAAAGATAGAGTATCGACTATTAGTTCTTCATCATCATCAAGATCAAATAGATATTGAATATCCTGTACAATTCGAACTATTAATTTACCATCAACAAAGGAATCTCTAACCTTCTGACGAGCAATCTTTCCAATATCATCAATCTCGGTAAAATTAGCTGCGATTTCAAACGCCAACGGAATCGTTAATTCAGCTTTATATAAATCTGCTATATCATAGATAAAAGATAAATCATGGCCCGTATGTACAAATCCTAAACCTGGTGAAGCTCCTAATGCAACTACTATACTATGTACTAGACCATATAAAGCTACATTAGCTGCTGACAAAGCTTGATTAACGATATCACCACCTTCAAAGTCATCAGGATTGTACTCTCTTTTAGACCAAGAAACATGATATTTTTCAGATTGCAACCGATATACTCTTCGAACTCTTGCTCCTTCCCGTCCACGTAGTTGTTGCATGGTCATCGCAGACACATCTTCATCTGGGAATCTCATTTGATACATCTTACGAGCAACCGCTAAACGGAATCGAGAATTTGAGACAAGTTTTGCTTGTTTCTCTAAAAATTTTGTTGAGTGTGCCAAAGATCTCCCATGTGCATATTGACGAACACCACGCTCACCAACCCAAACCATACTAGTTCCAGTATCTCCGATCAATTCTACAGCACGATGACTAATATCGGTACCCGGTCCTAATAACAATACACCGATCATAGCAGCAGGTATTCGAACTGTCCCCCTACTATCCAGCACTGTGATTGCACTATCAACACGATTAATTTTAGCATGTTCAACGTAAATAAAACTAACACGATCGCTAATTTTAGGTAGTTCTCTCAAAGAAGTTTTCTTAGCTCCACTTTTTTCTACCATGACTCATTCCTCAAGTGGCACCACTGTCATCAAACCAAAACCATATGCTTTTTTCTTTCCAATTCCCTCCGTCAGTATTTTTTTGAAAAGCGTCTCATCACTAACAGTTAAAGTTCCTTCGTAAACAACTTTTGATAGCCGTATGGGTTTTTCTGGTTTCTGAAAAACTTCAAAACCACGCTCAACAATTGAAAAACTTTCTCCTACTAATGAGAAGCCATTTTTCTCAGATCGTTTCACTAGAAAGTCCATCTGATGTTCAATCGTCACATGCGGTTTTACTACCCCACGTTTTGATTTATCAGGTGAAGAAATTGAAATAACCGGATTCAGCACTACTCTAAAATTCATTCGACAACCAGTTTTGATGTTATCTAAAAAATGTTGATAGTGCTTAGTTTGAGCACTTCCTACAACACCATATTTTTCAAGTTTTTTTAAATTAGGTTTTTCTTTACTTACAATAATAAGATAATCCTTACCTTGAATACGATCGATTCGCCATAATTTTCTTGTACGGATTGATTGCTCTAATTCCGATGGAAAACTCTCCTCCACCCAAGCATGATAAGCTCCTACATGCGTTAAATCTCTAACCCTTCGTCTATTATATCGATCAATTTCTACCCTAGAAATGTACATTACTTCATTCTCCTATACTCTCAAAAATGTTATGCTCTGTATTTCTATTTAAATAGTGAGGATTTTGAACACTGATTAATTCACGTACTTCATATCTAAAACCAAATCTTCTCCCTTTTTGTGAAAATGACCTAACATAATCTTGCCTCAGCTGATAAACATCCTTATTGACTAATTGACTATCTAGATAAACTTCCAAAGAAATAGCATCCTTATCATGAGATTTTTTCATAAACCATGGAGAAGCTTGCCATTTCAACGATTTTAGGCTCTCTAATGGATTAACATCTGTCTCACCTAAGATAAAGTCTGCAGTTATTGGGAGTGCCCTTCTTCCCATAAAAGGTTGGAAATAGGGATTTTTCAAAGCACCTTTAATGATATCTATAAAGCTATCATCTGTATGGGAGAGGGCTACAACAAATACAGCGTCTTCTAGATAATACCGATTCGTAACATAATTTCTATCAAATTTACCCTTTTCTGTATACTTCTGTGCAATATGGAAGTCTCTTAACAGATTTCCTTGCTGATCGACACGAACAGCAAAATCGAGTTCATTTAGTTTTTGGATTTTTTCATCTTCCTCTCTCCTATAACCTAAACTAGCAGCAATTAGTCCAATTATCGCACTTTTGGAAGGATAAAAATCTGTATGCCTAGTTTCAAAATGTGAACTCGTCCCCCATGATTGTAAGGGACCAGCAAATTTCAACAAAATCGTCTTCATAGCATTCACCTATTTTAAATATATTGGGCTATCATTTCTGAAAAATCTTCCAATAATTTTGAAACTGAATCTTTTTCCTCCCCAATTTGTTTTAGACTGTCGCTCTCATGCAAAGTAACATAGAAGGTCATAAGTGGTTTGTCTACAAATTTTTCAACCTTAATAAACTCTTTGGCGAGTTTATCGATAGATCTAGTAACATAGCCTTCTATTGATTTAACTGGTTCTTCAAATGCACTGACAAGATTAACCGGACGATCACTTCGAACAGTTACAATTAAAGTCTGTGGTAGCGTTTGATTAGCAAATGTATTTACTTTCCCTGTTGGAAGTGACTTTGCAAAAGCCTCAATGAACAAAGATAAACTATTATCCAACGATTCCTTGTTTCCTAATTGTTTTGATAATTCATGAATCGCAACATTTGCATAGCGATATAGTGTAGAAGAATTAAACTCAACAGTTCCAAGCATACCTGCCCCTGCATTATCCTTTGGAGCTAAATCATCAACAGCCGTAAAGAAATCAAATTCAGTTTGTACTGGATGTGTGGAAATAGCATGTGCAACCTGAGAAGAAGAATCCTCGTTAAGAGTTGGATCTTCAGCTACCATTCGACCAAACAGGGCAATATCAATAGCTGGATCTGCATTAGCCAACTTTTGGAGTTCTTTTTTATCTGTTATATTGTCATAAGCTGCTTGAGCCAACTTCTTAGCTTGACTATCACCCATAAAATAAAGCGCTTTAACTTCACCTTTTTTCTTGATTCCAGCAGCTATCAAGACTTTATCGGCTTTTTCCAAAGCATCTTCAATACTGATAGAACTATCTAGTTCTACAATTTTATCTGCAACATATCTCACAATTTCTTTTGTTCTAATACCAACATTTGACTGATCACCATGAGTATTAAAATATTCTCTCATCGCTTTCTTCCATGATTGGGAACTCACGCGAGATCTTCTAACTCCTCCATACTGAGCTGTTTTCGGGCTACCTGTATCATCTCTATTCATATTTGAAGGTGGTAAGGTTTGAATAGCATGAATATCTAAAAATAATCGTTGTTCAGTTGTCATTGTTTTTTTCTCCTTTGATTTGTTTATAATATGCTCTTGCCCAATTTAGGCGGACATTTTCTTGACTATTATTTAAAAACCAATATAAATCATTTGCTAGGGCAGAGTAATTAACCTGAATCACCGGTGACTCCACTTTAAGTAGCGAAATCAAATGCCTTAAATGATAAGTAAGTTCTTCAAACGTTGATGAGGTAATCATGGTATTGAATCGTCTATCAATTGAAGTGGTATTATCTTCTTTCCTAAGTTTACCAAGTGCAAAACCTATATTTTCATAAGGCTTAGAATCATCTAGCATCACACTCGTTGAAACACCTTGCTGATGCAATGCATACAATTGAAGTGCTGTATAAATAGCTAATTCCTCATAGCTTGGTTGCTGATAAGAACTTAAAAATTCCTCTGGTAAATTTTCGAACAGAATTGGCCACATTTCTGTTGCTTCACTCAAGGGTTTCCCCAATGTTTTCCTAACTTTCGCTAGTGTAGCTTTATCATATGTTTCCTCTTTTTGGTTACTCAATTTGAAAATAATCTTCTTTGTAACAGTCCAAACTGTTTGTTTAGTATGTTGTGACATTCTCTGCTCCTATTTTAACTGTTGACGAAGCCAAAAATCAAACGAATTATAGGCAGTTGCAATATTCTTAATTCGCCCATCTTTTTGGATACCAAGATAGTCCCTCGTCCCCCCTTGATGTAAAATAACTTCTGCTTCAGCTTTAACTATTTTCTTCAGTAAAACTCTCCATTCTTGTATTTTAGAATCTTTATTATCTTCTGGTTGAATGCTAGCTAACCATTGTCGGAAAGGTTGATCGATTTTGAAATATAGACTTTCAACCATCTGTTGAGTATAACTACCATTAGAGATATTTCGGATTTCCTTTATATCATTAATATACGTTTTATATGTTCTAGAAATAATTTTTTTTGTTTCTTCTACTACTTCATTGATACGAGGAACCCAACCACCCTCGTCTAAATCCGTTAAAACCAAATCATTGATAAAAATTGAGTCAATAACCTCATCCGTTGGAAGCCATGAAGTAGCGTTTCCATCGTCCTGCATACTAATTGCAACAATAGTTGATAGTCGATTTCCTATTATATCATCAATATATGTAAGCCAATCGATAACGCCAGGTTTTCTATATTGAAGATTAGTATCTTTTATAGATAACAAGCCAAAAGATCGCCATAAAGATTGATTCAAAAAATGTTTCTTTGGTGTATAGCTATCCCTATTTTCACCCGAAACATTATACTTCCATATTGTCATTGGCTCCAAAAAATTATCCCTATGATTGATATCAGGTAATTTCACAATTTCAAAAGAGAAAGGTTTATTTAAATTAAAGTCTGGGTCAATATAGATTCCTCTACTCCAAACAGTATATAAACTAGCTATATTGGTAATATCTTTTTCATCAAGGTAGCTTTTAATGATATCAGAACTTTCAAGTTCCCAACAAGGTCGCTGAATATTTTCTACATTACCACGTTCATTATATGGTGAAATATAATTTAGTAACAACGTTTCGAATAGAGTGTTACCTTTAATGTAAATAGCACCAATATCAAATAGCCATCCTTTCGAAGATTTATATTTTTCATTTCCAAAAATGACCTTATCGGATAATCCTGAATACCCTTGAAAGGTAATTAGCCATCTAGCTAATTCTGCGGCAGTTAGAGTATTTTTATTTTCTCCATCTTTTGGGGAAAATAAAGCTATCTTATTTCCACTCTCAGATATAATTCTATTTATATTTTTACCCAAAATACTGCTTGCTTTAGCTTTGCTAATTTTATCTCCAGCAATCTCTTCTTTTGTTACCTGAAAAAATGGATATTTTTCGTCAAATAAGTAAAAGCGATCTCGCCATTTTTCTAAGTATTGATTAACAATATTTGGAAATATTTTATTAGCCCAAAGTTTTTCCCATGTTTCATAAAGAGCTTCCACATAATTCTCAATATCCATCTCATCCACTGGTTCAAGCTGATTCCATCGTTCATCAATAGTAAGGTACTCATAAACATTTCCATCTACATCAAATCGGGAAAAGACTGTATGTAAAACAGCCAACAATACTCGTAATACCGCAAAATCTTGTGTTTTCGTATCTCCTGCTAATTCTTTATACTGATGAGCATTTGTAAATAAATCCTGTAAAGAAACATCTTTTGTGGATCCTTTCTCGTCATAAACAACAGAAATCCAGGGTTCATCAAGTAAATTAAACCGACTCATTCTTATCCAACCTTTCTATGGTAACACCATATTTTTCATCATATAATAGTTTAAATCCATTCAGTATAAACTCATTGTTTTTATCAAAAATAATCCCAAGAGATCCCTTTAACCATGATGAGTTTCGCCATTGACTTAAGTGGCTATTGTTATATCTTTCAAGCTCATTAATCGTTTGATCAATATTATAGGCTTTGGATAAACTCATCGGAAGTCGTAAAGTATTTTGTGCTACCTTTTTTGCAATTATAGGATCAGTAATGTTCTGAGATATATCTTTATTTTCTATGAACAAACCATACCCATCAGATATTTTTTTTAAAGCAATCACTTCAACTGTATCTTCAATATCTCGAACTTGAGCATATGCTTTTTCTTCACTATCATTTGGATGGAGGTTCTTTAACCAACCAATCAAACTGTTAGTTCGAACTCTCGATTTTTTTAAGACTGGATTAGCAATACGGTATGACTTTGCCTTTCTTTCTTTATTTTTAATCTGATCATCATGTTCCATCTTAGCATCCAAATATTTTTGATGAAGTTCTGGCTTTGGATACGTAATTGTTAAGTCTGAATTATAAACCTTTTGGACAAGCGGTGAAATATCATCAGGAAGTCGTATTTCATCTGGTAAAAAGTACTGAGTTCTAGCTAATAGGTAGTCCCCATAAACCAAACGCGTTCCTTCATCAAAATCAAACTCTTCAAATGTTCCTAAAATATAAAATCTTGCTACTTCGTGCTTTTGGGGTCGTTTGATTTTGTGACGATGTAGTCGTCCGATACGTTGAATGAGTAAATCCATAGGCGCTAAGTCGCTTATCAGTACATCAAAATCAATATCTAACGACTGTTCAATCACCTGTGTACCAATAATGATTTTCTTTGGTGGACGCATTGCTTTTTTCCCAATTTCTTGCAATAAATCCTTTTCTTTTCGGATTCTTTCAGTTGCTATGAAATTAGAATGAAGCAAATCTACCATATCATCTCCAAAAATATCTGAAAAATTTCTTGCCAATTCTTGAGATTTTCTCACTGTATTGACAATTATCCCCACTACTCCACCATTGTCAAGAGCTTCTTTTACAATATCAAATAACTGTTCTTCTGGTAAACGATGAATGTAGATATTTTTTTGTTCTTGCTTTTCGAACGTTTTAACTTGATGAATGTTAGGTCCGTCATTATAAGTGATTAAAGGATATGCGTCTATTTTTATCTGATCTATATTTTCAATATCTCGCCATTTCACTCCCATTCCAGCCATATAGCTTTTTATGAGTTTTTCTCTTTGTTGGGCAGGTAAAGTTGCTGATAAAATAATTACAGGAACACCATAAGCTCCCATCCATCTGATGGCTTCCAACAAATATTGGCTCATATAGGCATCATAAGCGTGAACTTCATCAATAACGATAACTTTTTTACTAAACCCCAAATGTCGTAAGGCCAAATGTTTTTGTTTTAAAGCCACCATTAAAAATTGGTCGACTGTTCCAACTACAAAATCATCTAATGCTGAAGTTTTTCTCCCAGAAAACCACTCATTGACAAAAATACTACCGTTTTCCGAGTCGTCCATGTTAATTGTATTTCCTTTAGGTAGCTCGATAAAATCCGTATTTAAGGCTGCTTTTCCATGAACCAGCTGAATAGAAAAATTATCAGAATTGTTACCCTTTATACTCTCTGTCCACTGTTCAATCCTCTTAAAAATTCCATTAGAGGTTGCTTGTGTAGGCAATCCAAAAAACAATCCACTACATCCTTTTTTACTAGATAACTGCTCTGATGCCGCTAGAGCCGCCTCTGTTTTCCCGAGTCCCATCGGCGCTTCCAGTATCACTATTCCAGGATTAGTCGTCTTTTCGATTGTTTGTGAGAGTATCAGCTGAAAATTTCGTGGACTAAATCCAAATCTTTCCTGATAAAGAGTAACAAGGTCAACGAAAGTTTCAGGTTCCCACAAGTTAGATTTTTTCCACTTTTTAAACCCAGTTTCAATACGTTGACTCTTGCTTTTCACATTAGTTTCATCCAAACTTAACAAAGGAAAAAAATGTTCATTACTAGCAATCCAGTCAGACATTATGAGTAAACCTGATAGAATAACCTGAGCAGGCTGTTTGATTTTTGGAAGCTGAGACACAGAATTAAACCCTGTTTCTGTTAAAGCCCAGTTTAAAAAAGCTTCTTGAGTTGAATTCCATTTCTGATAAACTAGACTATCTTTCTTTTCATCCTGGAAATAATTGGAAGGATAGCTCTTTTGAGAATTTATACCGTCTAAATCATCAACTGGTCGTCCATGGTGCCCACCAATAATTGTTGCAATATCTTCCTCCACGCCATAATGGGATAACAAATATTGACCTGCAATGCTATGATGGCTCTTTTTAGGGGAGGCTAGTTGGAGAGAACTAATGCCAGAAAAACCTGCGCGTTCCAATTTTTCTAACAATTGAATATCCAAATCTACTGAATTTGCATAACCTTTTTGCGTCTGAAAAGCTGGTGTTGCTTTACCGATATCATGAACAGCTCCTAGGAATTGTGCCAATCTTTTCCCTTGATTTTCAATATTTGCTTTAGCATTAATAGAATTTTCAATTAATACCTTTTGTCCTTCACTTAACCAATGTTCCCATAAGAGGCCTGCAATATTTTTCGTGTCTTCTAAGTGTTGAGTTAATGGTAACCAAAGAAGTCTACTATTTTCCTCTGTTTTCTTAGCCCAAAAATTATCATTAATATGTTTCATATACAAATTTCCTTTAACATTGTATCACCTTTATATTTTATACCTAACACAAAAAATAAACAATGTATAATTGAAAGAGCTTCCAATACTTCATTTAATAGCTCTTTCTTCATTTCTAGCTATCACTTTTAACACCCAAAAACTCCCCTTATAGTTTCTAGTGAAATAATGTGTTATTGTCACTGTCTCTATAAAGGGAGTCTAGTTATTTTATATTTTTAAGTATCAACCTTCAACTACAAAGTATAGTTATTAAAAGCCGATACGATACATTTGGTAAGTAATTTTTTCTGGTCTTAGAAGGCACCGCCTCCGCCGCCTCCGCCACCACCAGAGAAGCCACCGCCTCCAAAGCCGCCACTACCACTGTTCGAATTGATAGAGAAGCTACTTACGCTATCTGAGGCAGAAACATAAGATTCTAGATAATTGACATTATTCATCATAATAAACGGTGCTGCTGAATAAGTAAACTCATCTAGAGATGGATTGCTGAGGTGAATGTTGTAACGTTTTAGGACATCACTAACTTTTTTCGCCTGTCCATAGAGTGTCGCATAAACCAAGATACGATTCCATAGGATGACAGATTCTAGTTCGGATTCTTTAAAACTAGGAATACTCTTAATCATATTTTTAAAGCTATGCCACTGGTAAAAGGTTGAAATTTGAGTTGCATCAAGACATCTCTGACGACGTCTCTTCACTAAGTACCAGAATAAAATCGTAACTCCTGCTATAGGTAGAAGATCAAGAATATAGTAAAAACCAAGTCCTGATCCAAAAGCAGCAAATAAGAACAAGGTTGAAAGAATACAAAGCACCATTGAAAGTACCAAAGCTGCTACTCCCAATATGTTAAATGTCTTTTCTTTCGGACTAAAATCTCTATAAATTTTAGGAAGTCCAAGCGCAAATTCCTCTTTTTCTACGCCTTTTGCTACTTGATAGCCGTCATTAGTGAATTGATATTTGACACGTTTTCCTTGGGAACGTATTGCTTCACGCTCATAGCTTGTTCTAGCACTCTTAAATTGTTTTTCTAAGCCATCTTTATCGAGATAATAGCGCGAGAACATTTCCGTATCTCTAATTTCCATGCGACCATCAAACAACATATCCAAGAAAGACTCTTCAAATGAAGAGAGACCTTCCTTTTCAATACGTGTAAGAATATTACTATCACCTTCTTGTCTATAGGTGAGATAACCTCTATCAATCAAATCAAGGATGGTAGCTTGCACCATATATTTAAACTTCAGAGGACCCGTTTCTTCTTTTAGACCTGTTTTGTCGAACGACTGATTATAAACATTCTTGGCTAGAACCAAAGGTGCTAAATCTTGAGGGGCTTCATAAAGACGGGCATTTCTAGGGAAGGAAGGCGTTCTAGTGCTATATAAAACAATGAGGTAACAGAAAATACCAATAAGAACAAAGCTTAAGATCACAAGTGGTAAGATGACATAAAAAATGCGTCGAAAGTTTTCTTTAGATTTCTTGATATCTGCTTCTTTTTTTAGAAAGTCTGCCTTATTCGTCTTATTTAATAAGTAAGCCTGATTATTTTCTCGTAAAGCACTGGTCATCGGCCAGTAGGCGTGTAATTCCAATTTACCTGATGCTGGTAAATTGTCTACATGAACCTGATAACCTGCAGAAGTATGCTTAACCTGTGGGTCTTTTCCGAAATAGCCGTTGTGGGCATAAAGCTCTCCTTGACTTGCATCCAGACCATCAACTGTGAAATCAACCTGTCCAAATCCTTTATCCCAATCAGAGATAGGAAACCAATTTAAAACTGCAATATCTGAATATAGATTCAATAGGTGTTGGATCTGCCAAGTAACTTTGAGGACAACCCTATCACCATCTGAACCTGAATTATAAACTTTGAGTTTTACACCATCATAGGAGTCTGTTTTTTCAACTGTAATATCTGTTTTTTCTTTCCCATTTACAGTTGCCGAAACCTTTGGGTCATCCATGATAGAATAGCCACCAATTTTTCCCAAGGTTACATACTGACCTTTATAGTCACTATCAAAATCATAAGTCACTTCCTGAGTAAAGGTCGCATTACCATCATCATGTATTGAAAGGTGACCAACATAGGAAGGCAGGCTATACTCTACCTCATCAGCTTTGACGTGTTGAAAAGACAATGGCAGAAAACAGACTAACAAAACAGTTAAAGTAACATATTTAACAAGACCTTTCAGTATCTTTTTCATCATTTTGCTCCTTCAAGAACTAAAAAAGCAGGTGCAACACCAAGTGTCTCGATGTGCCCTGCTCTGATCGGTTATTTAGGCTTGATAAACAATCTCACCGTCACAGATAGTGTATTTAACACTACCCGTAAGCTCTTCGCCCACAAATGGTGAATTGGCTGCTTTAG
>OKSF01002271.1_pt1 | contig 13388 bp, 17 predicted proteins | sample 1606061 | NCBI WGS metagenome assembly OKSF01 (sample SAMEA3541567, study PRJEB24748) | human gut metagenome | biome: human gut; feature: human-associated habitat; material: faeces | place: China | collected 2012 | reverse complement strand
TACATGGACTTGTTGCAGCCGGTATGCTGTTTTCAGCTTCCAACTACTTTACAAGCCTTTCAAATGCCTTTACCAATATCACGGATTATATCATTACCATTCGTTCCAGCAAAGATGTCGTTGAGAAACTGCAAAAACAAAGAAATCTGCCGATCCCGGATGATAGCGGCGTTCCATTAGCTGCACCAACGGATATTTCCTATGAGGATGTATCCTTTTCCTTTGGCGAAAAGAAACTTTACGATAGATTCAGCCATACATTTCGTCAAGGTGGATGTTATGCTGTGGTCGGTGAAAGCGGAAGCGGTAAGTCCACCATGTTTAAGCTGCTGCTAAAATATTTCGATAACTATGAGGGCGATATTTTATTGGGTGGTCAAAATATCAAAAAGCTCTCCGAAAATGAAATCTACTCAAAGATTGGAATTATCACGCAAACGCCATACCTGTTCAATGCCACATTCTATGACAATATCACCATGTTCAGCGGTAATCCAAAGGAAGATTCCGACGAGTACAAAAATTTGCTGAACGACCTGAACTTAACAGCCTTAGCCAAACGAGTTGGGGATGTTCCTCTTGGGGATTTTGGTGATAATATTTCCGGCGGCGAACGCCAGCGTATCAACATTGCCCGTACGATGCTTAAAAAGCCTGAGATTTTGATTTTCGACGAACCTACCACAGGTCTTGACCCTGAGAATGCAGCTCTAATAGATAACTTTATCTTTAGCCACAAAGGCATCACCCGCATTGTGATATCCCATAACTGGGCAGAGGACTACCTCAACCGTTTTGATGAAATTATAAAACTGTAAATAAAAGAGATATAAAAAAGTCCTGCTGGCTAATTGCTTGGCAGGACTTTTTTATTGACAGAAGAAGATTCTTTTGGAATTTGTCGTTTTAAAAAGAAAGATTTCATGATATAATAAAACCAAAACAATTTTCATTTTTGCGAAGGAAAAAAAGATGATTAAATTTACCTTTAAACAACAGATTATCACGACAGCAATTGTTCTGCTCGGCACCTTTCTGCTTTCAATCCTGTTAAAGCAGGGAATTTTCTTTAACTTAGGATGGATTGTGTCCGGACTTATGTTTGTGGTCAATCCGGTTTATCCAGATCTTTCGGTAAATGCAAATCTGGATAATATCGAAAAAAGTATTCGTGTTGTCGGTATTGTTCTTGTGGCAATTGGACTGAGTGGATTTTTAGGTGCATAAAACAGCATCAGCTAAAGGATGGAGGGAAATCATGCTGGAATCAAAACGCCTTATTTTTCGAAAAGTAGAAGATGATGATTTTGATGTCATTGCGAAAATGATGCGGGATGAAGGAGTTCGCAGAATCTGGGGGCATTATTTTTCGGATGATGATGTCCGAGCATGGATTGAGAGACGAAAAAAAGGATACCAGGATCACGGTATCGATTATCTTCTGGCAATCCAGAAGGAGACCGGTGAAGTTGTTGGACAGATTGGCATTTTAAGAGAAAACATAGAAGGAAAGGACGTTTGGGGAATCGGTTATATCTTAAACGGTGATGCGCGCGGATGCGGATATGCAACCGAAGGAGCAAAAGCAATGGCAGAGTATGCGTTTGAGACAATGGGGGCCAGTAAAAATGTCGATCATCACTACCGTGCGGTACCGGGTCTGGACTGCAGTTGCAAAACGAATTGGGATGAAGGAAACAGGATCTTTTGTCAAGATCTATCATGGAGAGGAAATGCCGCATCTGGTTTTTGAACTTGACAGAGAAGATCAATAACAAATACTACTCATTGAAAAAGCCGGCAGACGCCGGCTTTTTTCGTTACAAGATAGATTTAAAAATTTCACCATCGATTGCAAGAATATCATCCAGAGGAATCACAGTGTGGTCAGTAAGAACCAATTCCTGTTTATACTCATCCACTCTTTTAAAATGACCCTGCACCGTAAGATAACATCCGCTTTGACTGGAAGGCCCCTGCTGAAAATAGGTTACTTCGATCAGGGGATGCTGCTCCTGATATTCTATCAGAATAAATTGTTTTTGCTGAAGTTTCATCAGGGAATCTTCATCCAGTTCCGGTTTTTGAATCACCGGTTTTCCAGCATTTTGGATGGCAGTGTCGTATCCTCTTAGTGCAGCAAAGGGAGCAAACTGTGCTGCGCGGTCATGAATAGACATCCTGGGATGTTTTTTTGAGGTTGGATGCGGAAGATGGATAATATCTTCGTATGGATGCTTCATGCCCGGTGTCCTCCAATCTTCTGATTTCGGTCTTTGGCTGTTGCGCCATCCTTGAGATTAGTCCCCTTGAGGATGGCATTTTTTCCAAATTTTTTCTGGATAGAGAGCATGGTTTTTTGAATCTTCTTTTCCTGTTCTAGCTGTTCTTTTTCCTTTTGCTGCTGTTTTTCGATAGCAGCGTAGTCGGTAAAGAGATCAAGCTGCTCACAGATCTGTTTGGAAGGAATATCGGTTTCACTGATTACATGATTGGCGGTGAGACTCAGACGACGGATAGTTAGCTCTGAATCCATAATGCGGTCGTACAGAGTCAACGCAGCGTCTACAATTTTTCTGGCAGAAGAGGAGAAGGCATCAAGATTGATGGTGCCGTGTGCATGTTTGGGGATTGGACGACCATATCGATCAATCGTAACATCGCCGCGATATCCTTTTTTGAGATTTTCCGAATCATAGCCGATGGTAAGGACAAGCTGATTGGTAACACAAGCCTTGTCTACCAGTCCCAGAGCCATGGAATCTGCCATTTCTCGAACGACCAGCCTGGTTTTTTCATAGTCATAAGGACATGGCAAAACCTGTCCGGAGCAGATGCTGTTATTTTCCGGACGATATGCCTTGATGTCTGCAATGGTACACGGTTCCCATCCCCAAGCGTGGTCAATGAGCAGCTCAGCATTGATGCCAAAGAGCTTATATAGCAGCTCTTCATTTCGGTAGTCAGTAACCTTTCCGATGGAGCAGCGGGCCACGTCTCCCATAGTGTACATTCCATATTCGGCAAGACGTTTGGCATATCCGCGTCCGACCCGCCAGAAGTCGGTGATAGGCTGATGAGTCCACAGAGATTGGCGGTAGCTCATCTCGTCAAGTTCTGCAATTCGGACTCCATTTTTGTCCGGCTTGATGTGCTTTGCTCCGATGTCCAGTGCGACTTTGCACAGATAAAGATTTGGTCCAATACCGGCGGTGGCAGTGATGCCAGTGGTTTCCAGCACATCCAGAATGATTTTCATGGCAAGTTCCCGGGCAGAAAGCTGATACATCGCAAGATAATTGGTGACATCCATAAAAACCTCATCGATGGAGTAAACATGGATATCCTCCGCAGCGATATATTTGAGATAAATCTTGTAGATTTGTGCACTGATTTTGATATAATGCGCCATTTGCGGTGGTGCGATGTGATAGTCAATCGCCAGTTCCGGATGAGATTTCAGCTCTTTGTCATCGCAGGAAGAGCCGGTAAACTGTTGGTGCGGAGCTTTTGCTTTTCGTTTTTCATTTGCTTCCTGAACCTTCTGAATTACCTCAAACAAGCGGGCACGTCCCGGAATCCCATAAGCTTTCAGGGAAGGAGAGACAGCAAGGCAGATGGTTTTTTCAGTACGGCTGGATCTTGCAGAGCTTCTGCGGCAGCATGCCGTCGCGGGTGCAACCACAAGATTGGTGGTCATCGGGTCAAAATTTCGTTCCCTGCACTCCACTGATGCATAGAACGATTTTAAATCAATTGCAATGTAGATTTTTTTGCCCAATTGTTTCTCCTCCTTTCTTTACTTATTGTAACACTTATTGTTTGCTCAGACAAGAAAAAGAATACACAGCAAAATACCGGAAAGCATCATGCAAGATATCGATATCCACAGGTAATACAAACAGCAGATATTTGTCCCAAAATTGTCTTATAGGAAAAATAACTGTATTTTTGGCAGAGCTTCTTGACTTTTTAAAGTGAAAGTGCTGAAATAATAAAAAGAGATGTTTGTAAGAAATCTGATTTGTAATGGAAAGGAGGGTGACAGGATGAAAAACACCATCAGGAAAATGGTCATTTTGACTTTAGCAGCCACCATTTTTCTGTCAGCCTGCCACAGACAAGGGATCGACTCTGAAAACGAAGTGATAACCGAAGATACCATGATCGCAGAAAGCGACCAGGAAACGGAAAATAATGCAGAAACTCAGCAGGAAATTCATCCATTGGACGTTGGTGTGCTGGGACACACCGAGAGAAATGGGGCACTGACAGCAAATGCTCTGGAAGAAGATTATGATACTCAAAATGAATCTTTTTTTCCGGCAGGAAATGTCCCAAACGAATGGAAAGTTTGTGTCTACGATGCTCAAAGGCAGGGGTATACGGTTCATTATTATGAGGTAAACCCACAGGATACCTTGGGACAGCTCATACGAACTGCGATCGGTTATTTGTATCAACCAGAAGATGGACTTGATCTTGCTGATGTAAAAATCGAAAAAGGTTTTGCTATTATAAATTTAAGTCTGACACCTGATAGTAGTGCAGAATCTTCCTTGAGCGACAAAGAATCGGTAGAGGCATTGCTTAACAGCGTTGCGGCGACGGTTTGCAATAATGGCCTTTATGAGGCTGGCTTTTTGCTGAATGGTGGGCAGTTTTCTCTGGGAGGAGTAACGCTGGAAGAGGATGGATATGGCTATTATGAAGCGCCTGATCTTTATAACCAGCCGATTACAGAAGAAGAATTTACAGCACTGCGCAGCCTGATGACCTATCCGGGAGAAAAACAGGTTGACACCATGTTGGAATCAAACCAAAGCGTGATAGAAGAATATCCCGAACTTTATTCCCTGATTGCTTTTGCCGGAGATACCGGAGAATACGCATCGCCGCAGAAACTGGATAATCAGGTAAAGCTTGATGCAGGATTTCATATGGTACCAGATACTTATACTTGTAATTCTCAGCCGGAATTGTATCCGGATTATCCGGAGAATGACGAATTTCTTGCCCCACTGATTTTTAGCATTATGGACGATTCCTTTACGCCGAAGGAATGGATTGAAACAGTAATACAGAAAATCTGGGGAGAAGGGGTTTCTTGTACCCATGAAAATACAACAATTTATACCTACCATGAGGAGCAGGGAGTTTATACGCCGCCGCATCGTGGTGGAGCGATTGTGACAGAACCATATTTTCATCAGATCGAACAGACCGAGGATGGTTATACTACACAGGTAAGCTATGTAAAATTGGGTGCAGGAGGTGTACTGGATGAAAAGGATGAGTGGATTCCAGTATATGAAAATTATGAACAGGATACAGCAGTGCAGGAATTAATCAAACAAAAACTTCCACGTTATCAGATAAAGGCAGAGTATGATGAAGCGGGAAATCTGCACTTAATTTCCTCTCAATTGATTACGGAATAAGAAAAAGCCACTGGGAATACCAGTGGCTTTTTGCTGTCGGACTATTTAAGAATGCTGGAAAGCTGATTGGATGGACTATGTCCCATATATCTCCGGTATGTTTTGGAGAAGTAGGAAAGATTTTGGAAGCCGCACTGTTCTGCACATTCGCTGACATTGCAGCTGCCGGATAAAAGAAAGCTTTGGGCGTGGCTGCATCGAGTCAGATTCAGATAATCGATCACCGTTCTTCCGGTAATCTCCTTAAAGGAGCGGCAGAAGTAATATTTACTGAATCCTGCCTCGGTACTGATAGAATCGATGGTCAGCGGCTTGTCATAATGTTTTTGAATATAGGATATGGCAGATTTTACCATGGCAAGGCGGCGATCCTGAGAAAAAGGTTCGGTTGTCGGGCAGGAATAATTTCGACTTAATCTGGCGGCGATAGAAAGCACAGCTGATTTTACTTCGGATTTATAAAAGGGAAGCTTTTGAGACATTTCGGTACAGATAGTTTGGAATTTTTCCCGAAGTACAGGATCATCAATCTGAAAGGAGAATGCCAGCTCACTGATGGGGATGCCCTGCTGTTCCAGATAATTTTGCCCTACAATCAGACAGTAATAGGAACAGGATTGGTTGATAGCTTTAACGGAATGGAGGCAGGTGCAGTTGATAACAGCAATCTGTCCCGGAGAAAAAGTACAGCGCTGATGGTCGGAGGTGATTTCAGCGTCTCCATCCACCAGGTAAAGAAGTTCCAGGTCATTCTGCCAGTGGATCATGAAGTCCTCGTCATGTTTTAGATGGTCAAAATGAAAGATAATAGGAAAGTTGCTATCAGTAAACTGGATATTTTCATAGGAGGTCTGTCGTTTCGTAAAAAAACCTTCTTTCCTGAAAAAAGCAAGATTGTGTTAATTTATGGCAGATTATTTTCTTTACTTGTAATTTGTGCCCATTATATAATAAAGATATAAATTTTGTCAATCCAGTGATCAAACAGCTGAAAGGAGCATTTGTCATGTACGATTTTTCCATTGGTGTGCTGCTGGAATCCTTCCGGAGTGATATCCCTACCGCATTAAAGAAGGCATCTTCCCTTGGTGTGCAGGGAATTCAGGTATATGCCACAAAAGGAGAACTTTCTCCGGAAAATATGAGCCATGCAAAACGGCGGGAATTTTTGCAGATGGTCAAGGATCATGGTCTGGTGATTTCGGCTTTGTGCGGCGATCTGGGGCATGGTTTTGGTGATAAAGAAAAAAATCCAGAGCTTATCGAAAGATCTAAACGAATTCTGGAGCTTGCAAAAGATCTGGAAACCAATATTGTGACAACACACATCGGTGTTGTACCGGCAGATCCCAGTCATCCGCGTTATGGGGTGATGCAGCAGGCATGTTTTGAACTGGCACAGTATGCGGATTCTCTGGACGCACATTTTGCCATTGAAACCGGTCCGGAAACCGCAGCTACCTTAAAACATTTCCTGGATGAACTTCATTCCACCGGTGTAGCGGTCAATCTGGACCCGGCTAACCTTGTTATGGTGACAGGGGATGATCCGGTTCAGGCGGTCTATACCCTGAAAGATTATATTGTACATACACACGCAAAGGATGGACGCCGAAATTTCTATCGTGATCCGGAAATTATCTATGGGCTGGTTGAAGCCGAGATGCTGGAAAGTGAGTCTTTCACGGAACTGCCATTGGGAGAAGGAAAGGTACCATTCCCAGGATATTTAAAAGCGCTGGATGAAATCGGTTATCATGGATTTTTGACCATTGAGAGGGAAGTTGGAGAAGATCCACAGGCAGACATCCGGAAAGCAGCAGATTATCTGAAAAATCTGATTCGATAAGCAAAAGGGGGAAAAGTCATGGAGAAAAAACTGAAGATCGGCATTATTGGAACGGGAAGTATTTCAGAAAGCCATATCCATGCCTATCGGAAAAATCCAAATGTGGAGGTTTATGCGTTTTGTGATATCCGGAAGGATCGCCTGAAAGAGATGGGCGAAAAGTACGGTGTTACCCGACTTTATACCGATAAAGATGTTATGCTTCGCGAACTGCCTGAGCTGGATGCAGTTAGTGTCTGCACCTGGAACAGCCAGCATGCACCCTGCACAATCGCAGCGCTGAAAGCAGGAAAACATGTTCTCTGCGAAAAACCGATGGCAACCTCCGCCAAGGAAGCAGAGGAGATGAAAAAAGCTGCCGAAGAAAGCGGAAAACTTTTAATGGTGGGTTTTGTTCGACGTTTTGGAAATGACTGCGCAATCGTCAAAGATTTTATTGACCACGATTATTTTGGTGAACTGTATTATGCGAAGGCAACCTATCTGCGCCGAAATGGAAGTCCCGGCGGATGGTTTGGTGACAAAAAAATGTCGGCAGGCGGACCACTAATCGATTTGGGCGTCCATGTTATTGATCTCACCCGTTATTTGCTGGGTAATCCAAAACCAGTTTCGGTCTATGGCGCAGTATTCCATAAACTGGGAGATCGACGTGAGCTGAAGGATAAGAAAGGCTATACAGCATCTTCCGCTACCGGAAAGGAAGAGTTTAACGTAGAAGATCTTGCAACAGCCATGATCCGTTACGATAATGGTGCAGTGGTTTCGGTTGAGGCTTCTTTCTCGTTGAATATCAAGCAGGATGAAGGCAAGATTGAATTGTTTGGAACCAAAGCAGGAGCTAAACTGGATCCGGAACTGGAATTATACAGCCAGCAAAACGGTTATATGAACAATGTACAGCTGTGTATGCCGACGGCGCTGAGCTTTGATGGACTGTTTGAACAGGAGATTAATCATTATATTGACTGCCTGGTACATGGTACTCCATGTAAAGCACCTGCAGAGGACGGCATTACCTTGATGAAGATTCTGGATGCAATTTATGAGTCTGCAAGCACAGGCCATGAGGTCGTCATTGCTTAAAATTGACAGCTTGAATGCAGAGCTTGGAAGGGAGAAAGAGAACAGTGAAATTTGCCGTAAGTTCTTACAGCTTTCAGCAGTACCTTCGTGATGGAAGAATGACACAGCTGGATTGCGTTTTAAAAGCAAAAGAAATGGGATTTGATGCAATCGAATTTACTGATTTGCAGCCGCCAGAAGGAGTAAGTGAAGAGGAGTATGCACAGCAGATTGCGCAGGAGTGCAAAAAGGTTGGCTTGACAGTATCCAATTATACTGTATTTGCAGATTTCCTTGCAAACGATCCGAAAACAGAAGCACAGCGCCTGATGAAAAAGGTGGATGTTGCACAGATCCTTGGAAGCACCAGTATGCGCCATGATGCCGCATGGGGATTTGGTCCAGATAGAGCAAACAGAGGTTTGCAAAATGTGGTGGAGCGCTTAGCAGATGGATGTCGGATGGTTACGGAATATGCAGCACAGAAAGGTATTCGTACCATGGTAGAGAACCATGGATTCTTTTTACAGGATGCGGATCGGGTGGAAAAGCTGATCAACACAGTCAATCATCCAAACTTAGGATGGCTTTGTGATATGGGAAACTTCCTTTGTGCAGATGAAGACCCAGCCAAATCCTGTGGAAAAGCAGCACCTTATGTGTTCTATGTCCATGCAAAGGACTTTATTGTCAAGAGTGGTGACGAACCAAATCCGGGAGAGGGATTCTTTTCTTCCCGTGCCGGAAACTATCTAAGAGGTACCATCATCGGTCATGGAATGGTGCCGGTAAAACAGTGTCTGCGTGTGCTGAAACGGGAAGGCTATGACGGCTATCTCGGATTGGAATTTGAAGGAATCGAAGACAGCCTGCTCGGTATCCGAATCGGTTTAGACAACCTCAAGCGTTTTCTGGAAGAATTACAGTAAAACGGCTTTTTCCTTACATCAAAAACACCCCGACTGCTCTCAATTTTATGAGAACAGTCGGGGTGTTTTGTCAGTTCATATTATTTGTCTGGGTTTTCCAGTGTCCAGCCACAATCGTTGTGGTAGATCATTTGATGGGTCATGCCGCCATCAACACAGATATTTTCACCGGTGATAAATCCTGCCTTGTCCGAGCAGAGATAAAGCACCATATTGGCAATGTCCAAAGGGTTGCCAACTTGACCGGATGGATGCTGAATAGCATCCGGACCGTCATAGACGGTATAATTAGTGTCAATCCAGCCGGGAGAAATGGAGTTGACTCTCACTCTGCCAGCCAGACTTACTGCCAAAGCATGAGTCAGGGCAGAAATGCCGCCTTTGGCTGCAGTGTAGCTTTCAGTCTGGGGCTGGCTCATCCGATCGCGGGAAGAAGAGATATTCACAATGGCCGCACCGGGAGCAAAGTGAGGTGCAAACAGCTTGGTGAGGTAAAAAGGAGCGGTGACGCCGACCCGGAGGGCATAGTTAAATTCTTCATAACTGCACTGGTCGATACCTTTCATCAGAGGCAGGGCATTGTTGATCAGATAATCTACATGTCCAAAGTCAGCAATTACCTTTTGGGCAAAATCTTCCAGCACCTGCTGATCAGCCAAATCACCGATATAATAGTCGTTTTCCAAAAGGTCGATGACACATACCTGCGCACCTGCCTTACGGAATTCTTCTGTGATGGCTTTGCCGATTCCTCTGGCTCCACCCGTAACGACAACAACCTTATTTTTAAACATAGAAATACTCCTTAGTCAGCATCTTCATCCATTGTTTCTACCAGAAAGCTTACCGGACGGAATCCATCATTGCAGGAAAGCATAGCAGAACGGGGATTTTTCATCCAGCCGTCGTAAAAATTCTCTGCACCATGGCTCAAAGCAAGGATGAAAGGGGAGAGGGTGTCCCATGCACTCTGGCAAAAACCATCCGGCTTTTCCCAGCCGTTGGCAATAAAAACCTGTCCCACTTTCATATCGCAGGCATGTTCGATGGGATTTTCATATTGTGCTATCAAATCTTCGTAGCGGGTAATGCGCATAACGGTAATTTTACATTTTTTCATATGATGATTCCCTCACAGTGATCAATTTCATGTTGGATAATCTGTGCAGTCCAGCCGGTGAAGGTTTTCAGACGCTGCTGAAACTTTTCGTTCTGCCAGGAAACCTTAATGGATTTCCAGCGCTTGGTTGGCCGAATTCCGCTGAGAGAAAGGCAACCTTCCTCAGTATCGTAAGGTTCCGCTTTTTTGATGATCTGAGGATTGAACATGACCATATAGCTTCCATCATTGTCAAAGGCAATGATGCGCTTGTTTACACCGATCATGTTGGCAGCAAGTCCAACACAGCCTTCCTTGTGGTGTATCAGGGTATCAAGCAGATCTGCGGCAACTTGCAGATCTGCCGGTGTGGCCAGTTCTGCTTTTTGAGCCAGAAAAGCCTCGTCTTTGCAAATTTCACGAATCATAATGGGGTTCTCCTTGTGCTGTCAAATAATCGCTGTAATAGAAAATATCACGAGCAATCAGTCGGTCAATCTAGGGATATTTTCCTATTTATCTGAATTATACATGCTGGGAGAAAGAGGGTCAAGTCCTATGTTTTGCTAACCGTTTTTAGCGTTTGAGCAGAGATTTCAGGATTTTTGCAGGCTTGAAGGATGTTCTCTTCAGAGGTTTGCTCTGCTGTGGATGCATTCTGTTCAGAAGTTTTAGCCGTACAGGCATTTAAGGAAATAAGCATAGAAAGTATTAGGAAGACAGCAATGCTTTTTGTCAGTTTCATAAAAATCCCCCTCTAAATAAAAATTAAAGTGTAGTAAATCGGCGAGAATCGCAGTTATTCTTACTATAATAGTAACTGAATGAAACATAAAATACTACATCTTTTTTACATCATTTTAAGCTTGTCAATTTTATCATTGACGGGTTTCGGAATTTGCGGTAGAGTGTATATAAGAAGATGTTAGTCTAAAAAGAAAGCGGGGGAGAGCAGAGTGCTGCTTTTCATGACATACAGTGAGGAGGAACAGGAAAAATTCACATCGATTTTTCGTCAGCACTATCGGGTGCTGATTGGAAAAGCGTATGATATCCTGCATTCCCATCATCTGGCAGAAGATGCGGTAGAAAAAGCGTTTATTCGTGCACTCAAACATTTGGATAGATTGTCGGAGACAGACGGCATGCGGACAAGACGTTTTTTGCTGGTAACAGTAGAGAGAATCGCCATTACGATGTATCACAAAAATCAAAAGATCGTACCAATCGATTTTGAGGGTCAGGATGAGGAGAGTATAGAAATTGACCCCACTTGGGAGAGGTTTTCCAGTGAAGAAACAGTGCAGGAAATCAAAAATATTTTGTACGGATTGAAAACAGAAGACAGAAGACAGGGAGGTGTTGATCTACAAAGTTGTCTATCAATGGAGCTATGAAGAAATTGCAGATGTGATGGGAATTTCGACCAAAAATGTTTCGATGCGTTTGAGCCGAATCCGCCGCAGAATCATGAAGGAATATGTCAGAAGAAGGGATGAGGTCAGATGAGCAGGGAAAAGCTGAATGAGGAACTGTTTGACGTATTTCTTGCAGAGGCACTGCGGCAGGTTGAGGAGGAAGAATTGCAAAAATCAGAACAATTCTTTGAAGAGCACAAGATGGAAGATTACATTCCGTCCAATCGCTTTGTCAGAAGGATTAAACGGGCTTATCGGATGCATTGTATCCGGCACGCTTGGAACAGTAAAGGATTGCGGCGGGCAGCGAGTGTTTTGCTGACGGCGGGAATTGTATCCGGAAGTTTGATTTTTTTAGCAGATGCAAATGGTTTTTCTCTTTATGAAACGGTCTTTTTAAGAAAAGAACGCTACACATCCATCGAAACATATAAACAGATTGTATCGGAAGATTATGAGGGTTCATTGGAATATTTTTACTTTCCTAAATACATTCCAGTTGATTTTGAAATTGTAGATGAAAAAGAAGTAGAACATTATTCTTATATCAGGTTTAAAAAGGATGCTCATTATTTTTTTATTTGTCAGTGGGATAATTCAGAAAAGAGAACGACACTAATTGATACGGAAAAGTCTATGGTAACAGAAATTGAGATAAAGGGAAAAAAGGTTTTTATACAGAAAAAGAAGATATAAAGACACTTTATCTTAATATGGGAAACATATCGATAAACATTTCTGGAAATATTGGAAAGAAAGAAATATTCAAACTGGCAGAAAATCTGGAACTTCTAGCAAGATAAAATGGAAAGGTGGGGAGAATAATGAAAAAGACAAATGTTCTCTGCATGATAATCGTTACTGTAATGCTGATGGGCATTTTTTCAGGATGCGCACAAAAGGAAACAGAGATTTCAACAAAATTTGCAGATCAAACCTATCTTCAGCCGTTGATCCCGACCGGGCGTCTGTTTCGTTACAACTGGGATTCCCCATCAGAAATAAAACCGGATGATCTGGTAAACTTTGCAGCTTACAATAATCTGTTGGAGCTTCCGACTGAACCAGCAGGGCAGAAAATCTGTGACGGAGCATCCTATATAGATAATATGGCGCCGGCAGAGCAGCTGGAAGAGGCAGTTTTGCAGTATTTTCAGTGGATGCACAGCAGCTGCATCAGTCCTCCTTTTATGATGTAGGGGCAGAATGTTATACCCTTTTTTCCGGCTGGGGAGGAGAATACGGAGCTTCGGTCACTGATGTATCGCAGAAAGGTGATATCCTTACCTTGAAAATTGGGGAAGGAAATTTTGGCCAGTCGCAGGAACCACTGGGAGAACTGAAGGTGCGGATGATTTCGGAGGAAAAGTGGGAGTATCTTAGCTATCGCTTTGAAAAGGAAATAAAAATGGGAAACTTAAACGAGCAGGAGCGTCTGGAATGGCAGCAGAAATATCTGTTTCCACTGATCCCGACTGGTCACATGTATAGATACGGCTGGGACTCGGTACAGGAAATCCTGCCGGATGATTTGGTCAACTTTTGTGCGTACAATAATCTTCTGACTTTGCCTGTCACGCCGGAACA
>OKSF01002267.1_pt1 | contig 13411 bp, 9 predicted proteins | sample 1606061 | NCBI WGS metagenome assembly OKSF01 (sample SAMEA3541567, study PRJEB24748) | human gut metagenome | biome: human gut; feature: human-associated habitat; material: faeces | place: China | collected 2012 | reverse complement strand
TCCACTTGAGCATGGTTGGTGTGCCAGGAAGTACATCATCTGTAATCAGGTCTTCTCGTATAATTGCGATCACCACACCCGCAGGTCCTACATTTTTCTGAACTCCTCCGTAGATCACGCCATATTTTGACACATCCACCGGTTCAGACAGAAAGCAGGATGACACATCTGCCACCAGTGTCTTCCCTTTTGTATCCGGAAGTTCTTTGAACTTTGTACCATAAATCGTATTATTCTCGCAGATGTATACATAATCTGCATCTTCAGAGATTTCAAGATCAGAGCAGTCCGGAATATAAGAAAATGTCTTATCTTCGGAAGATGCGACTACATGAACCTCTCCGTATTTTTCTGCTTCTTTGGCTGCCTTTTTCGCCCATTGTCCGGTTACGATATAGTCAGCCACTTTATTTTTCATCAGATTCATAGGAATCATGGCAAATTGCTGAGATGCGCCGCCCTGCAGGAATAATACCTTATAATTATCCGGAATCTGCATCAGATCACGGATATCAGCTTCTGCTGTCTCAATAATCTCCTGGAACACCGATGAACGGTGACTCATTTCCATAACCGACATTCCACAGCCTTTATAATCTAACATCTCTGCTGCTGCTTCTTTTAATACTTCTTCCGGCAATACGGCCGGACCTGCTGAAAAATTGTACACTCTGCTCATTGTTGTTCCTCCACTTTTCTTTACTTTTTGCTTCTTTTATTCTGCATTTTTTGTTTTCAGGTCTTTCTCATCAAAAGCTTCACTGATTGGAGCACCAGGGGCAACCATCGGCCATACTTTGTCATCACTGTCAATCTGACAATCAATCACTACCGGGTGACCGCTCTTTAATGCCTTTGCAAATGCTTCTTTGAATTCTTCCCTGGTCGATGCACGTACTCCTTCTGCTCCCATAGCTTCTGCAAGTTTTACAAAATCTACAGCATCATTGAGTACAGTAGCCGAGTAGCGCTGTTCGTAAAACAGATTCTGCCACTGACGCACCATACCAAGTACATGGTTATTGATCACTACCTGAATTACCGGGATATTATGACGTGTTGCGGTAGCAATCTCATTCATATTCATACGGAAACATCCGTCTCCTGCAATATTGACTACCGTCTTTTCCGGTCTTCCGACCTTCGCTCCAAGTGAAGCACCAAGACCATATCCCATCGTTCCAAGCCCTCCTGATGTAAGAAGTGTTCTTGGTTCTGTATATTTATAATATTGCGCCGCCCACATCTGATGCTGTCCGACTTCCGTAGAAATGATTGCTTCGCCATTTGTCTGACGGTAAATTTCTTCCACTATGAACGGACCACTGAGTACATCCGGATGATATGTCATTGGATACTTCTCTTTATAAGAAATGATCTTCTCTATCCATTCCTTATGATTCTGCTGTTCCAGGCGTTCATTCATCTTCTGAAGAACGACTTTCAGATCACCGACTACCCCTTCTGTAATCAGGATATTTTTATTCATCTCCGCTGCATCTACGTCAAACTGCAGAATTTTTGCATCCTTGGCAAATTTCTTAGCATTTCCTGTCACACGGTCACTGAATCTTGCTCCTGTTACACTCAGAAGATCACATTCACTGACTCCGTAATTGGATGTTTTGGTGCCATGCATTCCAAGCATTCCGGTATACAGCGGATCCGTTCCCGGGAATGCACCTTTTCCCATCAGGGAATCGGTAACCGGTGCGTCTACCTTCTTTACAAATTCATATAATTCCTTGCTGGCTCCTGATAATATTGCCCCGCCGCCAACAAATATATATGGTCTTTCCGACTCCCTGATCATGCGAACTGCACTTTCCAGATCTTCTTCGCAGATATCTTCGGACGGTTTTACAATCTCTGGTTCCCGTGATATAAATTCTGCTTTATTAGCTGTTACATCCTTTGGAATATCGATCAGAACCGGACCTGGCCTTCCTTCTTTAGCGATCACAAATGCCTTGCGGATTGTATCCGCCAGGTTATTGACATCCTTTACAATATAATTATGCTTTGTGATCGGCATCGTAACACCTGCTATATCAATCTCCTGGAAACTGTCTTTTCCCAGAAGTGCTACTCCTACATTGCAGGTAATCGCAACCACCGGAATGGAATCCATGTATGCGGTTGCAATCCCAGTTACAAGGTTCGTTGCACCTGGTCCGCTGGTTGCAAGACATACACCGACTTTTCCTGTTGCTCTTGCATATCCGTCCGCCGCATGAGCAGCACCCTGTTCGTGTGATGTAAGAATATGTTTAATCTCATCTTTATGCTTATATAATTCATCGTATACGTTCAAAATCGCTCCGCCAGGATAACCGAATACGGTATCCACTCCCTGCTCTTTCAAACATTCGATTACAATTTGTGATCCTGTTAACTGCATACCATTCATTCCCCTGTCATAATTTTTATTTTGCTTTTGGAACTTCAAGGATTGCGCCTCTGTTTCCGGAAGTAACCATTGCCGCATATCTTGCAAGATATCCAGTTGTAACCTTTGGCTCTCTTGGAGTCCAGTTTTCCTTTCTCTTAGCCAGTTCTTCATCCGATACATCCAGATGAATAGAAAGATTCGGGATATCAATCTGGATCAGGTCTCCCTCCTCTACCAGTGCGATCGGTCCGCCGACAGCAGCTTCCGGAGATACATGCCCGATAGATGCTCCTCTTGATGCTCCACTGAAACGTCCGTCTGTGATCAACGCCACACTCGATCCAAGCCCCATACCTGCGATTGCAGATGTAGGATTTAACATCTCGCGCATTCCCGGACCTCCCTTTGGTCCCTCGTAACGGATAACAACAACATCACCGGCTACAATCTTACCACCTTTGATTGCTGCAATTGCATCTTCCTCACAGTCAAATACTCTTGCAGGTCCTTCGTGTACCAGCATCTCATCTACGACTGCCGAACGCTTTACAACACTTCCATCCGGTGCAAGATTACCTTTTAACACTGCAAGCCCGCCTGTTGGTGTATATGGATTGTCAATCGGACGGATAACCTCTGGATCTTTGTTCACTACTCCTTCAATATTCTCTCCTACTGTCTTTCCTGTAACTGTCATACATTCTGTATGAAGGAGTCCCTTCTTATTCAGTTCTGCCATAACTGCATAGACACCACCTGCTTCATTCAGGTCTTCCATATAAGTAGGACCTGCCGGTGCAAGGTGACAGAGATTTGGTGTCTTTTCACTGATTCCATTTGCGAAATCAATCTCAAAGTCCATTCCCACTTCATGTGCGATTGCCGGAAGATGAAGCATACTGTTTGTAGAGCATCCAAGTGCCATATCAACAGTAAGTGCATTCAGAATTGCTTCTTTTGTCATAATATCTCTTGGACGGATATTCTTCTCAAGAAGTTCCATGACTTTCATACCTGCATGTTTTGCAAGACGGATTCTTTCTGAATATACTGCCGGGATTGTTCCGTTTCCGCGAAGTCCCATACCAAGTACCTCTGTCAGACAGTTCATGCTGTTTGCTGTGTACATACCCGAACATGATCCGCATGTAGGACATACTTTATTCTCGAATTCACACAGGTCTGCATCTGACATTGTTCCGGCCGCATTCGCTCCTACTGCCTCAAACATACTGGAAAGACTTCTCTTCTGTCCTTTTACATGTCCTGCAAGCATCGGTCCGCCACTGACAAATACAGTCGGTACATTAATTCTTGCTGCAGCCATCAGAAGTCCCGGTACATTCTTATCACAGTTCGGGATCATAACTAACGCATCAAACTGATGTGCCATTGCCATTGCTTCTGTAGAATCTGCGATCAGGTCTCTGGTTACCAGAGAATACTTCATTCCGATGTGTCCCATTGCTATTCCGTCACAAACTGCAATTGCAGGAAACATGATCGGTGTACCACCTGCCATGGCAACTCCCTGTTTTACTGCATTCGCAATTTTATCCAGGTTCATATGCCCCGGCACGATTTCATTATAAGAACATACGATGCCTACCAGTGGTCTGTTCATCTCTTCTTCTGTAAGTCCAAGTGCATTGAACAATGAACGGTGAGGTGCCTGCTGTTTTCCTTTTGTTACTGTATCACTTCTCATTTTTATCCTCCTGTTTTCTTTCTGTCAAATACTTCTTATCTATATATAATTCTATAATTAACGAATATTTTCTGAAATCAGATCGCCCATCTCTTCTGTTCCAATCTGTGTCTTTCCTTCTGACATAATATCAATCGTACGGTATCCGTCTTTTAACACCTTTGCAACAGCTGCTTCGATTGCATCTGCTTCTTTATCAAGATCAAAGCTGAAACGCAGCATCATTGCTGCAGAAAGGATAGTTGCGATTGGATTGGCAATTCCTTTTCCTGCTATATCCGGTGCCGATCCGCCGCTCGGCTCATATAAACCGAATTTTGTCTCATTTAAGCTGGCACTTGCAAGCATTCCGATAGATCCGGTCACCATACTTGCTTCATCGGAAAGAATATCTCCAAACATATTCTCTGTAAGAATGACATCAAACTGTTTTGGATCTTTTACAAGCTGCATTGCACAGTTGTCTACCAGCATATTTTCCACTGCCACCTCTGGATAATCTTTTGCAACTTCTTCTACCACTTTTCTCCATAATCTTGAAGAATCCAGAACATTTGCCTTATCTACGCTAGTTACTTTTTTGCGTCGCTTCATTGCAATATCAAATCCCCGTTTTGCGATTCTTCGGATCTCCTCTTCATTATATGTAAGAGAATCTTTTGCTGTCATCACTCCGTCAATCTCTTCTGTCTTTCTCTCTCCAAAGTAAAGACCGCCAGTCAGTTCTCTCATGATCATCATGTCGAACCCACCTTCTGTAATCTCTTCTTTCAACGGACATGCACCTTTTAATTCCTCATAAAGTACTGCAGGTCTTAAGTTTGCAAAAAGATTCAGGGCTTTTCTGATCTTCAAAAGTCCTGCTTCCGGTCTTTTAGACGGCTCTAACTTATACCACGGAGATGTCTTTGCATCTCCTCCGATGGAACCCATCAGAACTGCATCACATGCTTTTGCCTCTGCGATTGTCTCATCTGTAAGAGGCACTCCGTGAACATCAATGGATGCTCCCCCCATGAGTAACTGTGTATAATCACAAGTGTGTCCATATACTCCTGCAACTTTATCCAGAACTTTCATTGCCTCCGTTACGATCTCCGGACCAATTCCGTCTCCCTTAATCACACCAATTTTAAGATTCATCGTTCTTCTTCCTTCCTTCGGTAAAAATCTATAAAAATAATATTATCGTATTTTTATACATGTTTCAAGACTTTAATTGGCTAAATTGACAAATTGCTACATTTTACCTACTTAAAAAACGCTTTTTATAATATTTCTTGTACACTTTGATGATTGATTGCTATAAAAAAATGCGGAACACATTATTTCCATGTGTTCCACATTTTTTATGCATGATATTTTGCTGTTTCAAGAATCCGGTTCGCATTTTCCACCCGTTCTTGCGATGGTGGATCAATGCCCTCCAACTGATACGGAATCCCCAGTTCTTTCCATTTATATACACCAAGTGTATGATACGGAAGGACTTCTACTTTCTCCACATTATCTAACGTCTCAATAAAATCATGAAGTCTATGCAGATATTCGTCTTTATCACTTCTTTCCGGGACCAGTACATGACGGATCCAGACTGGTTTTCCGGTCTCTGAAAGATATTCTGCCATATCAAGAATATTCTTATTCGTCTGACCGGTAAGGATCTTATGCTGCTCATCATCAATATGCTTGATATCCAGCATTACAAGATCTGTCACCTTCATAAGTTCCTGGAATTTACTGAAGAATGGCTCTTCTCTTGTGAATGGATTTCCACAGGTATCCAGTGTTGTGTTGATTCCTCTTTCTTTTGCTTTCTGGAACAACTCCAGCAGAAAATCGATCTGCAGAAGCGGTTCGCCCCCACTGACGGTAATACCGCCCTTACTTCCCCAGTAAGTGCGGTATTTCCAGGCTTTATCAATCAGTTCATCTGCTGTGTAGAGAGTCCCTGAATTCATGTTCCATGTGTCCGGGTTATGACAGAACTGGCAGCGCATAGCACAGCCGGTCGTAAAGATCAGATAACGGACACCTGGACCGTCAACGGAGCCGAAACTTTCCAGAGAATGAATATATCCTTTGGTCATAGCTTTGCTCCTTTTTTTATTTATTACATGTAATTCGCCATGTACTCCGCCATGCGCAGCTCGATTCCGCTTTGCTTCATCTCGCTGTACGGCTGTCGCCGTATATCATCTGATCCAGATATCATAATTCAAGCAAGCTTGATTATAACATCTGTCTCATCTGATGCATGGCTCATAGCTTTTACATATGATCGTGGCAAGTTCTTGCGATAACGTCTAACTGCTGTTCGCGAGTCAGGTCGATGAACTTAACTGCGTATCCAGATACACGGATTGTGAAGTTAGCGTATTCTGGTTTTTCCGGATGCTCCATAGCATCAATAAGTTTATCTGTACCAAATACGTTAACATTCAGGTGATGTGCTCCCTGATCGAAGTATCCGTCCATTACACGTGCAAGATTTTCTTTACGCTCATCATCTGTATGTCCAAGTGCACTTGGGCTGATTGTCTGAGTATTAGAAATACCATCCAGTGCCAGCTCGTATGGAAGCTTAGCAACAGAGTTAAGGGATGCAAGAAGTCCGTTCTTTTCTGCACCGTAAGATGGGTTAGCACCTGGTGAAAGTGGCTCTCCTGCTTTTCTTCCGTCCGGAAGAGATCCTGTAGCCTTACCGTATACTACATTGGAAGTAATTGTAAGGATTGATGTTGTAGGTACAGAATTTCTGTATGTATGGCACTTATTCAGTTTGTGCATGAATGTCTTCAGAAGCCATACAGCCATGTCGTCTGCACGATCATCGTCGTTACCGTATCTTGGGAAATCTCCTTCGATCTCGAAATCTGTTGTGATTCCATCTTCGTCACGGATAGCTTTTACTTTTGCGTATTTGATAGCGCAAAGTGAATCTACCACATGAGAGAATCCAGCGATACCTGTTGCAAATGAACGTTTAACGTCTGTATCAATCAATGCCATCTGAGCTGCTTCATAGTAATACTTGTCATGCATGTAGTGAATCATATTCAGTGTATCTACATACAGTTTGCTCAGCCATTCCATCATGGCATCATATTTTTCCATTACTTCATCGAAGTCAAGATATTCAGATGTGATTGGTCTGTAAGCAGGTGCAACCTGAATTTTATTCTTTTCATCAATACCACCGTTGATGGCGTATAACAGACACTTAGCAAGGTTTGCACGAGCTCCGAAGAACTGCATCTCTTTACCTGTCTCTGTAGCAGATACGCAGCAGCAGATTGAGTAGTCATCGCCCCATACCGGACGCATAACATCATCATTTTCATACTGGATTGAGCTTGTCTCTACTGAGATCAGGGCTGCAAACTTCTTGAAGTTTTCAGGCAGTCTTGAAGAGTAAAGTACAGTAAGGTTTGGTTCTGGAGAAGGTCCCATGTTCTTCAGTGTGTGAAGGAAACGGTAATCATTCTTTGTTACCATAGAACGTCCGTCCTGTCCAAGTCCACCAACTTCCAGTGTTGCCCATGTCGGGTCTCCTGAGAACAGTTCGTTGTAAGATGGAATTCTTGCGAACTTAACCATACGGAATTTCATAACCATGTGGTCAATTAATTCCTGAGCTTCTTTTTCTGTAATCTTTCCGGCTTTTAAGTCTCTTTCAATATAGATATCAAGGAATGTAGAGATACGTCCAACACTCATTGCAGCTCCGTTCTGAGTCTTGATTGCTGCAAGATATCCGAAGTACAGCCACTGTACTGCTTCATGAGCATCTTTCGCCGGCTGTGAAATGTCATAACCGTAAGCAGCTGCCATTTCTTTCATTTCTTTCAGAGCTTTGATCTGATCAGCAAGCTCTTCGCGGAGACGGAAATCTGTTCCTTTCATTCCGTGTCTTGCATAACGCTCAAAGTCATACTGTTTTCTTTCGATCAGGAAGTCGATACCATAAAGAGCTACTCGACGGTAATCACCAACGATACGTCCTCTTCCATATGTATCCGGAAGACCTGTGATGATCTTATTGTGTCTTGCTTTCTTCATTTCAGGTGTATAGATATCGAATACTCCCTGGTTGTGTGTTTTATGATATTTTGTAAAAATCTCGTGAAGCTTTTCGCTCGGCTGATAACCATAAGTTGTACAAGCCTGCTCAGCCATCTTAATTCCACCATATGGCATAAAAGCTCTCTTCAGAGGTTTGTCTGTCTGAAGACCAACGACCTTCTCAAGATCTTTTGTCTCTTCGCTAATGTATCCAGGTCCATATGCTGTAAGTCCGGATACTACTTCTGTCTCCATATCCAGAACGCCGCCTTTTGCACGCTCCTCTTTCTGAAGTTCCTGAAGTTTACTCCACAGAATATCTGTTGCTTCTGTTGGTCCTTCCAGGAAAGATTCGTCTCCTTCATAAGGTGTGTAGTTCTCCTGGATAAAGCTGCGAACATCTACAGAATTTACCCATTCTTTTCCTTTAAAACCAGCCCACTGCTCAAAATGTGCCATTTCTTTGTTCCCCTTTCCTATCTTTCATTTTCTTATGCGCCGTCAGTATAACATTTCGTGAAGAAAATATCAAGCCTTATTCTGATAATCGTTTTCAATATCACGCTTGTATGCAATTTTATGCAATTTGTGTATATTTATATGAACAATACACTGTTATTTTGTATTTATTCCAACACAATTTCACATATATGTACTATTTTGTTTTCTGACATTTCCGTGTACAAAAAGAAAAAAGAGAACCTGCACACAACAGATTCTCTACGTTCATCTTTTATTCTGCAGAAGCCTTTTCAACCTGTGCGATTGCTGCTTTCTGCATTGGAATACGGCAGTTCTTATTGCTTCCGAATTCTACGATCACATCTTCATCACTGATGTCAATAAGCACACCGTAAAATCCACTCGTTGTCAGTACTGTATCGCCAACTTCCATCTCGTTGATCATAGCCTGAACTCTTTTCTGCTCTTTTTTCTGAGGTCTCATAAAAATCATGTAGAATCCTCCGAAAATAACTGCATATACAACAATTAAAATAACCCAGCTTGTACCACTGGAACTCTGTGCTGCTAATGAAAACATCTCTTTTCCTCCTACTTATCTTTAAACACTATTGCTATCATACACAAAAACCTCACATTCAGCAAGGTTTTTTATGCTTTTTTCATTATTTTATTCATTCTTTCCTGTTACAGCAGCGATTTTTTGGGTTTTATACTCTTTGTAACAGTCATGATCAATTGCATCTCTGATTTCTTCCATCATTGTATTATAGAAATAAAGGTTATGAAGGACACACAGACGCATACCAAGCATCTCTTTTGCTTTTAGCAGATGTCTGATATATGCTCTCGAATAATTACGGCATGCCGGACACTGACATCCCTCTTCAATCGGTCTGGCATCCAGCTCAAATCTGGCGTTAAACAGATTCAGTTTCCCATGGTTTGTGTACACGTGTCCGTGTCTTCCGTTTCTGCTTGGATATACACAATCAAAGAAATCCACTCCCCTGTCGACTGCTTCCAGAATGTTTGCCGGAGTTCCGACTCCCATCAGATAAGTTGGTTTATTATCCGGAAGATGTGGAACAACCGCATCCAGAATGCGATACATCTCTTCATGCGATTCACCAACCGCCAGCCCGCCGACTGCATAACCATCCAGATCCAGTTTTGAGATTTCATCTGCATGTTTGATACGGATATCTTCATACACACCGCCCTGATTAATACCAAAAAGCATCTGATGCTTATTGATCGTATCCGGAAGTGCATTCAAACGTTCCATTTCTTTCTTGCAGCGCACCAGCCATCTTGTCGTACGCGCTACGGACTTTTCCATATAATCCCTGTCTGCAACGCTGGATGGACATTCATCAAATGCCATAGCGATCGTAGATGCAAGGTTTGACTGTATCTGCATACTCTCTTCCGGTCCCATGAAGATTTTTCTTCCATCAATATGCGAATTAAAATATACGCCTTCTTCTTTAATTCTGCGAAGCCCGGCAAGTGAAAACACCTGAAATCCACCCGAGTCGGTAAGAATCGGTTTGTCCCAGTTCATAAACTTGTGAAGTCCACCCAGTTTCTTTACTACTTCATCTCCGGGACGCACATGTAAATGATATGTATTAGACAATTCCACCTGAGTCTTTATCTCCTGAAGATCTGAGGTTGCAACAGCACCTTTGATCGCCGCTGCAGTACCCACATTCATAAATACAGGTGTCTCAATGACCCCGTGTACTGTATGTAGTCTTCCCCTTTTTGCAAGACCATCTTTTTTTATTAATTCATACATGTTCTATTTCCTTTTCCCTAATTATGTACCACTACCGGTGTGCCTGCCGAAATCAGATCAAACAGCTTTCCTGCCATCTCCGGTGGCATATTTACACATCCGTGCGAACCATTTGTCAGATATCTGCTTCCACCAAAAGTCGGCTGCCATGATGCATCGTGGAATCCCACGCCTCCATTAAATGGCATCCAGTATTTTACCGGCGTTTCATATTCATATGTTCCATCGGCTTTTTTCGTTCCCCTAAGAGTCTGATCCTTGGCTTTGTATGCCAGTGAATATACTCCTGTCGGAGTATCGTTTCCTTTATTGGGATTACCTGTTACTACATCTGTTTCCAGTGCAATCTGGCCGTCTTTTACATAATACATATGTTGTGTTGTCAGATTTACTTCTGCATAAGTATTTCCCACATCATTGCCCTCATGACTTGCAGCGCGGCTTGAATAATTCGGTTCTCTTGTTACTGTTTCTGCATTCTGAATATTCGCGATCAACGCATTATATTCTGCATTCTGGTCAATCTTCCAGCCGTAGTTTCCACCAGAAACAGTGACAGTATTACCACTTGCGGATGTAAATGTTCTTTCTTTTCCTTTTGTATCGTATTTTGCCGCAAGTGACTGAATGTATTCTTTGACAGCGTTATTATCAAACGTAACATTCATATCATCATCTACTTTTACCCACTGAGATATCATTGACGAGTCCACCACTTCCGTGTTTGGTTTAAAATCATAAGTAACCATGGCTCCGAGGTATTTATTCATTGCATCACAGGCCTCTGTCACTTTTTTTGATTCAGCAGTATATGACGGTTTTAAATAGCAGCCTTCTTTCGAAAGATCCAGCTCCGCATTCAATCCATCTACAGCAGTGATTACTTTTTCCCTGAATGTATCTGTATCAATCTTTGTCCCGTCAGTTTCCGGTATGACTACAAATTTATCATTCTGAAATTCCGGATGTGCATTAACCGGTTCCGTCTGATTTTCTTCCTTCATACAATCCAGATTTGCAATCAGTGCTTTCAATGCACTTTCATCGTATTCAACACCTATTTTTGCTTCCATCTTTCTGGATTTCCAAAAAGCTTCCGGCCACAGAAACGGGTTCTGGCTCTTCACAAGTTTCTCAACCTGCTTTCCTTCCACATATTTCAAAGAAATATCCTGCCCGCTGATTTCTTCCGTTTTTCCTTCTGTTTCCTTCAAAGTAAGATTATAATCAGAAACCTGCTTCTCCAGATAAGCTTCCACCTGCTTTATACTTTTATTTGAGCAGTCCACTCCGTTAATTTCTGTATTTGCGAAAAAATGTGTGCTGTAAAATACCGCTGTTGCCACATATCCGATTGCTATAACTGCCACAATCAGCGAAAGGGCAATCGCTACTTTATTGCTCATTTTCCGCTTTTTTCTTCTTGATTTTCTTTCTGCTTTTTTCTCTTTTTTCATTGCTTTCTTCGATTCATGCCGGTTATCTTCTCTGTCAATATCCTCAAATCCCTCATCTGCATACTCATCATCGTTCAGCATTTCTTTCATTATTTCTTCAATCTCATCTGACTGCATATCTTTTCTGCTCATTAATCTTAACTCCTCTATATGAATATTCTACTTCTATAAGATTCATGCTTTCTAATTATAATATGCATATATCAAAAAGTACAGTCTAATTCTTATTTTTTTACAGGATATTTTATACACCTTTTATGATTGCGGCTTCGTTTCTTTTTATATATAATACTTTATAGATTATTATATTCACGATGACTAATACATAATTAAGGAGACTATGATATGGCAGGATCAACTTTTGGAACTTTATTTACTATTACAACATGGGGGGAATCCCATGGTCCGGCACTCGGTGTTGTTGTCGATGGATGCCCGGCAGGCATTCCCCTTACCAGTGATTATATACAGACATTCCTTGACCGCAGGAAACCCGGACAAAGCAAATTCACCACAGCAAGAAAGGAATCCGATAGCGTAGAGATTCTTTCGGGTGTCTTTGAAGGATATACAACCGGAACACCGATTTCTCTTATCGTACGCAACACTGACCAGCGTTCTCATGATTACAGCAAGATTAAAGACTGTTACCGCCCCGGGCATGCTGATTATACCTTCGACCAGAAATACGGAGTGCGTGACTATCGCGGTGGCGGACGTACTTCCGGGCGTGAAACCATCGGACGGGTTGCCGGCGGTGCAATTGCCTGCCGGATTCTTGAAGCACTCGGAATTCATCTTACCACTTACACCAAAGCTATCGGACCTTTTTCTATTCCTTCTGATGCATATGATTACTCTGCAATTAACGAGAACAGGCTTTATATGCCGAATCAGAAATATGCTGAACAGGCAAGTGCATATCTCGAATCCTGTATCAGAGAACAGGATTCTTCCGGTGGACTGATCGAATGCATGATTCACGGCATGCCATCCGGTATCGGTGAACCGGTATTTAACAAACTGGATGCCGCTCTTGCAAAAGCAGTCATGTCCATCGGTGCTGTAAAAGGTGTCGAAATCGGCGATGGATTTTCTGTCGTCTCTTCTAAAGGAAGTAAGAATAACGACTCATTCTTCGCTGAAAACGGGCAGATATCCAAACTGACCAATCACAGCGGCGGAATTCTCGGAGGTCTCAGTGACGGAAGCACGATCCTTTTACGTGCGGCCATAAAGCCTACTCCATCTATTTCCCAGCCGCAGAAAACAGTGAACACTAATGGTGAAAATATTAAAATTGAGATTTCCGGACGCCACGATCCAGTTATCGTTCCTCGTGCAGTTGTTGTGGTAGAATCCATGGCTGCCGTTACACTTGTAGATCTCCTGATGCAAAATATGAGTTCCCGGATTGAATATATGAAACAAGTGTATCTTGGGATTTAATTTATTAACGGGGAAGCGACCTCTCAGTCCTTGAAGGAAACAATAGATAAGGCTTCTTGTTCAGGTTCCATACC
>OKSF01002259.1_pt1 | contig 13468 bp, 6 predicted proteins | sample 1606061 | NCBI WGS metagenome assembly OKSF01 (sample SAMEA3541567, study PRJEB24748) | human gut metagenome | biome: human gut; feature: human-associated habitat; material: faeces | place: China | collected 2012 | reverse complement strand
TCTTGGCACGTCCTCATGTTATTTAAGATGGTGCGCAAGTTCAGCAATACCGGGATAAAGCCCATGAACGCCATCTCCCGGTAATGTTTGACAAGAGTTCCTCCGACGGCTCTCATCAGATCGCCGCCCAGAAAGCGGAACTCGGCCTTCGGGTCATTCTCTTTCAAGGCTGCCATCAAATTCGAGGCGTGCAGGTCTCCGGAGGCTTCTCCGGCTATCAGGTAATACTTCATGAATTGAAAATTAAAGGATCCAGTTGTTTAGGGTGGCCATGAAGTTGTAGTCCGTAACGTCGATCTTGCAGGGGACTAGGGAGGCGTATCCGCTGTCCAGCGCAAGCATATCATTGTCCGGGTGGATGGGTTTGGCGCTTTCGAAAGCTCCTGTCAACCAGAATACGGGCTCTCCGCTGGCGTTCTCGGAACGCTTGAATTCACGTACCCAACGGCCATCCGCTTGGCGACAAACTTTCAACCCTTTCACTTGCGGTAGCTTCGGCACGTTGAGGTTTAAGTAGGTTCCGTGCGGTAAGCCTTCTTTTAATACCCGGCGTGCCAGCATACGTCCAAGACGGCAGCATTCGGAGAAGTCGGCATCGGCCGCATGGTCCAGTAAGGATACACCCATGGAAGGGACGTTGAAAATACAGCCCTCGGCGGCGGCACCCATCGTTCCGGAATAATTTACGCAGATAGCCATATTCCCCCCGTGGTTGATACCGGAGACTAACAGATCGGGCTTGCGCTCCAAAACCTCATTAATCGCTAATTTAACGCAATCAACCGGTGTCCCGGTGCAACTATAGATGGTAAGTCCTTCCTCCTTTTTCAACAAGGTATACTTGATAGGAACTAAAGATGTAATGGCACTACCCATCCCGGAACGAGGTCCATCGGGAGCGAATACCACCAAATCGCCTAGATCTTTCAGGCACTCAATCAATTCGTTAATACCTTTGGCCCATACGCCATCATCATTCGTGATCAGAATCAACGGTCTCTCGTTTGTCATATCGTTTTATCCTTATAGTTGTCGTACAAAGGTAACAATAATTTGCGAACAATGGTTGGGGCGTGAGGGATGGGAGTTGTCCTTTCGCCTAATCAGTTGTTGATCAGGCGAAAGGTCTCAGATTATTATAGTTTCTCTATTTCTTCTATGGAGAGGCCGGTGGCAAAGGCGATTTGCTCTATACTAACTCCTAATTTCTTAAGATTAAGTGCTATGGAGTGTTTCTCTTCCTGTCGCCCTTCAGCTTTTCCTTCGGCTTTTCCTTTTTGCAAACCTTTCTGTAGCCCTTCCTCCAATCCTTTTTGCAATCCTTTTTCCATGCCTTCTTCCATCCCTTTTTTCATGCCTTTCTCGACGGCGAAGTCCAAGGTGTTATAATAATCATTATACATCTTCCACTCCGCCTCGTACTGCGCTCGTTGTTTGGGGGTGAGGTTCGCCATGGATCCGATGCGTTCCAACCGCTCGAATATGGCCTTGCGTGCCTTGAATGGCATTCTGTCTAATGTGTCCATATGCTTTAGTACATAAATCCAACGTTCAAAATCTGTCTCGCATTCTTCCTCCTCTTTGTTGAATCGGGGAAGCTCAATATAGATCTGGCGGAACTTGGGGTTGAATACCTGTCCGTTCTCTCGGTCCGCCAGCACGATGTCCCTTCGGAACTTTCCTTCGTTCCTGTTATTGTTTGGCTTGTTCTCCTCGTCCAGCGTGAAGTTCAAGAAGAAAACACCGTACACGGCCGCTAGCTTATAGTCCCATGTTCCCTTTATCCCCTGTTCCACCACCGAGTGCGAGAGGTAATACAAGGCCCTGTCCTTGAAGTGGGGCTGTTCCCTGTTCTGCATCTCGATTATGATCCGTTCGCCCTTGTCGGTCTCGCAATGAATGTCAAAGATGACTTTCCTTCCTTGCTCTGTCTCGGGCAATCGCTCATTGTTCATGATCCTCAAGTCCATGATCGTATGCTCCCCTTTGAGGAGGTCGTTCAGGAACTCGATTAGTATGTCCTTGTCCATTTCCCTACCGAATATGTGCTTGAAGCCGAAATCGGTGAAGGGATTGATAAATTTTCCCATAGTGTTTATAGGTTTTAGTGATTAATAATGAATAATAGTATAATGAGACGGGGCATCCTGTCTTCCGGTTGTAAAGATACTACTTTTTTAATAGGATAGGCATCGTTTTAGCTTTTAAGAAAACACGTACGAGTTTTTTCGGAAACACGTACATGTTTTTCGAAAAACTCGTACGTGTTTTTTGAGAGGCATAATGTAACTACTTCAAATACCGGATCAGCCGATAAATCGTGGGGATAATTTTCCTGAATGTATATTCCACCAAGGGATAGTATGGCCAGGCACTACACGATCTGATCATTTCACATTCGTGAAGAGATCTTTTCACATACGTGATACAATCTTTTCACCTACGTGATACAATCGTTTCGCATAGGTGAAAAGATTGTATCACAACCGTGAAACGATTTCATGGGCAGATAGAGCAAGCGACAGCCGATAATGTTTGTATTAAATAGAAAGGCTCAACGGTAACAACTCTTCGTAGGCATCTCTGCGCTCCCTTTCACATCCTTCACAACATATCACTGACATAAAGCAAGTTGGCCGACGTGAAACGTGTGATAAACAAATTGAAGTGTAGATAAAAGTACATTGCGAGATTATCCTCACTATTTATTGGGTGAGCCTGAAAAAGTCGATTCTCCGGGAGTTAAGAATACAAAATGTCAAAGTGTTACTTTGATATAGATATACAATGTACGCATGTACATTAGTATATGATAGTAAAGTTTGTATGATTAATAAATGCTTTTCTAGTATAGAAACGACTAGTTTAAACGATCGATTCTTTTAGTCATTTGCAAAGGTACGCGTTTCTTCGATACTTGCAACCCTTCCGGGCTATTTTTTTACCGCTTATTCTCTTTCTTATCAATAGGATAGGTTATCCTTTACGAAACAAGCGATTCCTTCAACAAACCTCCCGTTTCGACGCTCAAAAAACGCAAGATTTAGACGATCGTTTAGACTAGTCGTTTTTAAATAGCGACGATTTGTTAAGGTCTTGAATGATATTTAATTAACACTATTATTAATATTAAATTTTCGATTTATGAACAAGAAATTTACAACGTTTTTGGCTAGCGCCATGCTTGTATCTGCTTTCTCTGTAGGTACGGTAGCGGCGTATGTCGGAACTCCAGTTGCTCCGCAAGCTACAATGGCTGCGGAAGAAACTCCGGATCCTAATGCGACGATAACGCCTAAAAAAGGGGAGGCCGTTTTGTTTCAAAACGGTTCTGAGGCGAAGTTCTTAGGTATCACAAAAGGAACGACCTTCGGTTATATTACAAAGGAGACTGGGACTTCTCAGTTTACATTGGAGAACTTAAACAAGGCTACTTGGACAGTTTCGGAGAAGAAGACCGTTTTAGGTCAAACGGTTTATTCTTTTGTGAACAAGAATACAGGCTTGACTTTCGCTGTAGATCCTTCTTTGGCGGCAGAGGCTGTTATGCAAGAAGACGGTGAAACGGTAGATGCGGCTAAAACCGCTAAGAAAGTTGAGGAGGCGGCCGTAGCCACTTTAGGGGGTAGCGCTACGGAGTGGGTAGTGAAAGATCTTGACGGCAGCGGCAAAACTTTGGTTTCTTATGTGGATGGTAATAAATATGTTTATCTGGCGACCAGATCGTCTGATGGCAAGATGATCTTGGTTAAGGGATCAAGTACTTCTTTAACGGGAACATCTGTATTATCTATCGGATTGAACCAAGGTAATATTCCGCAGGAGTTAGAATTAGGAGCAAAGGATTTAAATACCTTGTTGCAATCGGCAGTTGAAAACTCTTTCCGTTTGAATATGACTCCGGAGGTTACTTCTGGAAAGAAAAATCATTTGACGGCGACCGACCTTGTTGCGGAAGACGCTACTGAAGGCTATGTACTTTTACAGGCTAAAGACCAGAAAAAAGATGATGCGCAGTTGTATGTTGTTGTTGATACCACTTATTATGGCGGTACGGAAACAGATGGTTCCTTGCTTACTTATACGTATGATGCCTGTGGGCCTAAAAACGACGATGGCTCTTTAAAGGATACGAAATCTATTACGGGTACCGTGGAGGGTGAATCAGTTACATATACAACTCTAAAGAACGGACGTTTGCAAGGCTCTTATAAGTATAAGTTTACTTATAATGCAGTAGATGACAAGCTTTATGTCCAAGTGAAGGACGCTATGCACCAAGTGCCTCGCAGAGAGGATGAGACAGATGCCGCTTATGCTAAAAGAATAAAGGACAGCTTTGATAATGCGAAATGGCAATCCGCTGAAAACGTAGTAAACGACAAGTATATTTATATGGCTAGTCTAGCCAGTGTAAATGTATTGTCATTGAATACGGATGAGACGGAAAAAGAAAAAACAGGTGTGGTAACTCAAAACGTAAAGATTACTATCGGTACGAGTTTCACAGGTTTGAAACCGACTACAATCCCCGATGGTGTTTATACGGTCCAGTTTAAGGCTAAGGCAGGAAATCCGAAGTTCGCCCAAAACGGTACTTATGCGTTGGCTAACCTTGCTGGTGATTTCGGCTGGGCTGATCAGGCTAAGAGACAAGATTTCAATCATATGCCGGCTGCTCAATGGGTGGTTAAAAAGAATGGAGTTTCTACTACGTCTGCGGTCACGATCAAGAACCGAGAGTTCAATGATTGGGGAGCTGATGCGTCTGCTGAAAGTGTTTTGCCTAAGACTTCAACCCAATTCTATGCGGTGGAAGGTAGCGGTGATGTCTTTTATTTCAATGGAACAATGCCCGATACATTGACCTTCACGAAGGTAGCGGACGAATTAGTCAAGGATACGAAGTTGGGTTATAAGTACGTAACCGCTAACGAGGCTATGGTGCAGACCTATACATTTAATTACTTGCATGGCTTGTCATTAGACAAATATTTATACACCCCGGCAGGCAAGGACTCTATCGTACGTGTAGACGAGAATGATGGCAAGTCCAATTTCCGTTTGATCTTGAAAGTCAAGGATGACAAATATGGCTATGAGAATGGCTTGGTAAGAAACGCTTACTATGTATCTGATGGCAAGGGACATTATATCTCTTATGACTCTGACGCTAAAAAGTATATGATGAAATCCGAGCCTACTTTGTTCTTCTTGAAAGAGAACAATTGCGATAATGGCAAGCATTACTATGCGTTAGTGAAGGCTGTGGAGCGTACGCATGCAGTTGGTGAGGGCTCATTCTTCACTTCTGATTATTTAGGTAAAGAGGTTAAGGAAGGTAAGATCGATGGTAAGGAGCTTGCTAAAGTGAAAGACGAAGAAAATACGCTTCTTTACGACAAGGATGGCTATCGTTTAATTAAGGACAACAGCGAGATCAAGAAGGCTTATGTGTATACGTTGAATGAAGATGAAAGTAAAGTCATATTTGACGAGATTGAATTAACTTCAGTTGCTGAACAAAAACACAAATCAACGGATTATGCTACTGTCAAGGTTTCTGTGGATGATAACACGTTGGATTTGACGGAAGGAAAGTTGAATGATAAGTTCGATGATGGCACTGACAATGAGATCCGTACTTCCGCTTTTGCGGTAGAGGTTGACAACTCTCCATTGTATCGTCGTTTCGACAACGCCGAGTTGGAAGAGAGCGAGACAGCTGACAGCTTATTCTTCGTAGAAAAGATCCGTAAGGAATACTTGATGGATGAGTGGAATAAGAACTTGACAGATAAGAAGGTTGATTACGCTGGTATCTGGAATAAGGAGAAAGCTGATGGTAAATTGGCGTTCATCGTTGATACCGCTTGGGTAAACCGTGGCGCTGGCAATATCAAGCCTCAATATTTGGTGTCTGTAGCTCGTCAGGATCAAGCCGGTACTCCGGGTGTTCCTTGTACATATGCTCATAATCATTTCGACAACGCCGGAAATCCTGTAGAGGCAGATAAATGCTCACATGCTACTCCTGCTAGCCAAGGCTTCAACTACGGTAAGTATTTGGTAAGTTTCGGTGACTCTGCCCTTATTAAAGGCAAGGAATACAAGACTCCGTATATGGATATTGACGGTGGTTATACTCGCGTTGGTTTCGTAAAGGCTATCCACGCAGGCGACAGTTTGTTCATCTTGGTGAATGATTTCGCTAACATGAAACCGGAAGAGTTGAATGTTGAGACAATTATCAAAGCTTATGAGAAAGCTAAGATCAACGAGACATATATTGTAAACTTGCGAGGCGACAACCATAAGAACGTAACTTGGTCATTCCGTTACGTAAATCCGGATAAGGCCGCTCAAGCTTACGAGGATGGTAAAGAGGGTGAGAACAATGAGTTCATGTTCGAGTCTAACATTTATTCCGAGACTGCTGACGCTGCTGTTACGGGTAATAAAGGTAAGGCTACTGCAGGTTACAAGGAAGTTAAGGCCGGTTCCATAGCTCCTCAATATGCCGCATGGTTGAAGATGCAGAACGGTTGCTTGGTATTAACTCGTGGTGATTCAGAGTTCAGCGCAGCTAAGACTGGTTCTGACGGTGCCTTGATCTTCAACGCATATCAGAAGACTGATGCTGAGGATATGGTAACATCTATCGAAGGCGCTAACGCTGAAGGCGTATCTATCGTAGCCGGCAACGGTACTGTAACCGTTCAAGGCGCAGCCGGTAAGTCTATCGTTATCACGAATATCTTAGGTAAGGTTGTCGCTGAGACTGTTCTTACCTCCGATAACGCTACAATCGCTGTACCTGCCGGTATCGTAGCCGTAGCTGTTGATGGTGAGGAGGCTGTAAAGGCAATCGTGAAATAAGAAATAAACGAAATAAGATAATCATACGATTCCCGTGCGGGTATCGATCCAAGTAATCCGTGACGGATGAACAGGCGGGAATTGGATTAATATTAATACTAAAGTAATAAATTAAAGTTCATCCGTAAGTACTTCCGTGAGGATGGAAACGGATCAAAGACAAGGGGAGACAGTATTGCGCTGTTTCCCCTTATTTGTTGATAAGGGTAGATAAGGGCTTTGTTGGTGAAATGGACGGTATTCGATCTTTTTGATTGATATAAGGGGGATATCGTGACATACCCTTTTTGAGAGAGGTATGAAGTAGGGGAGATCGGAGGGGTATAAATAGCCTTTTTCATGCAAAAGGACCACTTTTTACACACGATAGGTGGTAAAAGGCAGTGCGACTAGTCGTGTTTGGCAACGCCAGTAGTGCCGTTGGGCATCGTAAACAGTCATGAATAGGGTTGTTAGTACTCATGAATGGGCATCGTAACCCTGTTATATCCCTGTCGTAACCCAGTGAGATAGCCCGGATAAGCTATAGGATATGAATTAGGATGAATTAAATTCGCTAGGATAAAAGGCTGTTTTTAATTAATGCGGTATAAGACAAATGATTGCTAATATTTTTTCTCGTATTTGGGGATAAGCTGTACATTTGCCCGAAAAAAGTGATTCTCCGGCAGTTGAGTTTACAAATTGACAAAATGTCAAGGCCTCCGTTTGTGAGTTTATAGGATGTAGGATAATATCCTATCTAAATAATCTTGCCGTTTATAGCCTGTTGGAAAATCGTTTCCACCCCATAGGTTATACTTCTCTAATGTCTTAAATCTATCGTCCATACTCGAAACTTTTGCGTAAAAGTACAAAAGTTTCGAATGAACTCGAAACTTTTCCCGTTAAGAATGGGATATACCCTCAAAAAAATAACGGCAACCGCCTTCCGCCGAAAGCCGAGTTGCCGTTCAAAGTTAGGAATAAGGTTTGGTTTGTTCCTTTGTAATGATTCTAACATTAATATGTAATGAGAGTTTTCTACATTTTATCGATACAAAAGTAAATGCCACTTGTTACGATTTGATTACGGGAGTGTTACATTTTTAGTAAAGGTCTCGCCAAATCGGTTGATAACCTTGATCTGTACGTCTTTGACTCCGGCAGAAGGGTGGCAACGGAATAAGTGCGATGTATGATATCCGGAAGGTTTTCCGTGCATGTCGATATAGTCTTGGTCTTCATCATCGAATTGCTCCATGCGACCTTTCTCTATGCCGTTTTCGCTCCATGTAACTTGGTAGGTCGGGTCCCAATCCCATACGTTCACCACTAGGGAATCCGCTTGCGATTTGAACTCATTCGGCTTATAAACCCTGAATTGATAATCCGAATCATGGCCGGTTGCCTTATAATACCAAGTAGTGGCATTCCCTTTCACCTCAACGACCAGATAACCGTTCGGGGCGCCGCACCGGTTTACATGGCCGGCCCACCAAGCTCCGCAAGCGGCTCCGATATTATGCTCGTACAGATTCGGTGTGACTTGGTTGTTCTCGAAGAAATGCGTATGCCCGGCGAAGATATGGACATTATAAGGGCCGACGATCTCTTTCAGGCTCTCAGCGTCCTCGGCGTTTCCTCCCCCTTTATCCGTCTGGTTGAATACCGGGGCATGTACGTTGATAAATACAAGTGTCCCGGGTTTAACGTAACTCAGGTCGTTTTTCAGCCATTCCAGTTGTTCCTTTCCGAAGCGTTCGTCATATTTCTTGTCTTTATAATAATCAATATCTTTTAAGGTGATGATATGTGCATCCCCGACATTGAACGAATAATTGTAAGGGCCGAAATGATCCTCGTAGATACGCTCCGCGTAGCTCTCCTCGGTTACCTTTTGATTGGATAAGGCCGGGTAACGTAAGTCGTGGTCGTGATTGCCGATCACGGAGAACATCGGGATGCCTAAGACCGAGACCGCTTCCTTATAAGGAGTGAATAAATCCATGCGATCCCAAGTAATGTCTCCCAGCGCCATACCGTAGACCTCTTTTCCTTGGTAGCGCTCTATAGTCTGCTTCAAGTCTGGGATGGTCTCTTCACGGAAACGTTTCATCTGCCGTTCGTCGATGGTCTGAGGATCGGAGATTGCCAAGTAGACAAACCCGTCGATTGGCTGTTTCCTAGGGGTGAGCGTAAAATCATGTTCATTGATCTCCTTACTTTTATCAAGTTGCTGATAGAAAAGATCCGGTATACCTTTTGTTTGCTCGATCTCATAGTCACCCGGTACGGAGAGGTAGACAAAGCGGCTTTTGTCCAGATTCGAATCTAGGCTATATTCTCCCCGCTCATTTGTTTGCGTGAAATTATAACCATCCGTAACGACTACGCCTTGTAGCGGTTTGCCTGCCGTATCGGATACAGTGCCTCTTACGGTAGCGGCTTGCGCTATCCAAGTGGATAACGCAAGTAAAAGCGTGAATGATAAGAATTGTCTCTTCATCGTAATTTTTTTTATGATTTGAATATAGAATATGTTAGTTAGAATTTATAACGTACGCCGATTTGAATCTGCCAAGGATTTCCGTTCATATTGGATACACCCGTGTTTTTGTTTACGTTATATACGTATTGCTTCTTCTCCGCGTCAAAACTCTTGATGGAGTAGATATTCTGCTTGCCTAGATTATGTCCGGCACCCCAGTCCTTGTTCAGCATATTCAGGAAATTGAAAAAGTCTATCGAGGCCTCGATGGAATGAGTCTTATAGATCTTGAAGTTCTTGTTCAAGCGCAAATCGAAAGTACCGTAGAAGCCATTTACGCCACCGTTACGCTCGGCAACCTTCCCATAGTTTTTACGGATATAATCTTTTACGCTCTTCTCCGCTTCCGGATTGTCCAAGATCGCTTGGATACCCTCACGAAGATATTGAGGCGTATTACTATCGTTCGGGTCATAGATATAAGCCAAGTCGTTGGATGATACGAAATCACCGTTCATATTACCACTAACCGCTAAAGAGTAGCGGGTTCCACCGATCCCGGAGAAACGCAAGCCTACGCTGATCCCCCAGAAAGAAGGAGCCGTACCGTAGAATACGACCTTATGGCGGAATTGGTTGTCCGAGTAAGTCATGGTACTCAAATCACGAGGATCATCTTTTACCATCAAGGCTAGGGTCGCTGTATTCGCTACGTTTCCGTTGTAAGAGGTGTTATCCTTGGAATCGTTCCACGTATAGCTGAAAGAAAGTTCGCCATCCTTGAAATAACGCCAAGTTCCATCTACCACGAATGCGTATTGGTTGATTTTTCCATCGCTGATTAATTCCAGCACACGGCCTACCTTATCACTTTTACGTCCTTGCATCCAGTCGGTAGCTCCGTTCTTGGTATTGATACTCTCGGCGGGGACGAACACGCCACGATTCCCCTCGGCGGCGATACGGAAGTAAGGCTCATCCACCATATTACGGTCTACGTACATATAATTATGGCGTGCCCAGTTGGCGTAAGCACTGATACCTACCCGCAAGCGATCGGAGAAGAAATGCGTGTAGCTGGCGTTCAACTTATATACTACCGGTACACGGTGCTTTGTTTCAGATTCATATGTAAAGGATTTCTCAGATTATGCTGGTAAGGACTGATCTTTTGGATATTCGGGTTGTTGAATAAATCAACGCCCGGAGCGGTAGAAGGATCTTTGCGGTATGCCGGGAAATTCGGTGTCGGAACCAAATTGCCTTGTATATCCACGGACGCTACCTTCGTACCGTCGAACAGCATATTGTTGATCATGGAATAGTTGTTTAAATCCGAACCGAAGATACCGGCGCCAAGGCGGATAATATCTTGATGTTTATCATTCACGTCCCACGTGAATTGAACGCGGGGTTGCAACTGGAAGGTGGAGATTACGTTGTCCGTACGTAAGCCTAGTTCGTCATAAACGGTCTGGTTAAAGTTCGCGTGGTTGAAATAGCGGGTATAATCCGCACGGATACCGGCCATGACCTCGAATCCGGTGAAAAGCTTCGTTTGTAATTGTCCGTAGATAGCGGAGTTCAAGGTATTCATCTTTACGGTAGGATCATCTACCAAGGCGATTTCCCGGGCATAGCGGTAAGGAGTCATATGCTCGAAATTATCCAGTCCCGTGAAATAAAACCGTCCGTTCATCTCACTGCCGTAGAGTGATTTCATATTGGTGTACATGAAGTCCGCTCCGAATGTATAGTTGATGCGGTCCGTATTATAATACATATTGTCTACCAATTGAAGTACATTATCCTTGAAATGTTCGGGAGCGTAGCGTTGACCTCCAAGTTGGATGGAAGTGTACATGCTCTTGTCACCAGATATAGATTCCACGTTCTCTACGATTGCTCTTGGGATATTAGAGCTTGGCAATTGCTTGTTCGGGGTCGTGGCCTCGTAAACCAAGAAATGTTGAAGCTTCAACTCGTTGGTCAGCTTTGGGCTTAATACCGAGCGTAAGGTAGCGAGTAAGCTGTTGTTATGCGATTTGCGGTCGATCCAAACCTCGTAAAGATTGATACTGGAGTTATCGCTCTCGCTCTGTTTATTATCCTCGTTGATGAAATTATTGCGAATGGTTAACAAGTTGGTTGCGTTTAACTGCCAGTCGATACGTGCGAAGACTGCGTTCGTCTGCTTCTTCTTACCGAACTCCCCGAATTGAGGTTCATTCGAGACTCCGTATTTAGTACGGGCGATATCCAGATAACGGTCTAGCGTAGATTGAGTGACATTATAGCGAGACTCGTCCGCCGCCGTCTTGATATCCGCTATATAAATCGGACGGGAATCCTGTTGGTGATCCCATACGACATAGAAATGCGCACGGTCTTTCACGATCGGACCTCCCAAAGAGAAACCATATTGATAGGTAGAGAAGTCGGAAGTCGATTTATTTCCCCGTATATCATAGGAGCTGGATAACCAATCGGCACGACCGAATCCGAATACACTTCCGGTGAAAGTATTGGTTCCTGATTTCGTGACAGCGCTCACGGTGCCGCCCCCGGAACGTCCGTTGGTCACGTCATATTGATTGGTTACCACCTCAAACTCGCGGACGGCTTCCATGGATATCGTATAAGCGCCGGAAGTCGTTCCGCTCGCTACGGTTCCTTTAGCCGTCATACCGTCGATGGTGTAATTCGTTGAGGATGATAATTGCCCGGCGATATTTCCTCCGCTACTCAATGGCGAGAGATCCATCAGGGATGTGAAGTTACGGCCGTTTACCGGAAGCTTCGTGATATTTTGAGCGGAGATAGATGTTGCCGCGCCGATCTTCGGAACCATGTTCTTCAAGGAATTAGCGACTACCTCGACAGCTTGGATCTCCACCGATTCCTCCGCTAGCTTGAAATCCACTCGAAGCATATCCCCTTGGTTCAATGCGTATCCTGTCTTTTTCTGTTCCCCATAACCGATATAAGAAGCTGTAACGGTATAAGGAGAACCTAGCGGAAGCTGCTTGATGGTGTATTCTCCTTTATCGTTCGTGATAGAGCCCGTGAAGAATCCGGTAGATTCATTCTTGACTTGGATCGTGGCCCCGATCACTGATTCCCCTTTATTATCCACGACCGTACCGGTGATAATGGCTTGCGTTCCTTGCGCGAATAGGAGAGCCGGTAAGCAATTAAAAAATAACAAACAGGCAAGTAACCTGCAAGTAATGCGTTTGTTAAACATCCTCATAACAATCTTTTTAAAATTAAACCTAAATATCTTTTACGGCGCAAAAGTAAGTATCCCGTTTTGCAAAGAGATTACATCCGTGTGTAGGTTTAAATAAAGAAAAAAGCCTAATGAAGGATATCCATTAGGCTCAACGAGAAAATTATAAATGTGTCTATAAAGAAGAAGGTTAGTCCTCATCCAACGTTTTGATAATGCTAGATGCTATCTTGGATGAACTCTTGCGGCTGCTCTTTCTGAGTTTATCCGGATTCTCAAGATTCATACAGGTAAAGAAGTTATTCCCCCGATATACCTCGTTTTTATCTTTATCGAATAGGGTATAGCTGACGATATGGAAAAGTGTGCGCAACGGTTGGTCTTGCCATTTAAGATAATGCTGGTTTAATACCAGCAGATAATCAGCGTCGGCATTATCCAATACCTTTTGTAACTCTTCGGTCGGCACGGCTGAAAGATCGGAATAGCAATCCTCGCTCTCCCCGTTCACCTTGATCTCATTCAGTACCTGTCCGGTCACTTGTGTAGCGTTTGCCGGGATAAACTTACAATCTCCGTTCTTTACGGATGCGGCGATATTCTCGGCGATGATCGTATTATACGTTTGGTCGATACTATCCGCTTTCATACCGGTCTCTTCGGCGATCATCCCATTGTAGAAATAGTTTGATTTCACGTTATCGTGCAAACCTACGATGAGAATTTGCTTCGCATGATAATTGTCACCTTCCTTCTTACTTTCTTTAGCGTTCGCTGCTATAGAAGCTACGGCTAAAAAGAACATAACCGTAAAGATTCTGATTTTAAATAACCTTTCCATGATTCTTCTATTAAATTCTGTGTCTATTAATTTCGGAGGCAAAGAT
>OKSF01002254.1_pt1 | contig 13482 bp, 7 predicted proteins | sample 1606061 | NCBI WGS metagenome assembly OKSF01 (sample SAMEA3541567, study PRJEB24748) | human gut metagenome | biome: human gut; feature: human-associated habitat; material: faeces | place: China | collected 2012 | reverse complement strand
CCCGTCCAGTTTTCTTTTGTCATTTTTTTTCTGGGTGCTTTCACCGGAAACCCTCCTTTTTACTCATATCAGAGATTCAGCCAGTAAAGCGGAAATTTTTGATCCGCCTTTACAATTCAAATTCCGGGACACCTTTCATGTATGATGCCCCGGAATTCTGCCACAGGAAATTCGAAACTTTTTTATGGAGTTCAGCAAACTCCGCAGTCACAATTACTGATTAGTAAATATCTGCCTGGAAGTTATACTGCTCTACAGCCTGATCCAGAGCTTCATCTACTTCCATACCTGTAAGTACGTTCTGTAATGCAGTTGCAAACTGATTGCTGAGGATCGGATAGTATACAGATACAGGTCTTGCTTTTGCTGTGTTCTGTAACTGATAGCTGAATACGTTCAGTGGTTCTTCATTGAATGCGTCAATTTTCTCAAATGCAGAACTTCTTGCAGGCGGCATTGCGTTTGCTTCGTACATTCTTGCACTGGCATCTGTGCTTGTCATAAAGCGAATCAGCTCTGCTGCGCCTTCTTTTTTCTCATCAGAACAGTTGCTGCTCATTGCAAATGTCCAGGAACCACAGGCAGATGCCGGAGTAGAATTCTCATCATAAACAGGCATTGGCATCAGGCCCCAGTTAATATCGTATTTTGCAAGATTACCTGGTTCCCAGGATCCTGTCAGAGCCATTGCAGCCTGACCAAGTTCAAAGCTGTTCTCTGCAGGTGTTGCACTTGCATATCCATTATCTGCCATTTCCTTGATCCAGTTAAATACATTCTTAGTTGCATCACCGTTAAGGAAGCCTTCTGCTGTTTCTCCGTCTTTGTCCAGTACGCTGCTGTCCTGAGAGTAGATCAGTGGAAGGAAGAAGTAGATACATGTCTCATCTTTTGCATCCAGAGACATTGTGATTCCATAGCAGTCATCTGTTGTCAGTTTTTTAGCTACATCCTCAAGCTGTGCAAGAGTCCATGGTTTTTCTGCTGTAGCAGGCTCAATTCCTGCTTTTTCAAACATATCTTTGTTATAGAAAATACCTACAGAGGAGTCCATAGCACCTAATGTATATAATTCATCATTGTATGTACCCTGCTGGATAATAGACGGGTTGAAATCAGCTAATTCGTCTTCTTTGAAATAATCACCGATCGGTACGATTGCATTTGCATCTGCATACTGTGCAACTGCAACGCCATCTACTGTGAATACATCCGGACACGTTTCGCAGGCAAAAGCGGACTCGGCACTCGTGGCGACGTCATCCTGCAACTGGACTGGACCATCGGTGAAATCATGCACACACTGGACAGCCTCCACATCGCAGACAACACCATCCTGATCTTTACCAGCGATAACGGTCCTGTTATCGACGACGGCTATCAAGACCAAGCTTACGAACTTCTCAACGGGCATACTCCGATGGGGATCTACCGTGGTGGGAAATACAGTGCTTACGAAGCGGGGACACGCGTTCCATTTATCGTCCGCTGGCCTGCCCGAGTAAAGCCGAACAAGCAACAAGCTCTTTTCTCTCAAATAGATGTGTATGCATCGCTCGCCTCCCTTTTGGACCAACCTTTACGTAAAGGAGCTGCTCCCGATAGTCAAGAACATCTGAACGTACTCCTCGGCAAAAATAATACAAACCGTGAGTATGTCGTTCAACAGAATCTCAATAACACACTTGCCATCATAAAAGGTCAATGGAAATACATCGAACCGAGCGACGGCCCCGCTATCGAGTATTGGACGAAAATGGAGTTAGGCAACGACAAACAGCCTCAACTTTACGATTTATCCTCCGATCCATCGGAGAAAACGAATGTATCAAAACAATACCCCGACATAGTGAAAGAATTATCTGAATTACTAGAATCCGTAAAAGAAAAATAGTTTATGAGAACAGGAAAATTGTATGATTTTGCACCAATCTTGAATAATTCTATCCATATTAGAATATTCAATCCATCTATCTTTGCAAGCGTAGATTCAATAAAATCACTTAATTTTTAATATATGAAAAAACATTTATCCACTCAAACTAGAAAAAGGATGCTCTCCTCCATCGGACTGATCCTGTTTTCTGTTTCTTTTGTACTTGCACAGGTACTTGTTAAAGGTACAGTGAAGGATAACTTAGGAGAAGGAGTGCCGGGAGCCAGTGTCCAGGTAAAAGGTACTTCGCAAGGAACAATCACTGACCTTGACGGTAAATTTGCTTTTAACGTGCCCAATAAAAATTCGATATTGGTTATTTCTTTCATTGGTTATGTCACAGTAGAAATGAAGGTGGACACTCAAAAGCCAATGGTTATCACATTAAAGGAAGACACAAAGACATTGGACGAAGTGGTAGTAGTCGGCTATCAGGAGATACGCAAGAAGGATCTGACTGGCTCTGTTGCCAAAGCCAGTATGGCGGAACTACTTAGCACTCCGACTGCTTCTTTCGGCGAGACATTGGGCGGACGTATTGCCGGTGTCAACGTAAGTTCGGGCGAAGGTATGCCGGGCGGACAGATGAACATCGTCATCCGTGGTAACAACTCTTTGACACAGGACAACTCTCCTCTTTATGTCATTGACGGTTTCCCGGTGGAAGACCCCTCCATAGCCGCAGCCATTAATCAGAACGATATCGAGTCACTCGACTTCCTGAAGGATGCCTCTGCTACCGCTATCTACGGTGCCCGTGGTGCCAACGGTGTCGTGATGATTACAACCAAGAAAGGAACAATCGGCCAACCTAAAATTAAATACGACGGAAGTTTCGGTATTCAGCATATCACCAAAACGATCCCGATGATGGATGCCTATGAATTCGTCAAACTACAGGCAGAACGTAGTCCCAAAGATATGGAAACTACCTACTTCATGAATTATGACGGTAAGAAATGGGGACTGGAAGATTATAGAAATATCCCGCAATATAACTGGCAGGATGAAATCTTCCGCAGCGCATGGATGCAAAGCCACAATGTCAGCCTGACCGGTGGTTCGGAAGGAGTTCGCTACAATGCTTCTTTATCTTATTATGACCAGGACGGTATCTTGTTGGAATCAAACTACAAACGTGTACAAGGCCGTATGGGTACTACCATCCAAAAGAAGAAACTGAAAATCTATCTGACGACCAACTATTCCAGTACTACAACTACCGGTGGTTCTCCTTCCCAGAACTCATACAGTGGTATGAATAACCTGTTCTATAGTGTATGGGGATATCGCCCTGTGACCGAACCGGACAGACCATTAAACTCGTTGATGGATAACATCATGGACGACGCGATAAACAATACCAACGACTATCGTTTCAACCCTATCATGTCTTTGAAAAATGAATATCGCAAGACGTACGCGAACTATATCCAGTTCAACGGATTTGCAGAATATGAATTTATCAAAGGATTGAAGTTGAAAGTTTCCGGCGGTTACACATTCGATACCCGCAAAGGGGAAACATTCAACAACTCGAAAACTCGTTATGGTAATCCGAAATCATCCGATAAGGTGAATGCAGAAATCTACCATTCTCAACGTGCAACGTGGTTGAACGAAAATATTCTAACCTATCAGACCAATATCAAACGGAAGCATTTCTTTAATAGTATGGTAGGTGTAACTCTGCAAAATTCTGACTATGAATACTATTCATACAAGACAGTGCAAATTCCAAACGAAGCACTCGGGATGGCAGGAATGAGTGAAGGAACTCCCAGTACGACCAAATCATTAAAGAGTTCCTGGTCTATGCTCTCTTTCCTGGGACGTTTGAACTATAACTACAAATCATTGTATTATGCAACGGTTTCTTTCCGTTCCGACGGTTCTTCCAAATTCCGTGGTGATAACCGTTTCGGCTATTTCCCTTCCGGTTCATTGGCATGGGGATTCATGGAGGAAGATTTTATGAAACCATTGAAGTCTGTTGTTTCTTCCGGTAAATTAAGAGCAAGCTGGGGATTGACCGGTAACAACCGTGTAGGCGAGTATGATACGTATGCTTTATATCAGATATTAAAAGATAAAGTTGGAGATTTTATTTCGATCGGTAGCCTACCGAGTGGTGTATATCCGTTCGAAAACAGCCTGACAAGTGTAGGTACAGTGCCCACTTCCTTAAGAAACAGAAAACTGAAATGGGAGACTACCGAACAGTGGAACCTAGGCCTGGACTTAGGCTTCCTGGACGAACGCATCGGATTAACCGTAGACTGGTATCGTAAAACGACTCGTGATTTGTTGCTGAATACTGCACTTCCCACCTCTTCCGGTTATTTCAGTGCCATGAAGAATGTAGGAAAGGTACGCAACCAAGGTATCGAGCTCACATTGAACACAACCAATATCAAGAACCGTCATTTCTCATGGACTACTAACTTTAATATCGCATTCAACAAGAACAAAGTATTAGAATTGGCCGAAAACCAATCTTCTCTGTTGAGTGCAGCCAAATTTGACCAGAACTATAACTCTCAATACAGCTACATTGCCAAAGTGGGTTATCCGATGGGAATGATGTACGGATTCATCTACGAAGGTACATACAAATACGAAGATTTCGACAAAGTAGGTGATACATATACACTGAAACGCAATGTTCCGTATTTCTCTTCCGAAAGTAATACACAACCGGGTATGCCGAAATACGCAGACCTGAATGGTGACGGTATCATCGACGATAACGACCGCACTATGATCGGTAACGGTATGCCGAAACATACGGGCGGATTTACCAACAATTTCGAATACAAAGGATTTGACTTGAGCATCTTCTTCCAATGGTCGTATGGAAACGATGTATTGAATGCCAACCGCCTGTTCTTCGAGAACAGCAATAAAACACGTGACTTGAACCAATACGCAAGTTACGCAGACCGCTGGACACCGGAAAATCCGGAAAGTAATATTCCGAGAGCTACCGACTCCGGTTCTAACAAAGTGTTCTCTACACGTATTATCGAAGATGGTTCGTTCCTTCGTCTGAAGACCGTGTCTTTAGGATATACACTGCCGAAACAACTGACCAAGAAATGGAAGATAGACAATGCACGCGTATTCGTTGCCGGTCAGAATCTATGGACATGTACAGGGTATTCCGGTTACGACCCGGAAGTATCTATCCGTGAAGGCGCACTGACTCCGGGACTGGACTTCTCCGCTTATCCGAGAGCCTACTCTATCAGTTTTGGTATAAACTTAGGTTTCTAATCAATCATCCTTCAAACAATTACGTATATGAAAACAATAAAAATAATCATCATATCACTTCTTGTCGGACTTAACCTGACTTCCTGCGATTTCTTGGAAAAAGACCCGACATACACCACTCCTGAAAACTTCTTCAAAAATGAAGCGGACGCTACCTCTTGGCTGACAGGAACCTATGCCATTCTGGGACAAAGTTCCTTCTACGGAAATGAGTTCTTATACCTTGTAGGAGGTGACGATCTGGGACACTATGGTGGTGCCAACCGCGGACCTAACAAAAGTGGGTTGATCTGTAACAATGCCAACACAAGTGATCCGGCCGTTGCAGCATTGTGGTACACATTATACTCCGGCATCAACAGAGCCAATATTTTCCTGGAAAATATTGATGCAGTGCCCGATATGAACGATGATACCCGCAAACAATACAAAGCGGAAGCTCGCTTCTTGCGCGCATTCTATTATTTCACTTTGGTAGAATGTTGGGGAGATGTACCTTTCAAGACTACTTCTACAGAAGATGCCTATAACCTCTCCATTCCACGTACGGACAAACAGACGATTTATGATTTTATCATCAAAGAGATGTATGGTTCTGCCGAGGATCTCAAATCTGCTCAAGATTTGAACTATTTACCGGGACGTGTTTCCAAATCGGCTGCTTGGGGAATGTTGGCGCGTGTATATATGTTCCGGGCCGGTGAACCTAAACGTGACAAGGAAGTGGGTTTGGCTAACAACACGACTAGTGCCGAGATTACAGAATATTTCAAAAAAGCAAGTTACTATGCACAGTTAGTCAAGAATGAGGGTCATTCACTAACTGCCAAATATTGGGACTTCTTTATCGACATTTGTTCTGATAAGTATAACACTGCTCTCAATAAGGATGGTGCCAAGGCTAATGAAAGTATTTGGGAAGTAGAATTTGCAGGTAACCGTTCGACGGATGTACGTGCAGAAGGTAGAATCGGTAATATTATCGGCATTCAGGGTAAGGACCTTTCTTCCAAAGCATCCATCACTGGTAAAGGTGATCCGGGCTATGCATACGCTTTTATCTGGAATACTCCTAAACTGCTGGAATTGTATGAAGCAAACGATGACATTGACCGTTGCAACTGGAACATCGCTCCATTCACTTACACCCAGTCAGCAGGAGAAGGTACTCCGGTAGACGGTCGTGAATTTGTAAAAGGAAAAAGAGATGAAGTGGAACAACAATACTGGGATAAATCCTTCAGCTATGGTAAAACAGAGCCGGGGTCTACTTACGGTGATCGTGAATCGAAGAACGATGCCAATAAGAACCGCAACAGGGCTGCCGCCAAATATCGTAGAGAATATGAAGCAGACAAGAAGAGTAAAAACGATACTTCCATCAACTTCCCTCTTCTCCGTTACTCTGACATTCTGCTAATGATTGCAGAGGCAGAAAATGAAGTCAACCATGGCCCTAATGATTTGGCGTATGAATGTATCAATGCAGTAAGAGAACGTGCAGGAATCAAAAAACTTGCAGCAAATCTGGATGAAGAGAGCTTCCGCAAAGCTATCAAAGACGAACGTGCAATGGAACTCTGTTTCGAGTACACACGCCGTTTCGACCTGATCCGTTGGGGAGACTATTACAAACTGATGCAGGAACAAGTGGACAAGGCACAGGCTGACGAATCCTGGAAGTTCGGAATCAATGTATATACTTACTTCAATATTCCGAAGTCTTACAACTATTTCCCGATTCCTGCCAATGAAATTGGCTCGAACGGTGCTATCAAAACGAATAATCCGGGTTGGTAAATCGCTTATTAACTTTAAAAAGAAAAGGATATGAAAACAATATATAAAAGTTTGATGACTATCGCTTTTGCCGGACTGTGTCTCGCTTCATGCGACAAGGAATTAAAAGAAGAAACAGCAATGGAAGTGGGTGTGGTGACAGACAACAATGTCAGCTTTAACGGTAACACTGTAACTGTCAAAAAAGGCAGTCCGGTAACGTTCAGCTTTAATGGAGACCCTGACTTTATCACTTTCTTCAGTGGAGAAATAGGTCATGAATACAAACATCGGAACCGTACAGAAATGAAAGTAGAGGATATTGAAAAGTGTGAACTTAGTTTCCGCATTTGGTATAGATATGGAAACGCAAGCACAATTAAAGGCTCTACTCATGTACTCGTTTCCGACCAATTTAATGGCATAAACGGCAGTAATGTAGATCAAGATAAACAAACTGTAGAAAACTGTGAATGGACAGAGGTATTTGCACAGGAAGAACTTCCAACCAAACCGAACAGCACTAGCGAGACAGCAGAATCCAGCAAAACTTTTACATTCGAATTATCTTCTTATCTTGCTAAAGAAATAACAATAGCGGTTCACTATAACCCCATTGATAACTCAAATACAATGCCACAGCTCAACATCATGGATATGAATATTGACTTGATGTTCACAAACGGCAAAGGGAATACGGTTAATGCAAAAGATTTCGGTTTCTCACCGCTAAATCTCGTATATGATTTAACGAAGCTAAATGACAGTCACAAAAAAGTTCTTAAGAAGGCATTGGGAAATGAGAAAATGCCGGATGAGGACCTAAACAGTGAAGAGAACATAAAAAAATATCCATATTTGCTTGTTGACGGACAAATCCCTGACTTCTGGAGTACCACCACACCTACCAGAATACAAATCGCAGGAGGAAGTAAAGGAACAACAAAAGCAGACACTTGGCTTATCTCGGCTCCCGTCTTGCTGGGTACTTGCTATCCGGATGCAGGACAAAGCATCAAGAATATCTCGCAAACATTAGAGATATACTCACATACCTACGAAGAAGCCGGGACATACACCGCTACCTTCGTAGCCAACAATGCAAACTACGTCCATCAAGGTGGTCAAGTAGTACGTGAACTGACTATAAACGTTGTAGAATAATAGTATATCCCCCAATTTTTCTAACCTTCAATCATAGAAAACGTTTATAAAAATCAGACTTTAATCAATTTAACATTAAAAAGAGAGGGTCCGCGAGGTTCCTCTCTTTTACTTTTACCATATCTTTTCACCTTCTTCCCTTTCTTCTCCTCCGAAAAAATATTTTTCTTTACTCAACTAGCGTATAAATCAACATTTATATATAAGTTTGCACAAAAATAAAAACAATGCAAAAGACTCTTCCTATTCATTTTGCCCCATTACAAGGTTACACCGACGTGATTTACCGTAATGCTCATGCGGCCTGCTTTGGAGGTATAGACGCTTATTACACTCCATTTGTACGACTTGAGAAAGGCACCTTCCGCCATAGAGACGTCCGAGGAATCGAACCCGGGAATAATCAGGTTCCGCATCTGATTCCCCAATTGATAGCCCCTACTGCTGAAAAGGCAGAAAAGATTTTATCCCTATTCATTGAAAAGGGATATAAGGAAGCCGATATTAATATGGGATGTCCTTTTCCCATATTAGCCAAACGCCACAATGGCTCCGGTATTCTTCCCTATCCCGAAGAAGTGCAAGCGTTACTTAGCCTGATTACGAAATATCCGCAAATAAGCTTCTCCATCAAGATGAGACTTGGTTGGGAAGATCCGGAAGAATGTCTCAAACTGGCTCCGATTATCAACGAGTTACCTTTACGACAAGTCGTTATGCATCCACGCCTAGGAAAACAACAATATAAAGGAGAAGTTGATCTTAAAGCATTCGAGGCTTTTCAGCATGTATGTAAACACCCGCTCATTTATAATGGGGACATTAACCATATAGAAGATATTCACCGTATTCAGGAACAATTTCCCGGATTAGCCGGAATGATGATAGGACGAGGATTACTCGCTAACCCGGCGCTAGCATGGGAGTATCAGCAAAACCGCACACTTGAATTCGATGAAATGAAAGAAAAAATACAATCTATGCACACATACGTATACGAGGAATATATAGAACAGCTAAAAGGAGGAGACTTGCAGATTTTGAATAAGATGAAAGCTTTTTGGGAATACCTACTACCAAATGCAGACAGGAAATTATTGAAAGCTATTCATAAAAGCACCAACCTCCACAAATATACTCAAGCAGTTCATGCCTTTTTTAACCAACGATAGATTAATTGCCAGTAATTTTGTGTAATTTTGCGCCCGTTTATAAACAAGCACATTATGAAAAAATACATTTTATTATTTCTTTGTCTGATACAGTTATCAGGCAGTTTCGCACAAATGCAGGATTTCAAGTTCAAATTCTACGGACAGATTCGTACTGATTTCTATTATAACAGTCGCGCCAATGAAGAAACCGTAGACGGATTGTTCTATATGTATCCGAAAGATAAGGTACGTGATCCGGACGGGAAAGACCTGAACTCAACACCCAACAGTAATTTCTATACCTTGTATTCACGTCTCGGAGTAGATGTTGCGGGTCCGAAGCTGGGAACGGCCAAAACATCTGCCAAAGTAGAGGTCGACTTCCGTGGTACAGGTACTTCTTATTCGGTCATTAGACTCCGCCATGCTTATTTGAATTTGGATTGGGGAAAATCGGCTGTATTGCTCGGACAGACTTGGCATCCGTTATTTGGAGATGTATCGCCGCAGATTCTTAATCTTTCCGTAGGAGCACCGTTCCAGCCATTTAGTCGTGCACCTCAAATTCGTTATCGCTATACAAACAAAAATTTCCAACTTACCGGAGCAGCAGTATGGCAATCACAATACACTTCACAAGGTATCAATCCTGACAAACCGAAAGAGAGTAAAAAAAGTCATGAATACTTAAAGAATGGCTGCATCCCGGAGATATATGTAGGAGCTGACTACAAGAAAGACGGCTTACTGGCAGGTGTCGGCATTGAATTGTTATCATTAAAGCCACGCACAAGTGCCTTGGGAGCGAACGGAGATAAATATAAAATAGACGAACGCATAACTACCCTGTCTTACGAGGCCCATGCGAAATATACCCATAAAGCCTGGTTCATTGCCGCAAAGAGTGTATTGGGTTCCAATCTTACACAAGCTTCCGGATTAGGCGGATTCGGCATTAAGTCAGTCAACGAACACACCGGAGAACAAAAATATACTCCCATACGTTTCTCCAGCTCTTGGTTGAATGTTGTTTACGGACAGAAATGGAAACCTGGAATCTTTGTAGGTTATGCTAAGAATTTGGGAACAAGCGATGCACTATATGCTCCTGATGGAACTGACGCTCAAGTGTATGGAACGGGAACCAACCTCGACCAGTTAGTAACAGCAGGGGCAGAACTGACTTACAATGTTCCCCACTGGAAATTCGGATTGGAATATACCTTAAGCTCTGCATGGTATGGTTCACTCAATGCCTCCAACGGAAAAATCAGAGATACTCATGCCGTATGCAACAACCGCATTGTTGCTGTTGCCATGTTCATGTTCTAATCTCTCTCTACACAATTATTTTGATTATATATCTGTCACCTGTCACCGATTACTGCCTAATGATTTGATTATAAACGATTAGCATTGTGACAGCAATCGGTGACAGCATTGTGATGACAATATTGCTGTCACCGAAAACAGCAAACTACATTTCATTAATCGGAGACATTCATTACGGGAGCCCCAACAGTCATATTTACTTCATTTATATACAACCTTTGTTTCATTACGGGAAACGATTAGTTTCACACCGAGAAACCAATCGTTTCGCTATTTGAAACTTTTGGTTTCCTTACTTGAAACTAGAGTTTCATACGCTTGAAACCAAAGTTTCCCTTTGTAGAAACTAAAGTTTCTGCGGCTAGAAACAACAGTTTCAAAGCTTTGGAAACCACGCTTATACAAAGGGAAACAAAACATTTTCTGACTGCCTGACTTCTTATCTCTTTAGTTCCACTTCAAAGCTAGCACCATCTTTGCAACTGAATCGTAAGATTGTTTGCTTTTCATTGGAGGAGACTACCGTACAATAGGGAGTTTCTTCCACATTCCATCGGCCTTTTATGGTCACAGTCACCGGTATTTCACTACTTCCATTATTAATCCACGGACGAGAGTAGATACTACGTTCAATCCGCTTCCCGTCTTTGTCAAACGCTTCGTCACTTGGACCGCGATACAAAGCCAAATCAGGTTGTGCTACCGTCAGTTTAATCTTATCAGCAGATTCTTTATGAGTCATAACCAGGCAGGAAGTATCCACACGCTGCAACAGACCACCCGGCAACGTTGTTTCAGGAGTTTCAAACAATACATAAGAAACAATCTGCTCGGAAGCGGACGCTACAATATGCGCCTTCCGGTCTTGCTGCAATACTTTATAAGTTGGCTTTTTCGCAAACTTCTTCATCGCGATTTCATTCGTTTGGGGCAAAACAGCGTATTCATACCTTCCGTTTTTCGGTGCCTTTCCATGATCTACTACCAAAGAAACCCAATCACCCTTTGTTTCCTTTCCCGTATTCTGCATTCGCGAATATTGAGGGAAGTTTTTCTCAAATCGAATGGCTGTCGGAACATAATAACCTGTTCCCAAATGATCTACCCATACTTTCTTATCTTCCTGATAATTTTTCCAATAGTCATGTCCCGCCTTATCTGTGACTGCCAATTGGAAGATAGTCGTTTCAGTAGGGAATTCCGTATTTGCATTTTCAATATCCGATCCAAGGCAGACAATCATTCCATCGATGAAATGGTAAGATTTACGTGCCCGGTGCGATCCGTTATACTTGTCGTGCTCGTGCAACTTCATTCCGAAGTTACCATTCATCTTCTGTTGAGACAATCCGCCTGCAAAAGCTTCATCAGAATAAAGCATCTCTTCCATTCCTGAATAACGATCTACATTGAGTACTTTAGCCTGCAATTGTTCCAACGGCAAATGAATAGATGTAACTCCCGGGATACGGTTCCAGTCAAAACCTTCCTGCTGCCAACCACTAGTGGCCGGAGTCACTGTCTGCCCCGGTGCAGCAGTCAATATCTGCAAACTGCCGTGTGCCAGATAGCGACCATATAAATTCGCTCCCAAATAATGTTCAGCCGCCCATAAATAACGGGAATGTCCACGGGCCACGGCAGACCAGTTACTGCGACGTTGAACAGAGACACAACCATAGCCCATTGCTATATTCCCCTGTGGTTCCGGTTCCGGACGGAAACCTTTCTCTATCAGAAGCTTTGCCGCTTTGCGTTCTTCAGCATTTGAAACTTTGGGCATATATTCGGGAGCATCATTCTCAACGCCCGAATTTGAAATCAAACGAAGATAAGAAGAAGCCATTTCACTATCATATTCCACCTTTCCATCGGGAGAACCGGCTAAAGCCATCATGGCAAAATGCATAGGAACCAGTTTACCTTTTCCATCCGGATGACGACCGGACATAGAAAGAGGGAAATTCAGTTTATTGCAATAAAAGCGCATGGTCAGCAATACATTCTTCACCGTTTCATGAGCCAACTTGGAAACTGCAAATTCCGTCCGGCTAAGAAGATAAATCATGTTTGTTGCCCCATCCAGTCCGCCTACGGCATAAGCCGGATAGTTATTGCGATGATGGAAAGCACCTCCGTCCACTTTAAATGAACCGGACAGCCCCAGTGCAGGACGGCAACCATAATCAATCCAACGAGAGAAAGACCGCAAGTATTGCAGTTTCTCCGGTGTATCTTCCATCATTAGAATACTGGCAATACGCCCTGTGGTCTGTGTATTGAAAGAGTCCATATCAATTCCGTCAACTTCCGGTTTGGGATACACTTCGTTAGTAATCGCATACCAGCGTAATGTCCGTTCGGCTTCTTGGAGTTTGCCTGCTTCCCTAAGCACATCTTTCATCAAGAAATATGCCAGATACAGGCCGCGAACACTATACCCGTAATGATGGATATTTCCCCAACAACTACCATAAGCCACGCCCTGATCGGTTATGTGATCGTACATTGCCAAGAACTTCTTCTTCATTTCTTCCCGAATCACCGGTTTCGCCGTACTATTATTATATGCAACAGCTATTTTTTTCATCAGATCGAAATAAGCACGCATTTCCACACCCATCTTAGTGAGCATATCCTTGTTCCAATCCGGAATGATTCGTTCATAAGCTTCGGCGGCACGTACCATATAGATAGGTACTCCCGAAACCTGACCGTTTTTGTAAGTGATCTGATAGAAATCATATTTCTTGCGAATATTTTCAACCTCTTTATCTGTGATCTTGCCTTTCGTGTAGATCATATCACGAAAACGCTTTTCCAACAGTTGCATTTCTGCTC
>OKSF01002241.1_pt1 | contig 13551 bp, 17 predicted proteins | sample 1606061 | NCBI WGS metagenome assembly OKSF01 (sample SAMEA3541567, study PRJEB24748) | human gut metagenome | biome: human gut; feature: human-associated habitat; material: faeces | place: China | collected 2012 | reverse complement strand
CTTGGTAAGATGCTTCTTGAAGAAGATACAGAATGTTTCGCTTTCTTAGCAGGTCACGAATCATTCGCTGCTGCTGAGGGTGCTATCGGTATCGCAGAGAAGGCTAACAAGGTTAGACAGAAACCTCTTAGAGTTATTCTTAACGGTCTTGGTAAGGATGCTGCTAAGATCATCTCAAGAATTAACGGATTCACATTCGTTGAGACAGAGATGGATTATGCTACAGGCGAAGTTAAGGAAATCGAAAGAATCGCATATTCTGACGGACTTCGTTCTAAGGTTAACTGCTACGGTGCTAATGACGTAACAGAAGGTGTTGCAATCATGTGGAAGGAGAATGTTGATATCTCTATCACAGGTAACTCAACAAACCCTACAAGATTCCAGCATCCAGTTGCAGGTACATACAAGAAGGAAAGACTTGAAGCCGGCAAGAAGTATTTCTCAGTTGCTTCAGGTGGTGGTACAGGTCGTACACTTCACCCAGATAACATGGCAGCAGGTCCTGCTTCTTATGGTATGACAGATACTATGGGACGTATGCACTCTGATGCACAGTTTGCTGGATCTTCTTCCGTACCGGCTCACGTTGAGATGATGGGTCTGATCGGAATGGGTAACAACCCAATGGTTGGTGCTACTGTTGCTGTTGCAGTATCTGTTGAGGAAGCTGCAAAGGCTGGTAAGTTCTAAGAAACACAGTAAAATCAAGGGCTATCGTGGTTTACAATGTTCCGCGATAGCCTTAAATTTTGCCACGTAGGACACAAGTAGGACGCACGGAGAACACAAACGGTAGGACGCAAATTTCCCGCCGGATTTAGATATAAAAAGAGGGTGTCCGGAATACAGACACCCTTAAGCGTTTTATTGTAACGGTTAGGATAATTTTGTTTGATTATGAGCTTGCCTTCTGTGATTTTAGGGCTATCATATGATATAAATAATGCTACTTGTTTTTTGGAACGTGTCGTGTTATAGTTAATGTAAATAAAAGAGGAACAACTGCCCACAAGTGGTTGACCTCGTAAATCTAGTTAGAAAATCCACCCTAGTACTCAGTCAAAGTTTTTGGGGTGTTTTTTTATGCTCTAAAACATTATCTGATAAACGTAAATACGAATGTCAGTAATGCAAGAATGAACAGACCAAAGGTCATGAGGTCTTTAAAATCAAATCTCTTGTTCATCAGCACCACCCCCATCCTATGTAAAATAAAATAGAGGTCAGCCACCCTGCAACACAATTGTTCCATGGTCTGTATTTTATCGTATCTTATGTAGATATTTTAAACAGGACAAAACTGTCTCGAGAAGTTGGCAGTATTCCGCGATTGGTTTCTATTGATAAGTACAATTTTATTGTGAATCATTTGGTGGAAAATGTAGATATAATAGAAATCGTCTTGTTTTGATGGTATACTGTAGTTGATCGTAATAGTAAAAGAATTGTATCCATGTTCTTCAAAACTGCAGCAGAATCATACTAGAAGGTGTAAACATGCGTCTGATGAAAATGATGAAGAGTATATTCGCAGAGCATTACAACTTGGTGCAAATGAAATCAGAGGGTATAAAGAGAAGGCAGAGTACATGAAGAAATTAAATGAATTAGAAGTTTGACCGCAATTTGACCGCGTTAGCAAAATAAAAGCAAAAAACTGTAAATAACAATAAATAATTTTAAATTAAATACAATATAAGGAAAGCCCATAAAATCATTGGATAGTTGATACATCAGGTTATCCAGATGTCGAAACTAAAATTGGAAAAGATTATTTTGATTTTATTGTGCAGATAAGGAAATAGAACAAAGGTTGAATTTTTAAAAAAGTCTATGAATTATTAAAAATATAGGAAAGGTTGACACGTGATGGCGGATGAAAAAATCAAAAATTCCAGAGAGTTGGAGTTTGCCGTGTTTTGCATTGAAAATGTAGCGGCAAAGCTGGGTGTGGATGCAGAGCGTGTGTATCAGGCATTTACTGAAAAAAGCAACATTCTGAACGGTTATATCGTGCCGGAATATGAAGTGCTGCATACCCAGAGCCGGGAATATATCGTTAATGATCTTCTTGATGTGATGAAAGAAAGGGGCGTGGAAGTATGATTCTCTATCATGGTTCTTTCTTAGAGATTGCTAAGCCGGATTTGGTTCATTCTCGTCCTAACGTAGACTTCGGGCGTGGCTTTTATGTCACACCGTTGTATGAACAGGCAGCGAAGTGGTGCGGCAAGTTCAAACACCGTGGGAAAGACGGTATTATCTCTAGGTATGAATACGATGAAAGCCGGGAAGCTGAACTAAAAACGCTGAAATTCGATTCTTATTCCGAAGAATGGCTGGATTTTATTCTGAACTGCCGCAGTGGAAAAGATTTGACGGATTATGACCTTGTTGTAGGCGGTGTTGCCAATGATAAGGTGTTCAATACGGTGGAGCTGTTCTTTGACGGACTGATTGATAAAACGGAAGCTATCAACCGCCTGCGTTATGAAAAGCCGAACCTGCAAATATGTTTCCGCACAGAGAAAGCACTGTCTCTGCTGCGTTTTGAAGGGAGTGAAACACTATGACAGCAAATCCGATTTTGCTTCAGAAAAAATATAGCCGTGTTATTGAACGCTTTGCTAAACAGCAGGGACTTTCACTGGATGCGGCTTTGGATTTCTTTTATCATTCACTGGTTTATCAGCTGATCCGTGATGGTGTTTCCGATATGCACTGCATGAGCGATGCGTATCTGGCGGAGGAACTGGAACAGGAATATGCCGAGAAAGTGCCTGTAAAGAAGAGAATAAAGTGAGACATAATATTTTTGATTCAATACCATTAAATATCGTTATCTGGATCATGGTACGATACAGGTAGCGGTATATGACAACCGATTGGAAATTACTTCTCCAGGAAAGCTGCCAATGGGACAAACGATGGAGCGTATGAAAGAAGGCTATTCCAAAATCAGAAATGAAGCCCTTGCCCATGCGTTTGCCTATATGAACCTGATTGAGCATTGGGGAAGCGGCATTCCGAGAATTATTGATAAAGTAAAAGCTGCCGGATTGCGGGAGCTGGAGTTTATTGGTGGCGAAGTTGATTTGCGTATTAATATTTATCGAGATCAGGTTGCTACCAATAACGCCATGATTAACGCCAATGGCACTAAAAATGGCGCTAATGGCGTTAAATGTGGCGTTGATGATGGCACTAATATCGCTGAAGTGCCGCTTAATAAGGAACAGACGCAGATAGAAAAATTGTTGCAGATTATAGAGAAGAATCCGTCTGCAACACAGGCCTATTATGCAGAAAAAATGGGTATATCGAAAAGAACGATTTCTCGAATGTTCGCTTCTTTACAGGAAAAAGGTAGATTGGTACAGGGCGGAACAAAACGAAAAGCAAATTGGAAAATTATAAGGTAGGAGGACAGCATGGATACAGATAAAATAATACAAGATTTAAATCGCAGATTTGCTGCACCTCTTTCTGAGTTTTATCAGCGTCGTATCATTTTCTGGTACGATGAAGATAAGGAATTTGAGGATAAATTGGATGAAGTGGTTTTAGAAAATGCAAAGGTGATTGCACTGACTGGAAATAATGCGTTTTCTGTAAAAAACTGCTTTCAGTAGATGATTTGAGCACAAATTATCTGGTTTACAGTCTGTGTGTCTATAACCGCCCTGATGATAACTGGCTTCTGGATGTGGAGCTTTACAGCGAAGCGTTTCGGGCGGATCTGATTTCTATCTGGATGGATGAGATGGGACTTATATCAAATCCAGCAATGAGGAAACAGGTTAAGAATTATCGTGCTTATTTCAATGCGAAAGACCGTCGTTTGAAAGTTAGCACGCAGAATAAAGTTCCGGAAACACCGGCACAGTTACACATGGCTGTCATGGCGGCAATCTGTGGATTGAAAGATGCACAGCCTAATATGATTCTCCGTAGTGTGTTCCAGGCGGGACTGGATTTGAATAATAATACGGTTTATCAGGATTTTGTAAAATATCATGCAGACGCAGCATTTTGGGCGATGGTTCGTTAGGGATGCGGATTTGTGGAGGAAGAACCAGATCTTGGGCGGTTGGCAATTCATCTGCTTTTAACCGCGGCGACCCGTACCATGCGGCAGGAATATCTTGCCGGACTGGACGGTTTTATTTTTGAATGGCTTCATAGTGACAACATTCCGCAATTATATGATGTGGCACGTTATGTTGAGGATGAAGCTCGTCTGTATCAGCGTTTTGAAAAGCTGACAGTAGAAGATTTGGTAGGAACAGAGTGCTTTCCGTGTATTAACGAAGTAATTCTGACAAAGCTAATGACAGAGATTAGTGACCATCAGGTTTACTTTACAGATGAGGACGGCAAGCAGATTAGTGATATTCAGAAGATTATTGCAGATAAGACCAGTGATAACGGTGCAGAAAGAACTTTCCGTTGTCAGTTTAATCTAAAATCTCTAAAATACAGCAATACAGCTACTTATTATCTGGTAATTGCAGATGAACAGGGATTACAGATGCCACAGCGGGAGCCATTCCAGATTGACATCGCCTTTGCGGTGGACGAGTTTGATTTTTTTAGTTAATGCCGCAGGAGGAGAGAAAGATGGAGCAATTTGCAGAGGGTGAAAGTACCCATGAAGAAATAAAGAACAAGCTCCGTCAGAACTTTGACGGTAAGATTGTTCGGAAAGACCTGACAAAGAAAATTAAAGAAGTCTCACGTGGAAAATGAGATGTCTAAAATGAATCTGCCGGAAACCGTACCTGCTGTGGTATAAACCATAAGCCGTTGTCGTAAAATGTGGTAAGAAAATCAGACGAATATATTTTTCCAAGAATTTGTCGTAAAAATGTGGTCAAACCAAGAAAATCGAGTGCGAAAGTAAGTGAAAAATCCCTGTGAAGCCCGTAAAATTAAGGCTTCACAAAATCTTCACAAAAAAATTAGCACTCACCTCTTGACAGTGCTAACAATAGGTGTTATAGTACAGCTAGAACAAAGGAAGAGGGATAAGAGATAAGAAGATTGAAAGAAAATCTCTTAGATGTCCTTCATACCAACCGGGTTCAGAACTTAAAACTTATTTCAAGATAGATCATAAAAGAAAAGGGAGAGATGACTTATGTTAATGCCTAGTATTTTTGGAGAAAACTTATTTGATGATTTCTTTACACCGTTCTATTACGATGACAAAGATGAGAAAAAAGCAGAAAAGAAACTGTACGGACACAGAGCACAGAATCTTCTGAAGACCGATATTAAAGAAACCAAAGAAGGTTATGAGCTTGTGATTGATGTTCCTGGCTTCAAGAAAGAGGAAGTTAAGGTAGCATTGAAAGATGGATATCTGACAGTCAGTGCAGCCAAAGGTCTCGATGAAGAAGAGGATGACAAGAAGACAGGACGCTACATTAGACGTGAACGTTACTCAGGTGCCTGTGAGCGAAGCTTTTATGTAGGTGAAGATGTTACACAGGAAGACATCAAGGGTGAGTACAAACACGGTATCCTGAAACTGTTTGTTCCGAAAAAAGAAGCAAAACCGGTTTCCAACGATCCAAAATATATCACCATTGAATGATAATGGCAGCATCTGATCGATAAAAGTTCGTGATACTGCCCGGAGACTTCGGGCGGTATCCTTAAAATAGATTAGTAAGTAACAGTCGAAAGACTTAAAAATAGATTTGTTTGTCATGAAAAGGAGAGATGACTTATGTTGATGCCTAGTATTTTTGGAGAAAACTTATTTGATGATGACTGGATGGACTTCCCGTTTAAAGATGAGTTCTGGGGCAAGAAGAATCCGCTTTATGGTAAACATGCGCAGAACATGATGAAAACGGATATCCGTGAAACTGATGGCAGTTATGAACTGGATGTGGACCTTCCGGGATTTAAGAAAGACGAGATCAAGGTTCAGCTGAAGGATGGTTATCTGACACTGTCAGCAGCCAAAGGTCTTGATAAAGATGAACAGGATAAGAAGGGCAACTACATCAGACGTGAACGTTATGCTGGTACTTTAAGCAGAAGTTTCTATGTTGGTGATGCAGTCAGTGAAGAAGATATCCATGCGAAATATGAAAACGGTATTCTGAAACTTTCTGTTCCGAAGAAAGCACCGAAAGTCGTTGAAGAAAAAGATGGTTACATCGCAATCGAAGGTTAACTTCCATTGCTTATTCTCCCCCATATATAGCCGGGATCCGAAAGGGTTCCGGCTTTTTTACATGAGAAATAAATTATTCTGTTGTATTGCGGCGAATTAATATAGGTGTAATCTGTTTATGGATGGGTTCACCCAATGGTTTGGGAACACGCTTTTTCTGTTCCTCCATCTGCTGGACCAGAAGATCCATGGCAGTTTTTGCAATCACATCGATCTGCTGTCCGATGGTTGTGATCGGAAGGATTGCCTCGTTGGCAATCGGAGAATTGTCAAATCCAACAATCTCGTAAGTGGAAGGAAATGTCCCGTATTTTTGGAAAATTAAATTAAGAAACATATTAGCATAGGTATCGTTCGCAAGAAAGATACCTTTTTTTTGATCGGGGTATTTTGATTCTATCTTATTGAAAATCTCTCGGATTGCATCTAAAAGCTCATGATAAGAATCACCTGTTACACTCAAATCTATATCATATGGCACATGATATTCTTCACAAGTTGCCTGAAAGGCCCGGATTCGGTCATACGCCGGGGCGGATTTATTCACATTGACATTTATGTGAATTAATATATCACATTTATCTCGAATCAACAGAGAAGTAGCCTGAAGTGCTCCCATATAGTTGTCAGTATTGACGCTGCTGATATGTTCTGCTTCGCGTTCAATTGCGATGACAGGAATCTGGTAGGAAGCGAGTTTCTCAGATGGAAGAGTGTGACTTAAAACAATCAGTCCTTCAATCTGATAAGACAGAAGTTCTTCAATATACTGTTGTTCTTCTTCTGCGCCATGTTCGCTGACGAAAACAAGAAACTTATAATGATAATCACGGTAGCTGGAAAGAAATTGTGTCAGCATCTCAGAATAATAGTGCAGGTAAAGATTCGGAACAATGATTCCAATAAATTCACTTTTTCCATTTGCCAGAACTTTTGCCAGCTTATTCTTTTTATATCCAAGTGTGTCAAGAGCCTGTGAAATCTTTTCCTGGTTTTCTAAGGTAAGAGAATCAGGATGATTGAAGTATCTTGATATTGTAGTTTTTGAAAAATTGGTGTATTCCGCAATATCTGCAAAAGTTACCTGTTTCTTTTTACTCATAAAAGTTGAATCTCCTTCAATATGATGGCTGACGGTTAATAATATTTTTCAGTATAGCAATTTTGATGGAAAAACGCAACGATAAAATAACTGATTACGTAACCGGTTATTTTAGTATATAAAAGTGTTGACAGAAAGAAATGGATATAGTAATATCAAATTATAAAATAACCGGTTACGTAACCGATTCTCATAAAATCAATGGAATGGAGGAAAAAGTGCATGAAAAGAATGCAAAATCAAGCAAAGTCCGTAAGCAAGCGAACGTTGAGAGAAAAGATGACTTATGTGAAGAAAAACTGGCAGTTATATCTTTTTTTCCTGATGCCAGGACTTTTACTGACAATTATTTTTAAGTATCTCCCGATGGGAGGGCTTCTGATTGCTTTTGAAGACTACAATGTAATAAAAGGAGTTCTTGGTAGTCCCTGGGTAGGGCTTGAGTATTTCAGACGATTCTTATCTTCACCAGATTTCATGAACTATCTGATGAATACGTTGAAATTGAGTATCTATGGATTACTGTGGGGCTTTCCGGTTCCAATCATTCTTGCATTGCTTCTGAACCGTATTCGTAAGACTGGAATTAAGAAGAAAGTGCAGCTTTTGATCTATATGCCAAACTTTATTTCAGTCATTGTGCTTTGTGGTATGGTTCGTATGCTTTTATCTCCTGTAGGCCCGCTGAATAAAGTATTAGGAATCAGTACAAACTGGATGACAATGCCTTCTGCATTCCGGACAATTTACATTGCAAGTGGAATCTGGCAGACTGCAGGATGGGCATCTATCATGTACACAGCAGCACTGGCGAATGCCAGCAAGGAGCTGGAAGAAGCAGCCATCATGGATGGAGCGAATCTTCTGCAGCAGATCTGGTATGTAGAATTGCCGGCAATTAAGAATATCATTGTAATTCAGTTTATTTTGCAGGCTGGAAATATCATGAGTATTGGTTTCGAAAAAGCTTATGCTTTACAGACAGATATGAACCTTCCGGCATCAGAAATCCTGTCTACATATGTATACCGTATTGGACTTCTGAATGGAGACTATGGATATTCGACAGCGGTAGGTCTTTTCAATTCAGTTGTAAATGTTATCTTGCTGATCTTTGTGAACTGGGTTGTTAAGAAACTGAATGATGGAGAAGGATTATAGAAAAGAGGGAGAAGAGATGGAGAAAAAAAAGAGAAAATATTCAAGGACAGACAAAGTAATCCTTGGAATCGGATTTACTATTCTTGGTTTATTCGTCCTTTCTATAGCGATACCGATTATTTATGTAGTACTCGCATCCTTTATGGATCCTACTGTTTTGAATAACCAGGGATTAAGTTTTAACACTAAGGACTGGACATTAGACGCATATCGAAGAGTATTAGAGAACGAAATGATCTGGCGTGGATTTTTGAATTCCTTCCTGTATTCACTTGCATTTGCAGTAATTTCTGTTTTTGTGACATTACTGGCTGCGTATCCACTGTCAAAGAAGGAATTTGTAGGAAGAGACTTTTTCAATGTTATTTTCCTGATCACAATGTTCTTTGGTGGTGGAATGATTCCTACATTTATCCTGATCAATCAGCTGCACATGGTTAATACAGTGTGGGCAATCCTGATTCCAGGAGCATTTAATGTATGGAATATGATTCTTGCCAGAACTTATTATCAGTCAATCCCGACAGAATTAAGAGAAGCATCTGCGATTGACGGTGCAAATGAAATTCAGCATTTCTTTAAAGTCATGCTTCCGGTATGTAAGCCAATCATCGCAGTACTGGCACTCTGGTCTTTTGTTGGAATGTGGAACAGTTATTTCGATGCAATGATTTATCTGAATGATGCGAATCTTCAGCCATTACAGCTGGTACTTCGTTCCATCTTGGTACAGAATACACCACAGCCTGGAATGATCGCTGATATTCAGAGTACAGCAGAAATGGCAAAAGTAGCAGAACAGCTGAAATATGCAACGATTGTAGTATCAAGTTTACCACTGTTAGTAATGTACCCATTCTTCCAGAAATACTTTGATAAAGGAATTATGGTCGGATCGGTAAAAGGCTAATAAGAAAGGAACGATACAGATATGAAGAAAAGAAAAGTAAAAGCATTGCTTGCAATTGTACTGTCCCTGACGATGATGGTGGGAGTTGCAGGATGTGGAAAAGAGCAACAGCTTGAGGCTGAAATTGATCCGGATACACCTGTATCGGAGGTGCAGTTCCCATTAAAGGAAACTGCAGAGCTTTCCTTTATTACAAGTGCACCGGCTACATCAACACAGGATCCGAATGAACGAGTAATTTTTCAGCGAATGGAAGAGCAGACCAATGTTCATATTGACTGGACTTGTTTTGTATCAGATCAGTTCTCTGATAAAAAGAATCTGGCGCTTGCACAATTTGGAAATTTGCCAGATGGATTATTCAATGCCGGAATGAGCGATTATGATCTGCTGCGTTATGCAAAACAGGGAATCATCATTCCACTGGAAAATCTGATAGATAAATATATGCCGAATTTACAGGCAGTTTTTGAAAAATATCCAGAATACAGGACAATGTGTACAGCACCGGATGGACATATTTATTCCTTCCCATGGATCGAACAGCTTGGTTCTGGAAAAGAAGCCATTCAGGCAATCGGAGACATTCCGTATATTAATAAAAAATGGCTGGATTATCTAGGACTTGAGATCCCGACAACAACAGATGAACTGGAACAGGTATTGATTCAATTCCGTGATCATGCAGAAGAGCTTGAAAAAGAATTTTCGATTGAAGGTGCTGTGATTCCAATGTCATTTATCATCAATAATGGTGACCAGGATCCGGCAATTCTGCTCAATGGATTTGGAGAAGGATATGGAGATACAGGAGATCATTTCGCTGTAACGGACGAAGGAAAAGTTATTTATACAACCGTTCAGGAAGGATACAAAGAAGGAATTGAGTGGTTACATAAACTTGTAACTGAGGATCTGGTTGACCCGGAAGCATTTACACAAGAGTGGTCTACCTATGTCGCCAAAGGAAAGAATCACCGCTATGGTCTCTGCTTTACATGGGATATTGCCAATATTGATAACAATGAAGATTATGTTATGCTGCCGGCTCTGACAGGACCAGATGGTATGCGGAATATTACAAGACAGAACAACAGTGAAACAAGTGGATATGATCGTGGAAGATGTGTTCTTACATCCAGCTGCCGTAACACAGCACTTGCTGCTGCATGGATCGATCAGATGTATGCACCACTTCAGTCACCGCAGAATAACTGGGGAACTTATGGAGAGAAGGATTCCTTTAACATTTTTGAACTGTCTACAAATAAAGATGGTGGAGAAATGCTGAAACACATGGATCTGGGGGATCAGTCTCCGGTAGAAGTACGTGAAGCACAATCTGTAAATGGTCCTCTTGCAGTTCTGAATGAATATTATGACGTCTATGTAACACAGCCAGAGGATGCAAAATGGCGTCTGGACAATATGCATGAAACTTATTTACAGGATATGAACAGTAAATATGTTTATCCAAACGTATTCATGAGCATTGATGATACCAATAAAGTATCTCAGTATGATACAGATATCAAAAAATATGCAGAACAGAAGAAAGCAGACTGGATCCTGAATGGCGGAATTGAAAAAGAGTGGGATTTTTATCTGAAGAAAATGGAACAGTATGGACTTTCTGATTATATTTCAATTAAACAGAAATACTTTGATGAGTATCAGAAGTCGTTGAGTGAAGAAAAATAACGATACAAACAACAGGAGAATTTTCATGAGTGAGATGTTAGAAAAGGCTAGAAAATATGAAGCTGAACAGGGGCTGCAGATAAAAGCAGAGGATCGACCGGCTTTTCATGTGAGTCCATATGTTGGATGGATGAATGATCCAAATGGTTTTTCCTGCTATCAGGGAGAGTATCATTTGTTTTACCAGTATAATCCATATGATACACATTGGAACAGTATGCACTGGGGCCATGTGGTAAGTAAAGATCTGCTTCACTGGGAATATCTTCCGGCAGCTCTGGCACCGGATGAAGATTATGATAAGATAGGATGTTTTTCAGGAAGTGCAATAGAACTGGACGACGGCAGACAGCTGCTGATTTATACTGCTGTAGATCAGGAGACGCTTGAAGATGGAACGGCAAGGGATATTCAGACACAGGCAGTGGCTGTTGGAGATGGAAAAAATTATAAGAAATATGAAAAGAATCCGGTTCTGACAGCTAAAGACTTGCCGGAAGGTGCAAGTAAAGTGGATTTCCGGGATCCAAAGATCTGGAAAGAAAAAGATGGGTACTTCTATTGTGTGATCGGAAGCCGTCCGGCAGATGGAAGTGGACAGATTCTTCTTTATAAAAGTGCAGATGGATTTGAATGGGAATTTGTCAGTGTACTGGCAGAAAATAAAAAACGTTATGGAAAGATGTGGGAGTGTCCGGACTTTTTCGAATTAGATGGAAAACATGTTCTTCTGACAAGTCCACAGGACATGTTGCCGGAAGGACTGGAGTTCCATAATGGAAATGGGACCTTATGTATCATCGGAGAGATGGATCCGGAGACACATACCTTAAAAGAAGAGACAGTACAAAGCGTCGATTATGGAATGGATTATTATGCAATGCAGACTTTGCTTGCACCGGATGGCCGTAGAATTATGATTGCCTGGATGCAGAACTGGGATACGACTGCTCATCGTTGTAATGACTCAAAATGGTTTGCGCAAATGAGTCTGCCGAGAGAAGTGTCTGTCAAAAACGGAAGACTTTATCAGACTCCGATCAAAGAACTCGATGCAATGCGTAAAGACAGAGTTGAGTACAACGATGTAGTAATAGATAATGATGCGATCACATTAGACAAAATCGAAGGACGAACTATAGATATGGAACTTGTGATACGTCCGGAAGATAAAGAAAATGTGTATAAGAAATTTGTATTACGTTTTGCACAAAATGAGAAGTTTTATACAGAATTAAGTTTCCGCCCGGATGAGTCTGTCCTGAAAATTGACAGAAAATTTTCAGGAACCGAACGAGCATTAGTTCATCAGAGAAGGTGTCTGGTAAATGGCGATGCCAATGAATTAAAGCTTCGTGTGATCTTGGATAGATTCAGTGCTGAAATATTTATTAATGACGGTAAGCAGGTTATGTCTGCTGTTATATTTACAGAACAAGAGGCAAAAGGAATTTCATTCTTTACTGAAGGTGCAGCTAAAATCGATATAGTGAAATACAATCTGGTTTAGGACAAAAATTATATTGAAATTGAAGATGCATGGATAATGATAGGGGATTCCTGAAACGGGAATCCCTTTTGCATATAGGAGCATAGTATCAATGATAGAAGAAATGTCGTTTTTTGCGGCAGAATGGAGAATATGATGAAAAAATATGATGTAGTGGCACTTGGAGAATTGTTAATTGATTTTACAGAAAATGGAAAAAGTAATCAGGGAAACCCACTTTTTGAGGCAAATCCAGGAGGCGCACCCTGCAATGTACTTGCAATGCTGACGAAACTAGGACATAAGACGGCATTCATCGGAAAAGTAGGTGAAGACTTTTTCGGAGAACAGCTGAGAGATGTGATAACAGAAGTAGGGATTGATGCAAAAGGATTATGTACAGACAAGGAAATCCATACAACACTGGCAATGGTGCATACTTATCCGGATGGAGACAGAGATTTCTCATTTTATCGAAATCCGGGAGCAGACATGATGTTGAATAAAACGGAAGTTCAGGCAGAACTTATTAAAGAAACAAAAATCTTCCATTTCGGAACATTGTCTATGACACATGAAGGAGTACGTGAAGCAACAAAAGAAGCAATCCGTATTGCAGAAGAGTCTGGTGCAGTTATTTCTTTTGATCCGAACTTACGTCCACCTCTTTGGAATTCTTTGGATGAGGCAAAGGAACAGGTATTATATGGATTAGCACACTGTCATATTCTGAAAATTTCAGATAATGAGATTCAGTGGCTGACAGGTGAAGAAGATTATACTGCCGGGGTAAACTGGATTAGAGAAAGATATCAGATTCAGTTGATTCTTGTATCTATGGGGAAAGAAGGAAGTCGTGCATACTATAACGGAATGATGATAGAAGTAAAACCGTTCCTTCAGAAAAATACAATTGAGACGACAGGAGCAGGAGATACATTCTGTAGTTTTTGATTATGAGGGAAATCTCTGGTTTGCAACAGGAGGCTTCCGCA
>OKSF01002235.1_pt1 | contig 13579 bp, 16 predicted proteins | sample 1606061 | NCBI WGS metagenome assembly OKSF01 (sample SAMEA3541567, study PRJEB24748) | human gut metagenome | biome: human gut; feature: human-associated habitat; material: faeces | place: China | collected 2012 | reverse complement strand
AAGCATCGTCGGAGCTACCTGATTTTGCTTCGGTGCCGATGACGTAGATGCCGCTGTCACACTCGTGTCCAATCGCAATCTGGGATGCCCAGAGCGTACCGGTTACGCCGCCCCCGAAATCCATCAGCACATTTACATTGGTATCGAGCGGCAGATCACGCGGATAGGTATCCATCATCGCCAGCACGCGCTTGACGTGCAGACCGGTAAACTGCGTTACCATCTGCTCTGCATGTGTGCCGAGATCGTTTGCACACAGCGAGGAACCGACCTTTTTCGGCTGAAAACGCCATGCCGAGGTGTCCACCTTGCCGTCAACCGCACCGGAAATGCCCCAGTCCTCCGGATGCTGCACGCGGACGTGCAGAATATCGCCGATTACACCTGCGCGAATCATCTCACGCGCCTGACGGATGAGCGCATAGCCGGTGTACGAATACGTTATGCCGAACAGCAGACCGCGCTCCTCTGCAATGCGGGCAAGCTCCTCGGCTTCCTCAGTGTGGAGCGCAAGCGGCTTGTCGCATATAACGTGGATGTCATGCTCAAGAAAGCACTTTGCGATCTCGTAATGCGTATCGTTTGCCGTCATGATGGAGACAAAATCAATACCGTCCTCACGCGCGGACTCCTTGTCTGCCATTTCGTGAAAATCCGCATACACGCGGCTGGTGTCAGGCAGGTGATACGCCTCAGCGGTCGCGCGGTTCTTATCCATGCTGCGGGAGAAGCAGCCGCAGACCAACTCGGCGGAATCGTCTAGCATAGCGCCCCAGCGGTGGAATTTGCCGATGTACGAACCAAGCCCGCCACCAATCATACCAAATTTCAGCATAAATAATTACTCCTTACATTTTACATATCAAAGTTTACGGCCTCTACCGTTCCCGAGGTCTGTGATGCGATGCTTGAGGTGCTCCTGACCGATAAAGCCGCCCGCACCGATGATACCTGCCGAAATCGTTTTCTTCTCCATGATCCGTGCCTCCTTTTTGTTCTTCGTGGCGCTCTTTATGCCTCTATTATAGAACAAAATTACACAGAGTCACGTCAGGAAATTAACCTGTTCTGTGCAGAAATTAACATCAGAAGTTCATGGAGCGGAATTTACTCGGCGTCATTTTCTCGCGGCTGCGGAATACGCGGGAAAAGTGGCTTGCAGTGTTGAAGCCGATCTGCTCGATGGAGAGCGCCGAACCGGTCAGCAGCACCTTTGCGTGACGCAGACGCTGCTCCTGCAGATAATCATGCGGACGGAAGCCGACGTACCTGGCAAAACAGCGAATGAGATGCGTGGCACTGAAATGGTGTAAATTGGCAAATGTTTCGAGCGTGACCTCTTCCCGAAAGTGCTCGGCGATATACTCGACCGCCGGACGAATCACCTCGGGAATATCCGGCTTGGTGTCCGGCGCGGCAAGATAGCACAGCACGGATTGGATGCCGATCGAAATGCGGTGCTCATTGTACACCTGCTTGTCACCGTAGTAGAAAATCTGCTCAAAATACGGGAGAATCTCATGATTCCCATCAAAGCAGATGCCGGTGCCGCCGGTCAGCAGCCGGACATAAGCCGCGATTTCGCCGCCGGAAAAGTGAAACCAGAGAAGCTCGGTCGGCTCGGTGACGTAATACCGGTGGGGAAGGCGGCAGTCCATGAGTACAAGCTGTCCGGCAGCAGCGTCCGCGCTCTGCTCTCCGCAGAAGGCGTGCAGCGAACCGCTGCGTACATACGCGCACAGGTACATATCCAGAAAATCCCACTTGATCTCATAGCCGGGCACGCACTGGTAGCGTCTGTATTGGATAAGATAATACAGGTGCTCCCGCGCAAACGGAGACGGAATGGTAAAGTCCACACGCGACGAGAGCAGCAGGCCTTTGTCGGGTGGTTTCACAGGCATCACATCCGTGAGAGCATACAAAAATTGTAATGCGGATTTGCTCAAAGAGCAAGAGCGTATCCGGCAGATTGTCTGAAATGCACATGGAAAACGCAAACAGGGGAATTAACCCATCAAGTCCTCATCGGTGACGAAAAACTCGTTGTCGAGTTCCGCGCATCGGCGGTCAAGCTCCGAGGTCGTGCCGAGCGTGCGGCGCACGGCGTCGTACTCGGCTTTCGCGCGGTGGTTCACCTTGCCGGTGCGCGTTGCGCGGATGAGCAGGTTCTTCGGGGTATCGAGCGGCGAAATATACTCAACGACAGAAACCTTGTAGCCTTCGGCTTCCAGCTTGAGCGCACGCATGCTGTCGGTCAGCACATCGTTGAAGCGCGCCTTGAATACGCCGAATTTGGTCAGCGGCTCGAGTCCGGGCATGGTGTACTGATCGAGCAGCTCCTTGTGGGCAGCACGGCACGCACGCGATGTATTTCGCCTTGGCGCGGATAGCTGTGCCAAGAGCCAGATCGGTCGCAATGTCGCACGCGTGCAGCGAAATCACAGCGGTGACGTTTTTCGGCGGCTGGTACGTCCGCAGATCGGCGCAGATGAACGTCATATTGTGATAGCCGAGACGCTTGGCCATTGTACGGCTCTCGTCAATAACGTGCTCCTTGATGTCCACGCCGATGACACGGCAGCGGCGATGCAGTACCTCGTGGATGTAGTAATTCATGACAAAGCTGAGGTAGGATTTGCCGCAGGCGCAGTCCAGCAGCACAATTTCATCGCTGTCGTCCTGCTCAAACATGGGCGCAACCAGCTCAACGTAGTGGTCGATCTGATTGTACTTGCGGATCATGTCGTTTTTCAGCTTGCCGTCTGCGGTCAGGATGCCGATCTCGCGCAGCAGCGCCGCCGCCTGATCGACACGAATGAGGTACTGCCGGCCGCTGTCGAGCAGCGGATTGGCGGCAGCCGCCTTTTCCTCGGCGGTCGTTTCGCGCTCGGCCTGCTTCATCTGTACGCCGCGTGCCGTCACGGACAGCGTAACGACCGTGCTGCGTTCGGTATAGGTGAGCACGCTCTCGTCGTATTTCTCAGCCTGCTCGGCAAAGAAGGCGCAGAATTCAGCCGCGTCTACGCGGCGGTCGCTGCCCTGAAAATGCAGCGTGTAGTCCTCGTCCGCGCGGGACAGCTTTGCGTCAAATTTCTTTTTTGCCGGAAACCAGGGTGCAGTCTGCCTGCACAAAAAAATCGCGGTTTTTGGTCAGCCGTGCTGAAATGCCTGCCAGCAGCAGCTTGAGCTTCGCGGAATCTCCCTTTTGCATGAATGTCACAACCTTTATTGTAATGTTTTTTGTTTTAGTATAGCACAACGGAAAGCATTTCCGCAATTCCAAAGTATAATTTGTGGAAACGAGTGAGATAATATTACCGAAATCACAAAAGGAGGTCATTCTCTATGAGTAACGATCGCTGCAACAAGTCTATCCACTGCACGGTGGAGCAGTGCGCAAACCATTGTCCGACCGCTTCTTACTGTGCACTGGACAGCATTACCGTTGGCACGCATGAGGCTAATCCAACGATGGATCAGTGCACCGACTGTAAGTCCTTCCAGCGAAAGTGCTGCTGATTTCCCCTCGCAATGCAGAAAAGGGAGCCGGATTTGTCCGACTCCCTTTTCGGGTTTACCTATTAAAAATAAAGCGTTGGAATGCGCTGTGCTTTGACCTCGGAATCCTGCAGCACATATTGATTGAGCCACGCCGCAAAGGCTTCCGCGCCGTCGAAGCAAAGTGCCTTTGTGCCGTCCGGTGCAGTAACCCAGTAATCATGCTCGGTCGATGACTGCAGCCATTTGTCAAATTCAGCCTGATAGACTCGCGCATTTTCGGCGACAAACGCCGGAACAGACAGCAGGCACTGACCGTTCTGTCCCAAATCCAGAAAAATAAACGAAGTGTTCTGCGACTGATTATTCATTCTCCATCCTCTATCTTCAATTCTCCATTTTAAGCTCCGGCATCACCACATGCCGCATGGTAAAGTAGCACGCCAGACTGCCGATGCAGTTGGACACCGGCTCTGCCGCAAATACGCCGCTCACACCGAGATTCCAGCAGTACGGCAGCAGCAAAGTCAGGGGCACAACAATGAACGCCTTGCGCAAAAGCGAAAAGAACACCGCGTATTTCGCCCGACCCAGTGCGCGGAACGTGCTCTGACCGGAATACTGGAACGCCATCATTACAAAGCCGAAAAAGTAAATGTGTAGCGCCGGAACAGCCGCCGCGACCAGTTCCGCGTCCTGATTGAAAATGCGGATGAACAGGGCTGGGAAAAGAGAAACCAGTATCCAGACAAGCATGGTGTACCCGATAGCAATCTGTGTCATAAACCGGATGGCATCCCGGGTGCGCCTGTACAGTCTCGCGCCGTAGTTGTAGCTGATGGCGGTAGATGCACCATCCGCGATGGCGAGCACCGGCGTTTGTGCGATCTGGCGCACGGAGTTAAGTACGGTCATGACGCTGATGTACAGGTCTCCGCCGAAACCGCGCAGCATGGAATTGCACGCCACCTGCACGAGCATATCCGTAAACGACATGACGAAGCTGGCGATGCCGAGCACGGTAATGCGTTGGATACAGTGCCAGTCCGGACGGAAACCGCGGAAATTCAGCTTTAGCTCGGCTTTTTTGCCAGTTAAAAACTTGACAACCCATGCAGCAGACAGAAACTGCGACAGTACGGTTGCGATAGCAGCGCCGCGCACGCCGAGGTGCAGTGCGAAAATGAAAATCGGGTCGAGCACGATGTTGGCTGCCGCGCCGAGTGCCACGGTGAGCATGCCGGTTCGGGCAAAGCCCTGACAGTTGATGTACGGATTGAGACCGAGCGACAGCATGACGCACAGCGTACCGAGCAAGTAAATCACGATGTACGAGGACGCATACGGGTACGTTATCTCACTGGCGCCGAACAGGTACAGCAGCGGGCGATGAAACGCGATGCCGAGCACGGTCAGCACGGCACCGCTCAGCAGCAGCATAAAGCCGGCGTTGACCATGATGCCTTGTGCGCCTTCCCGGTTGCCTTTGCCGCGCGCCATCGCGCACAGCGGAGCACCGCCCAGTCCGAACAAATTGGCAAACGCGGTAATGAGCGTCACAAAGGGGAAGCACAAGCCGATACTTGCCAGCGCAAGCGTGCCCTCGCCGGGGATTTTGCCGATATAAATGCGGTCTACAATATTATACAGCAGGTTGAGCAACTGCGCGATGAGCATCGGTGTGGCCACCGCAAGTATCCTGCGGCGGATGCTGCCCTGAGAAAAATCAATTTGCTGCAAACGAATACAGTCCTTTCAAAATCAGAAAAAAGCAGGGAGAAGTCCGAGCTTCTCCCTGCACTATTGTAACACTGCTGCTGATTTTCGTCAAGAATCCAGCAAAATCAGTGCGCGGTACAGCATTTCGCACGCCGTTCGACGGTCGAGCGGGTGTTCTGGGTTCTGTGCCTGTGCAGCGGTGAGTACGGAGGCACGTTCCAGCCGAGCAATTGCCGGCTGTGCCCAATCCTGCGGAGAATGGTCGGACATCGACCAAGCGTACTGCACACCGCTCAGCGTGCCGTCAAGCAGGTGGTCGAGTACCACGCCTGCCTCGGCCGTTGTGATGGTTTTCTCGCCGCGAATCTCACTCACGCCGGAGACGGTCGCGTAGCCGCTGACCAGTCCGTTTGCGGCTGCGGCGCTGATATACGGCTTGGCCCACGCGGAAAGTCCGCTGTCATCCGCAAAGTCGGTCTGGTCTGTCGGTTCAACGGACAGATCTGCCGCGGCGGCTGTCATGGCGATGAACTCACTGCGTGTTACCGGTCGGCTGGGATGGAAAAACGCACAGCTGCCGATGGTTTCTCCGGTCATTACACCCTTTTGCGATAGATAGATCGCCGCGTAATGTGCCGGATCACCGTCCATGTCCGAGTAGGTGAGTCCGGTCTTATTCTTTTTAATCTCAATCGTGATAGCGGCAGGCTGCGCTGTGTTTCCCTCGGCATCCACGGCGGTATAGTGGAAGCTGTCGCGTCCGGCTTTGCGGCCCGGTGTGTAATATAAGGTACTGCCCTCGATCTTCGCTGTGCCCAGCCGCGGCTTTTCGGTAAGCTGATAGAGCACTACGTCGTTATCTGCGTCGGTCGCGGACAGTTCAGCCTCCACGGCGATATCCACGCAGGTCTGCGCCGTGACCGGCTGCACCACCGGTGCATTGTCCGCCGCCTGCGCGGTTACGGCGGCAGCGCCGATCAGTCCCGCATAGGCGAGCACGGTTGCGAGCAGCACCGCAATGATGCGAATCTGCCTGTTTTTCAAAATCCTTCACCCTTTCCGGTCGTTTCTTCTATCGGAAAGTATGCACGCAGCTGTCAAATTTTATACCGGATCGGCAGAATTCCGGTTCGTGTATGTTTTCTTCCTGTCGGGGAACGGAAAATTCCGCAAAAGCCCTTGCCGAAAACGCAGAAATGTGGCATAATTCTATTATATATACATTGGGAAAACAGAAAGGAGATTGGCGATGGAAAATCATCAGCTTGTTCTGGTGCTCGACTTCGGCGGTCAGTACAATCAGCTGATTGCACGACGCGTCCGCGAACATAATGTTTACTGTGAGGTCAAGCCCTATAAGACCTCGATTGAGGAGATCAAGGCGCTCAATCCGATCGGCATCATCTTTACCGGCGGTCCGAACAGCGTTTACGAGGAAAAGTCCCCGAAGTGTGATCCGGCTCTGTTCGAGTTGGGCGTACCGGTTCTGGGCATCTGCTACGGCTGTCAGCTTATGGCGCACACCCTTGGCGGCGAGGTAACCGCAGCACAGGAGGACACCGCGCGCGAGTACGGCAAGACCGAAACCTTCTACAACACGGACTGCAAGCTGTTCAAGGGTCTGCCGGAGCAGGGTATTTCCTGGATGAGCCACGGCGACTACATGGCAAAGGTGCCGGAGGGCTTCGAGCTGGTTGCTCACACCGATATGTGCCCGACTGCTGCCATCGCTGACGAGAAGCGCGGCTTCTACGGCGTACAGTACCATCCGGAGGTAAACCATACTGAGAACGGTTCGCTCATGCTGAAGAACTTCCTGTATGAAGTCTGCCATGCAAAGGGCGACTGGACCATGGGTGACTACAAGAACAGCTCCATCAAGGCCATCCGCGAGAAGGTCGGTGACGGCAAGGTTCTGCTGGCGCTGTCCGGCGGCGTTGACTCCTCGGTTGCAGCGGCCCTGCTGGCTGAGGCAGTAGGCAATCAGCTGACCTGCGTATTCGTAGACCACGGTCTGATGCGCAAGAACGAGGGTGATGAGGTTGAGGCAGCTTTCTCCAAGTGGGACATCAACCTGATCCGCATGAACGAGGAGGACGCGTTCCTCGGCGCTCTCAAGGGTCTGACCGATCCGGAGGACAAGCGCAAGGCCATCGGCGCACAGTTCATCCGCACGTTTGAGAAGATGGGCAAGCAGATCGGTGAGCAGGTCGGCAAGATCGACTATCTGGCACAGGGCACTATCTATCCAGACGTGATCGAGTCCGGCAAGGACGATGCCGCTGTCATCAAGAGCCACCACAACGTAGGCGGTCTGCCGGATTTTGTGGACTTCAAGGAGATCATTGAGCCGCTGCGCATGCTGTTCAAGGACGAAGTTCGTCAGCTCGGCTTTGAGCTGGGCCTGTCCGAGCAGCTGGTTATGCGTCAGCCGTTCCCGGGTCCGGGTCTCGGCATCCGTATTACCGGCGAGATCACCAAGGAGAAGTGCGACATTCTGCGTGAGGCAGACGCAATCTTCCGCGAGGAGATCGCAAATGCAGGCCTGGACAAGGAGATCAACCAGTATTTTGCCGTTCTGACCAACACCCGCACCGTAGGCGTTATGGGTGACAGCCGCACCTACGATTACGCACTCGCGCTGCGCGGCGTAACCACCAGCGACTTCATGACCGCTGACTGGGCGCGCATCCCGTACGAGGTGCTTGATAAGGCTTCCAGCCGTATCGTAAACGAGGTTGTCGGCGTAAACCGTATTGTTTATGATATTACCAGTAAGCCGCCGGCTACGATTGAGTGGGAGTAATCCCCAAAAGGCCAAAAAGCCTTGAAAATGCTGGAGTTTTGCGTTACGGAATTGCCCCGTGACAACAAAATGACAACATTTTAGATTATCCAAGAATAAAGAGCTATCTGATTTCTGTTAGAGAAGTCAGATAGCTCTTTTTGTTTTGTCTGAATTTAATCGTTCTTCAGCCTGTCTTTGAAAGCCTCCACCAGCGCATCGCTGAGCTGCTGGGACGGCACTTTCACATAGCCGGAGGTTTCGTCATATTTCGGGTAGTTATAACGCCACTTGTCGTAGTCCTCCCGGTTGATTTTGCCATTGCGGAGCTTTTCTGCCTGCTGTGCCCACGCTGTGAGTATTTCGGAAAGCTCAGCGGCGTCCTTCCCCTTCCGGGGATCAACACGCAGGGAAACGCCGTTCTCGCCGGTTTCCACTGTCAGACCGTAGCGATCTTCCAAAGTGAACAGTGTGTGCATCAGGCCAAGATAGCTGTCAATGTCCGGCACGGACAGTGCCAGCGGTGATACGCCCAGCGCACTGGCAAGGCTCTCCGTCAGCTCCGCCTTGGGCGTTCTGCTGCCGGACTCATACTGCGCCATACGGATGTCGGCGGTCTTTTCCGGGAAGCCGACCACCTGCCCCAAGTATTTTTGCGTCATTCCCCGCAGATTACGGAAAAACCGAATTCTCTCACCGATTGCCATAGCGATTACGCTCCTCGTTTTGATACTGTACAATCAGTATAGCATATGGATTTAAGTTGTGTCAAGATAGCAAAAGCAAAAAAGTTAAATATTTTCCCGCAAGCCTCTTGACAATAGCAAATTCGTTTAGTATAATGATTAAGCAAATAGCGTTAAGTTGTTTACAGACAACAGAATATCCGTCGTGCGTCACGGTAATGGCGTACCCGCTCGGGCAAATCGGAATGCGGCCAGAAAGTTCTCCGACACTAAATAAGAGAACTATAACCATACGAAAGGGGTGATGAAATGGAAAACACAAGCTTTATGAGAGTGGAGGAAGTAGCGCAGGAATTGGGCATTTCCAAATCCTACGCCTACAAGATCGTCCAGAAGCTGAATGAGGAACTGAAAAGCAAAGGCTTCCTCACGATTTCGGGACGAGTCAACAAGCAATATTTTATGGAACGCACCTGTTACGGTGCTGTTCAGAAAGAGAGGTAAAAATGTCCGTTTATAAAGATACCAAAAACAACACTTGGAAGGTCTACTATCGCTTCACGGATTGGCAGGGCAAAGTCCACCAGTCTACGAAGCGAGGCTTTCCAACCAAACGAGAAGCTCTTGCTTGGGAGCGGGAACAGCTCCACAAAGTGGAAGCCGATCTGGATATGACCTTTGAGAGCTTTATCGACACCTACACAGCCGATATGAAGAACCGGCTGAAAGAGAACACTTGGCACACCAAGGAGCATATCATCCGCACCAAACTGCTTCCCTACTTCGCCAAGCGGAAAATGAACTCGATCCAGCCCAAAGACATTATCGCTTGGCAAAATGAGATGATCAAATGTCGGGATAAGAGCGGCGAGGCATATTCGCCGGTATATCTCAAAACTCTGCACAATCAGCTCAGTGCAATTTTCAATCACGCCGTGAAATTCTACGGGCTGAAAGACAATCCCGCCGCCAAGGTCGGCAATATGGGAAAGGCCAAGGCAAGAGAAATGCTTTTCTGGACGCAGGAGGAATACAAGAAATTCTCCGAAGAAATGATGGACAAGCCTGTTTCTTTCTATGCCTTTGAAATGCTGTATTGGTGCGGCATCCGGGAGGGTGAACTGCTGGCGCTGACCCCGGCGGATTTCGATTTTGACCGGGAGACGGTCACGATCAGCAAATCCTATCAGCGTATCGGTGGCCGGGACATCATCACTGACCCGAAAACGCCGAAAAGTAACCGGACGATCAAAATGCCGGAGTTCCTCTGTGAAGAAATGCAGGACTATATGAAACAGCTCTACCGAATCGGCAAAAATGACCGGCTGTTTGAAGTCACGAAAAGCTACCTTCATCACGAAATGGACAGAGGCGCCAATGCCGCAGGGGTAAAGCGCATCCGTATCCACGATTTGAGACACAGCCATATTTCACTTCTGATTGAAATGGGCTATTCGGCGGTAGCGATTGCTGACCGGGTGGGACACGAAAGCATCAATATCACCTACAACTACGCCCACCTGTTCCCATCCACGCAAAGCGATATGGCGGACAAGCTCAATCAATTCAGGAAGGGCGGTACAGATAATGTCATTGAAGAACAGAGACGAGCATAATCGCTGGCGCAGCAAAACGGTTGCTTTCCGGGTATCGCCGGAGGAAGATGCTCAAATTGAACGCTATGTGCAGCTCTCCGGGCTGACCAAGCAGGACTATATCACCCGGCGGCTCACCCACAAGGATGTAGTAGTGTACGGCAATCCCAGAGTTTTCAAGGCGCTGCGGAATCAGCTTGCCGAAGTGCTTTTGGAATTGCAGCGCATTGAGACTGGCGGCGCAGTCAATGATGAGCTGCTTGACCTAATTGAAATGATAGCCGATATTCTCGGCGGAACGAAGGAGGAAGCTGAATGAACAAAGAAAAAGAAATGACCGCTCCCGTTGTATCTGTTGACGCAGATACGGAGCAGTCATCCCAAAACCTTACTGACAATAGTTTAACCGATTTTGACCCGAATTTCAAGGGGTTTGATGAAATGCAGAGAGAAATTCTGCGAATGATGGACCCGTCCTACTTGAAAACCGTGTCAATGTCTGAACTGTTGGACAATGTGTACCAGAGCAAGCCGCCCCTTGTGGATGGTCTGCTCTACCGGGGTACTTACCTTTTTGTCGGTGCTCCGAAGCTGGGCAAGAGCTTCCTGATGACCCAGCTTGCCTATCATATCAGCACCGGCACACCGCTTTGGAATTATCCCGTCCGTAAAGGAACGGTGCTGTATCTTGCGCTTGAGGACGATTACCGCCGCTTGCAGGAGCGTTCCTATCGGATGTTCGGCACGGCAGAAAATGAGAGCCTGTTCTTCTCTGTTTCGGCCGGTCAGCTTGGCAGCGGCCTCGACGAGCAGCTCACTAATTTTCTGCGGGAGCATCCAGGCACTTCCCTTATCATCATTGACACGCTCCAGAAGGTGCGTGAGGTCGGCGGGGACAACTACAGCTACGCCAACGATTATCAGATCATCACACGGTTGAAGGCGCTGGCGGATAGCTATGGCATCTGTCTGCTTCTTGTCCATCACACCCGAAAACAGCAGTCAGACGATAAGTTTGATATGATCTCCGGCACCAACGGGCTGTTGGGTGCGGCGGATGGAGCGTTTCTGCTCACCAAAGAAAAACGTACCGGTAATGCCGCTTGTCTTGATGTATCCGGAAGAGATCAGCCGGATCAGCGGCTGCACCTTTTCCGCAACGAGGAAACACTTGCGTGGGAGCTGGAGCGTGTGGAAACGGAGCTTTGGAAAGCGCCGCCGGAGCCGCTGCTGGAACAGGTTTCAGCTTTTCTTTCTTCGGCTGGTAAGGATTGGGCGGGAACGCCCACAGAGCTTTCGGCACTTCTCGGCGTGGATATGAAGCCCAATGCCCTGACAAGGCGGCTGAATGTCAACGCCGGACGGCTGCTGAATGAGTACGGCATCCGATATGAAAGCAGCCGCACTCGGAACGAGCGCACTGTAAAGCTTGCAGCGACAGAGCGATCGTGACGATATGTGACGGTGTGACGATATTTCTATGAGCGGGTGCGGTATCAAAAATACCGTCACCATCGTCACACACCGTCACAGAAGTTTCGGCGGGGTGCAGGGGGACCTTTTCAAAGGGCAGCCCTGCTGGGGAGGCAACCGGGTGTGCAATAATGGCGAAAGTGCGCCTTCTTAATATCAACCGCAGTTGCCGGGGCAACGCCCCACTGAGCGTGGCATTGTGCTGCGCTCAGTCTCCCCCTCGGAGAGCGCAAACAGCATCTTTTGATGGCCGCAGGCTGTCAAAAGAGCTTTTGCGTTACTCTTGACAAGAGTAACAGAACCCCGGCTGCGGCCGGAGGAGTGAAAGGAAGTGAGATTTTATGAAGAGAACGATCAGCGCCGAGGTGGGCAAAGGCTCTGTCAACCACAACAGCCGCAAATTCCGGGCAGAGAATGTGGACGGAAGCCGCACACACCTGAACATCGACTACTGCAATGAGCGCATTCAGACTGTGTACCACCAGCTTTTTGATGAAGCTCTGAAACGCTACAACGAAAAGCAAACCCGAAGTGACCGGCGTATTCCGAACTACTACGAGAAGATTCGCTCCGGCAATCAGGAGAAACCCTTCCACGAGATCATCCTACAAATCGGAAACAAGGAGGATATGAGCGCCACCGGCGAATATGCGGAATTGGCTCGGCGGGTACTGGACGAATATTATCAGGGCTTTCAGGAACGCAATCCAAGCCTCCGGGTGTTCTCGGCACATCTCCATATGGACGAAGCTACACCCCATATCCACATTGACTTTGTGCCGTTCACCACCGGGAGCAAGCGAGGGCTTGATACCCGTGTATCGCTGAAACAGGCGCTGGCAGCGCAGGGCTTCAAGGGTGGCACACGGGGTGCAACGGAATGGGCGCAGTGGGTACAGTCCGAAAAGGAGCAGCTTGCCGCCGTGATGGAGCGGTATGATATTCAGTGGGAGCAGAAAGGTACCCACGAAAAGCACCTCTCTGTTATGGACTACAAGAAGCAAGAGCGAGAAAAAGAGATTGCTGCACTGGACAGCACGCTTGCCGAAAAGCAGGACGAGCTGGAAACGGTGCAGAATCGAATTGACAACTTCGATCAGGGTACGCAGTCTATTGAAAAGCTGGAACAGCGGATTGAGTCGGATGCAGAGTTTCAACTCCCCGATCCCCCCACTCTAATGACCGCCAAGACCTATAAACAGCGGTTTGTTGACCCACTCATTAAGAAATTGAAAGAGGTTATCCGAGAGGTGTTCTACCACTATTACAAGGCTCTGGACAGCTATCACCGGCTGAACACCACCAACGGTCGGCTCTATCGGGAGAACGAGCATCTGACCGCCGCCAATGACCGGCTCAAGGGAGAAAATGATGCTCTACGCTCAGAGCTGAAGGATTTTCGTTTCCTGCGGAAGGTTCTCGGTAGTCGGCAGATCGATAATCTGATTGCACAGGCGAAAGATATGGAGCAGCAGCGAAAGCAAACCCAGCGCACAAGGCGCAGAAATACAAATTATGAAAGGTAGGAACAGACAATGGCAAAAACAATTTTTGAGGAAATGGGCGGTACTTACACACAGGTTGGGGATTACCTTCTCCCCAATTTGGAACTGCCCGAAGAAGAGCAGCAGCCCATCGGCGTGTGGGGACAACGCCACCGGCGCTACCTAAAGGAGCACCGTCAGGCCGCTTATGCAACCCTGCTCACCAGTGAAAAACTGAACAGCTACCTTGCCGACATCGACCGCCAGTCGGAGGAGATGTTCTCTCGGCTGGTAAAGCATCCTCATCCCCGTGCCCAAAGGCTGGCGGCATTGATT
>OKSF01002223.1_pt1 | contig 13618 bp, 14 predicted proteins | sample 1606061 | NCBI WGS metagenome assembly OKSF01 (sample SAMEA3541567, study PRJEB24748) | human gut metagenome | biome: human gut; feature: human-associated habitat; material: faeces | place: China | collected 2012 | reverse complement strand
CCTTCCTCTTTGAACTCCTACCTTTCCCTTGCTTCCTAATCTGGCGCAGATTGCCTACATGTGACCGCTCCGAAAAGGAGTACGGCAGAGGATTTTTTCTTCCGCGTTGTATCCGCATATTCGCATTTCGCTTACCGTACTGCTACACAGGTCGGCTACTCTACGCAGGCGCGGCACAAGGTGAATTGCCCGAAGGGCAAGAGAAGGTACTCTGAAGTATGACAGTACCGCGCAACTCGTTGGTTTGTGCAGATTATCCATTTCCTGCGGGTATAATCACTGCTCGGTGTTAAATCTCTCCACTCTTAACTCATATTTCCAACAAAAAACAGCCGAACCACAAGGGTTCGTCTGTTTTTGTGCCTTATTTCAGCTTTTCTTCCCATTCTTTTACCTTAAAACCCGGAAGAGCAAAGTCCTCGCCGATGAGCAGCGGGCGCTTGACCAGCATGCCATCGGTCGCGAGCAGCGCATACTGCTCGTCCTCGGTCATAGCCGGCAGCTTGTCCTTGAGCCCCAGCGCCTTATACTGCAGGCCGCTCGTGTTAAAGAACCGCTTAAGCGGCAGACCGCTCTTTTCGTGCCACGCACGCAGCTCCTGCTCGGTCGGATTGTCCTGCTTGATATCACGCTCGTCAAACGCCACGCCGCGCTCCTGCAGCCACGCCTTCGCCTTCTGGCAGGTCGAGCATTTGGGATAGCATACAAACAGCATTTCGGTGTCCTCCTCTGTTAATTCTCAGCTGCCGTCTGTGCCACGTTCGAACGGCACAGGCAGAACAGCTCAGCAGCCAGCATAACGCACGCTGCTGCAGCCAGAATGCCGCGCAGCACCATTTTGATCGACCACATGGACGGAATGCCCATCAGCATAGCCAGACCGTAGCCGCCGATATCCGACACCGACATGGTGACCGCCACTGCGGTAAAGAACGCCAGCATAGCCGGAGCCGGCTTGCCAAACAGCAGACGCGCCAGCTCATAAAACGCCAGCACAATCATCACATCCGCTACCAGTCCAAAGCCAAACGACGCCAGCTTCGGATCGGTGCAGGTCATGCGGTAGTTGACCAGCAGATGCAGGCAGCTCCAGAACAGCGGTACGAGCGTCATTGCGGCGCTCTTTTCCGTCATCTGTACGCCCTGTGCCTTAGCCAGACTGATCATGCAGCCACCGGTCAGCACGCCCATGATTGCGTAGACGATCTCCAGAACGCGCGCCCATGCAGCCGCGTCCTGCTCTACCGTGGTGATGGTCAGATACAGGTAACCCAGACTGCCCGCCGCTACAATCAGTCCCGCAACGACAGCCGCCATGCGGAACAGCGCCTCTTTCGTGCCGAGCAGCTGCTCAAACGGTACCTTATTGCGCGTCTTAAGCGGCAGCGCCAGCACAGCATATACGATTGCACTGATAGCGAACAGCGCGATCACGAACCAGATCCATTTATCGCCTGCCGTCGGCAAGCCGGTGCTTACGTCAAAACCGTTCAGCAGGTGCAGCGCGCGCAGCGCAATCCCCGGAACGCACAGCACGACCGCCAGAATCGGCAGAAGCTTCGTTGCTTTCATGTTGTTTCCTCCATTAAGAGATAGTATTAAACGCTACTATTATAGCATACTTGCCGCAAGGCTTCAATACAGCGAATAATTGATATTTGCATATAAAAACAACCGCCTGTTCAAAACAGACGGTTGTTTCGCGCATTGCGCGTGTTCAATAGAATTTGCCGTGCAAATTCCAAAAATCCGGGAGCATGTGCCGGCGGAACCGTGGTTCTGCGACAGCAATCAGTGCTGGCTTACCTTGGGCATCTGCACCTTTTCCTGTGCATTGAACTCCGTGTTTGCCGGAGTCTGCTTGCTCATGCCGAGCTTGAGCAGAATCGGCGTTACCAGCGTAGTAACGATAACGACCAGTACGATCGGCGGGAACATGTGCGGGTCAATCAGACCGGCCTGCTCGCCCTTCTGTGCTACGATCAGCGCAACCTCACCGCGGGATACCATGCCCAGACCGATGGAGAATGCATCATAGGTCTGGAAGCCCATGACGCGGGCACCGAGACCACAGCCGATGATCTTGGTCAGGATTGCAACGATGGTCAGTACCACTGCGAAGATCGCCATGGTGCTGGTCAGACCTTCCAGGTTGGTCTTAATACCGATGGAAGCGAAGAACAGCGGAGAGAACAGCATGTAGCCGAGCACGTTGGTCTTGCTTGCAACGTAGTCACGCGCAGAGGACAGACGGCACATTACGATGCCTGCGAAGTATGCACCGGTGATATCTGCAATACCGAAGTAACGCTCTGCAACATAGCTCATCAGGAATGCGAATGCTACCGCATAGATTGCAATACGGCGATGATGATGCCACTTCTCCTCCATCTTGAGGAATACGCGGTACATAACGAGACCAACAACCAGTACGAAACCGAAGAACGCAACGATGCGGCCGAGTACCAGAATCGGCTTTACCGACGGGTCAGTCAGTGCGGTCAGAATGGTCAGCACCACGATACCGAGGATATCGTCGATTACAGCCGCGCCGAGGATTGCTGTACCGACTTTACTTTTCAGCTTGCCCATCTCACGCAGGGTCTCGACGGTGATCGAAACCGAGGTAGCCGTCAGAACGACACCAATGAAAGCAGCCTTCAGCATGTTCATCGGGTCGGTCGGATCATTGTCAAATGCCAGATAGCATGCAACACCACCGACCAGCGGCACGATAACACCGATCAGCGCGATAATGAAGGACGCAAAACCGGTGGTTTTCAGCTCGTCCAGATCGGTATCCATACCTGCGTTGAACATCAGGATGATTACGCCAATCTCAGCGGCCTTTACCAGAAAATCGGTCTCGCCTACCCAGCCGAGGCAGCTCGGGCCGACCAGCACACCGGCAATCAGTGCACCGACAACCTGCGGCATATGCACGCGCTCCGAAGTAAGGCCGAATACCTTTGTGAACAACATGATGATCGCAATCGTCAACAGAAAGTCATATGACATTGTTCCCACCCTTTCTTAATGTGATAACCTTTTGCATAGAATATTATACTCTTTTTCGCGCAAAGAACCAGCTAAGATTTCAATTTTTGCTCCGTGATTTTGAACGAAATTACCAAACAGCGCATTCAATCTCTGTGCACTCTGCCAGTTTCGTTATTTTCTGACATTATCCAGCAAATCCTTCCGAAATCGCCTGTTCCTCCTCATCAGCCGCGTGCGTGCGCGCGCCCATGCGGCTGCGGAATACGGCGTCAGGAATTTCTCCCAAGCGCTTCTGCCTTTAGGGCGAAGTTCATCAATAATGGCTTTGCCGAACATATTGACCAGATCGCTGACGGAGTTGGTTGAATAGATGTCTATGATAAAAGTATAATAATCTTTTTGGATGACTGGCTGGGCAAAGCAATGGTGAATCAGCTCTGTCTTTCCGATGCGTCGAGGGGAAATCAGAGCCATGTTATTCTCATTGGTCAGCATCTCTGTGATGTGCTGGGTTTCTTCCTTACGGTCGCAGAAGTATTCCGGACCGGCATAACCGTTCGTGACAAAAGGATTTTTCATTACCATATCTATACCTTATTATATATTCTACGGCTGCAAAGATACAACTTTTATTCCAATTATCATAAAGTGATTATCATAAAATGATAATGAAATGTAGAATTTTATCTTTATCGTGGATAAAAACTGGAAATTAACTGCTTTTGTTCATAACATCACTTTTTTTTTGTTAAAACATGCAAGCAATTCATTTCTTTTATTTATCTTTGCAATCGAAGGTGGGGCAAGTGATAACAAGGCCTATCTTCTATAAAGGTATCTCAATTATGGCAAAAGAACTTATCAATAGACTGAAGTTTCTTTGCCCCTGAATAAAGACACATTATAATTATATATATATATGAAGGATGTGATTTTTGAAAATACGCTGATGAATGTCGGTGACGGCACTAAAGACGGATACTTGTGCCATGCCTACTGCCATGAAGGGGAATGCAGTTTCTCTTTCAATGGCAAGAGATATGTCATGAGGGGAGGCGACTGCCTGATAGTGCGTCGCAGCGATTTGCTGAAAGACATACGGGAGAGCAGCGCCTTTAAGGTTGATGTATTTTATGCCACTCCTCAGTTCATCGCAATAAGCACACCGCATAGCAACTATGGTACCCGTGGAGGATTGTCCTTATTTAACAATCCGATCATGCACCTTACGCCGGAAATGCAGCAGGTGTGCGCACTCGATTTCGATAATATCCGCCGTCGTCTTGCTTTAACGACTCACAAGTTTCATCGCGATGCAATGATCAATGCCGTTCAGGCGATTATTATCGACTTCTTTGATTTCCATGCCACGCTCTATGGCACTGACGACACCGTTACTCAACTCTATTCCTCTCTGATGAACAGGTTTCTGGCTTTGCTCGAACGTGGCGACTATCGCAAGAACCGTGAGATTGGGTATTATGCCGACCTCCTTTGTGTTACTCCGAAATACTTATCAGAAGTATCGAAGAAGGTAAGTGGCTATCCGGCAGCCTTTTGGATAACACGTTATACATCGCTCGATATTGCCCGTCTGCTCAAGAGCAAGCATCTTACCTTTACAGAGATATCTGACTTGTTTGGCTTTTCGTCAGAGTCGTATTTCAGCCGATACGTACAGAAATATCTTGGAGCACCGCCTTCAAGTTTTGTTGAATAGGCAGTGAATCAATCTTTTTCGGAAAAATTGTAAATAATCCCCGAAATCTGTGTCCAAGCAGTTTCGGGGATTGTCTGTATCTTTGCACCCGAAATCAGACACATTGAATTATGGAAGAAAAAGTTTTGACACGCCGCACGGCTCTCAAGATTATGGGAAGTGCTGCATTGGCTACAGTGATGGCAACATCAGGAGCTTCTGCCCTCACTTCTTGCATCGAAGGCAGGAAGAAGAGAGTGGTATTGTATTTCACAGGCACAGGCAACTGCCTCTATGTCGCTCGCCAACTTGCTGGTAAAGAGGGTGAGATACTCAGCATCCCGCAACTTATGCGCAAGAAGCAGTTCGAGATTGAGGCAGATGAGATAGGACTGGTATATCCTATCTATGGTCACATGCCGCCCAATATGGTGCGTGAGTTCATCAAGAAGGCACAACTGAAAGCTGAATACAAGTTTGCCGTGCTGATCTATGGTATGCGCAAGTGCAACGCCGTGGAGATATGGGATGGGATTTCCCGAAAAGCGGGCAATGTATTCGATTATATTGGTACTATCGTCATGGTGGACAACTGGCTGCCCAACTTCGACATGAACGATCAGATGAAGATAGACAAGCACATACCAGAGAATTTGGCAAAGATAACTTCTGACCTCAGCAACCGCCGCCGTTGGCATGAGCCGGTGACACAAGAAGAGCGTCGGCAGCATGAAGGCTTCATGAGTCTGAGCGGTCTCGATCCTGAAGTAGGATTTCTGATGAAGGCTGATAGGAGTTTCAGGGTGACAGATGACTGTATCCACTGTGGTATATGCACATACGTCTGTCCTCGCGGCAACTATCAACTTACCGGTCAAGGGGTAAAGATGCAGGGCGACTGCGAGTTTTGCTTTGCTTGCATCCAGAACTGTCCACAACGGGCGATACAGTTCAAGAAGAATGAGGACGGCACATGGCCAGATGGTTCGGAGAAGAACCCTAATGCACGCTATCGCAATGAGAACGTGTCGCTGATGGAGTTAAAGTTGGCCAACAACCAGAAAGTATGACAATAATGCCCCGATGATTATGTTACGTAAAATTAGAATAACCCTTGCCGTACTGTTCTTCGTAGCGGTCACGGCATTGTTCCTCGATTTCACTGGTACAGTTCATGCTTATCTCGGTTGGACAGCAAAAATGCAGTTTCTGCCTGCCCTGATGGCAATGAATGTGGGAGTTGTATCACTGCTACTGCTGCTGACCTTAGTTATAGGCAGGGTGTATTGTTCCGTCGTCTGCCCATTAGGGGTGATGCAGGACATCATGTCGTGGCTGAGCGGAAGGCGCAAGAAGAAAAAGTACCGCTTCACCTATTCTAAGGAAGTTAGATGGTTGAGATATAGTGCGCTATGTCTGTTCATAGTCAGTGTGATACTAGGCATACATGCCATTGTGGTGTTGCTTGCTCCCTACAGTTCTTATGGTCGCATTGCCTCCAACCTCTTTGCGCCTGTCTACGACTGGGGCAACAACCTTTTGGCAATGTTGACCGAACGTGCTGAAAGCTATGCTTTCTACGAGACGGATGTTTGGATAAAGGGCGCAACATCCTTTGCCGTTGCCACCATCACTTTTATTATTGTAGGTATATTGGCATGGAGAAACGGCCGAACCTATTGTAACACGATATGCCCTGTGGGCACTGTGCTCGGCTTCTTTTCTCGTTTTTCACTATTCCATCCTGCCATAGACAAGACAAGGTGCAAGAACTGTAGTCTATGTTCACGCCGTTGCAAGGCTGCCTGTATCGACTACGCACACCACCAGATTGACCTAAGTCGTTGTGTGGCATGTATGGACTGCATAGATACCTGCAAACACGGAGCGATAAAACTGAGGAGAAGAACGTTCTCGGGAATCAGCGGCAGGAAAGACAAGGAAAATGTGCCGTCTTCAACATCTTCAGTAAATGACAAACAGATAGACAACGCGCGTCGCAGTTTCCTTTCTGCTACAGCTTTGGTAGCCGTCACTTTGGCAGTAAAAGCACAGCAGAAGAAGGTGGATGGTGGACTTGCGGTCATTGAAGATAAGCAGAGACCTCAGCGTGCCACACCTATACTGCCAGCAGGTTCACTGTCTGCACAGCATTTTGCCGGGGCTTGCACGGCCTGCCAGTTGTGCGTTTCGGCATGTCCCAATGAGGTGTTGCGCCCTTCCACCAATCTGCATACGTTTATGCAGCCCGAGATGTCATACGAGCGTGGCTACTGCAGTCCGGAGTGCAACCGTTGTTCCGAGGTATGTCCTGCGAAAGCCATCACTCCGATTGGCATTGCTGAAAAGTCATCCACACGCATAGGCCATGCAGTATGGATTAAGAAGAATTGCATCCCCATAGCCGACGGTGTATCTTGCGGCAACTGCGCCCGTCATTGTCCGTCGGGAGCCATACTGATGGTGCCTTCTGACAGTGAAAACCCTGATTCACTGAAGATTCCTGTAATCAATGCAAAGAGGTGTATCGGCTGTGGCGCATGTGAGAATCTATGTCCTGCCCGTCCGTTCAGTGCCATCTACGTGGAGGGGCATGAGCTACACAGCAAATAAGCCTCAATCGCCATGTATCACAATTCAGAATTTTCGCATCGGCATCTCTGGCATGGCACTGCAAGTGGCAGGTGGCTATTACTTCATCAAATATATACAAAAAAATAAAGTTGTAAAGAAATGAAAACATTATTATTTATTGGAGGCATTGGTATGCAGGAAGTGCTGCTTATCGCATTGGTTATATTGCTGTTCTTTGGCGGTAAGAAAATTCCGGAACTCATGAAGGGACTTGGCAAGGGTATCAAGTCGTTCAAGGAAGGAATGAGTGAGGTGACTAAAGACATGGAGGACGAAAAGAAGGATGGAAACAAATCTGAGCTTTTGGGATCATCTCGACCAGCTGCGGACGACAATCATTAAGATTATATGTGTGGCTGTCATAACAGGAATCATCGCATTCTTTTTCAAAGATGAGTTGTTTGGCCTGTTGCTTGCACCCCGTACATCTGGCTTCATCACCTATAGGCTGCTTGAAGCCCTATGTTCCTGGGTGGGAATATCTCAGCCAGACACGTTCGAGGTATTGCTCGTCAACACAGGACTGGCAGAACAGTTCATAATACACGTCAAGACAGCCATGTGCATGGGTGTGCTGTGCTCCTCGCCTTACATTGTCTGCGAGCTATTCCGTTATGTCTCTCCAGCCCTATACGACTATGAGCGTCGCTATGCAGTGGCAGTGATCAGTAGTGGCTATGTGATGTTTATGATTGGTGTCGTGGTGTCATATCTGCTCATCTTTCCGCTCACATTCCGTTTTCTTGGCACTTATCAGGTGAGTGTAGATGTAGCCAATATGGTTACCTTGCAGTCATATATGAGTACGCTCATGATGATGAGTCTTACTATGGGTTTGGTTTTCGAGTTGCCAGTGGTTATCTGGTTGCTCTCACGCATGGGAATAGTCTCATCAGGCTTTCTCAGGAAATACCGCCGTCATGCAGTAGTAATCATCCTTGTTATTGCAGCTGTCATCACTCCAACCTCTGATATCTTTACGCTGTTGTTGGTATCACTACCAATGTACATGCTTTATGAAATCAGTATTTTAATCAGTAAACAAAAAAAGTAATATACAATGGAATATTTAAAATTGAACAATGGTGTTATGATGCCACAAATAGGATATGGTGTCTATCAGATAGCACCGGATGTGTGTGAACGTCATGTGGCTGAGGCATTGAGCGTGGGCTACAGAATGATTGACACGGCTCAGGCTTACCACAACGAAGACGGTGTGGGTAGAGCTGTGGCTGACTGTGGAATCAGTCGCGACGAGATTTTCCTCGTTAGTAAAGTGTGGATTTCCAACTACGGCTATGACAAGGCGAAAGCTTCCATCGAGGAAAGCCTTAGCCGACTACGCACTGACTACATTGACCTTATGCTCCTCCATCAACCTTTCTGCGATCGTTATGGCGCATACCGTGCTCTGCAGGATGCCTATCGAGAAGGTAAAGTGAGAGCTATAGGCGTGGCAAACTTCTATCCCGACCACTTCATCGACCTTGCTGAGAACATGGATATCGTTCCGGCAGTAAACCAAGTGGAGACGCATGTGTTCTGCCAACAGCAGAAGGCGCAAGTCATCATGCGGGGATATAGCACCCAAATCATGTCATGGGGACCATTTGCCGAAGGTCGCAACAATCTTTTCGGGAATGCCACACTGAAAGAGATTGCAGAGCGACATAATAAGACTGTTGCTCAAGTTGCCCTTCGCTGGCTGCTGCAACGGGGCGTTGTCATTATCCCTAAGACAACCCACGTTGAACGCATGAAAGAAAATTATGACATCTTCGATTTCGTTCTGTCTGATGATGATATGGACTTAATCGCTACCCTCGATACAGGCAAAAGCCTCTTCTTTGACCATCACTCGGCAGAGGCGGCAAGGATGTTTATGGGGTGGAAATAACAAGAAGATTATATTATGAAAACGATGAAGAAAATATTAATTTTGATGTTGGGCATATTGACTATCATCAGCTGCTTGGCAGGTACAAAAAAAAGTGACTCTAATAACAATGAAGTAGAAATGGAAAAGATTCTCTTTATCAACGGAAGCCCAAACCGCGACGGCAATACCGCCGCTTTGGCAAAGGTGCTGCTTGAAGGCAGAAAGTATGAAACGATTAATCTCAACGACTATCGCCTCAACTTCTATGGTCAGAAGCTTGAGGGAGACCAGCTTGACGAGGTAATAGCCAAAATGAAGGAGGCAGATATAGTCGTGATGGGTTCGCCAGTTTATTGGCACAACATCTGCGCCTCGGTGCGCACGCTGATGGAACGTTTCTACGGCTATGTGCCAGATGGGGAGTTCAAGGGCAAACGCCTGTTCTTCGTATATCAGGGTGCTGCTCCCACAAAGATGATGATAGATGATGGCGAATACAGCATGAGCCGATTTGCTGGTATGTATGGTTTCTCCTACGAGGGCATGGCTACCTGCAAAAGCGAGGCTAAAACATTAAAAGGTAAGTTGAAATGAAGAAGATTATCATGACAATGGTAGGCTGCATCTGGATGATGGCAGCCTACGCACAGGGACCGATGGTCCGATTGAGTAATGGAATTGAGATGCCACAGTTTGGCATCGGAACATTTGCAGTGCCTTCAAATGAGGCTTGCAAGGAAGCTGTACTTACGGCTTTGCGTGCTGGATATAGACATATCGACACGGCTCATGCCTATATGGATGAACGTGGCGTTGGCGATGCCGTAAATGAATTCATTACAGAAGGAGGTTGCAAGCGTGAGGATATTTGGGTGACGAGCAAGATATGGCCGTCGGAATATGCTGACCCTACAGCCATCGACCGCATGCTTCGCCGACTTAACCTTGATTATGTTGACCTTGTATATCCGCATCAGCCTGTAGGAGACATCAAGGCGGCATGGCATAACTTGGAGTTAGCTGTGAAGCAAGGCAAGGTGCGCACTCTTGGTCTCAGCAACTTTGAAGTGCCTGGAGCTGAGGAGTGGTTTCAGTGGTGTGTGGATTCCACTGAGATAAAACCAGTAATCATGCAGATGGAATGTCACCCGTATGCACAGCGCATCCAGAAGCGCAAGTTGGCAGAGAAATACGGCATGAAGGTGGAGTGTTGGTTCCCCCTTGGCGGAGCCATGAGCCAGGGTGCATTGCTCAAAGACCCTGTAATCATGAAGATTGCCAAGGCACATCATGTAAGTCCTGCGCAAGTGATCCTCAGATGGGAGATACAGGAAGGACTGCTGACCATTCCTGGAGCCACCAATCCTGATTATATCCACGAGAACATCGCAGCTGCACAAGGCGAGGTTGGCGGCAAACCGTTCGCCCTCATGGCAAAGGATATGAAGCAGATAAGGAAACTGAATAAGGAGCAGCGTTTCTTCAATGCCGCATACGGAGAAAGGATGAACTACCTCAAATGGAACGTTGCAGATTCTATTGAGCGAGCAGAGGCAGAGCTCACAGCCCTCTCTGCAAAAAAATGGGAGTGGATGGCGGAGAAGAACGTCACTGAACTCGCCCGACTATTCCACAAAGATGCCATGTTCGTACACATGGGTGGAGCATGGGGACGAACGGCTGAACTTATGACAATAGAAAAAGGTTCCATCTGGTACAAACATACCGATATACATCGTGTTGAGCCGCGTATCAGTGGAAACACCGCCGTGGTATATAGCGAACTACAGTTGACGAGCGAGGTAGGAGGTCATGAGGTCTCATTCCCATTCTATGTCAGTGAAGTCTATATCAAAGAAGGAGAAGATTGGAAACTCCTCACATTGGCTTTTACCAAGAAATCGTAGAAATTCCGGCAAACAATAATCATATGATAGCCGATACCTATCAGACGATGATGACAGAGAGTGGAAGTTCTCCGTAGTCCCATGTGAAGACATTGGACAAAAGCGGTGACGAATAGCTAGAAGAAGTGAGTGACGAAGAGTATCATAACATACATCAGTAAAGAAAAACTTAACCGTGTCTGCCTTGTATATACTTATCACTCAGTGGTATATATCAAGGCGACACGGCTGAGTTTCGGGTGTAGGTTTGCATCACTTCCTTCAAGAATGCCAACCTGTCGAGATGCGTTATCAGATAGTTCTTCTCCATGTGACTTTTGCTATAGTAGTTCCTGCCGCCAATCCTCCAAATCTTTCCTTATTTATGCTTCTGGTAATAAGCAATGCCACGCGTTACATTTTCCTTTACGGCTTTGCTGGAGAAGGTGGCACCCGTAACGCCATCTACATGGGCTGTAGCAGCCTTGCTGGCTTTCATGCCATTCCATTTGTTGAGCAGACCCTGTTTTACTTTATTGAAGTAGTTGGGAGTCTCCTGGTTGGCAAGCGGCTTGATTTCTACAATTTTACCTTTCTTGATATAGATAGAAAGGGGCGTATTTTTCATCGGATTTTCTCCTGTTATTCTTATTATTAATTTATATACCCAACAAGTATGACACTAAAATGGAGTTAATTCGACACGAAAAGAGTCATGGTTTCTTTAAGGAGAATTTTAATGAGTTGACTGGCAAGTGTTATCCAACAAGTAGTTTCGTGGATTATCGGTCAGATGTAGAAGTGCCATTGCCTATGATTTATCAGAGTGGCTATCTTGCGATAAAGGATTGGAACATGAATATGGTATCTTTTGGATTTTCCGAATGATGAGGTAAAAAATGGTTTCCTTACTTTGATGGCTACTAGCTATTTACAGCCAAAAGAGTCGACTGATGCTTTTGTTTTACAAGTGGTGAGTGCTATGGACGTGGGCGATTGTAAACAGTTGGAGAAACTGCTCACTTCCTGAAGCAGATAGAGGATATGGACTACGCCAGGGAATATGCGGCAGATGGCAGAAAGTTTTATCAGATAGGCTGCAACTTCTCGTCGAAGACGGGAAGCATTGGTGGGTGGAAAATGAAGTAGGTGATTTGCAAGAATATCCTGAAGATGTAGTGATGCGGCTTTGTTAAGAATGAATCTTCTTTACATTAGCTTGCCTGAGATTCTCGTATTTTCAGACGCTTATTGTTTCTTTGAGAATATCACAAACATGAAGAAGAATAGAAACCTGTTGATAATCAGGCATTTGTTATTTCTTGACAAGATGATGCCGTTGAGGAAAATCTATAGTTGTACGACTATAACCCCTATAGTTGTACAACCATAACTCTACAGTTGTACAACCATAGCATGTATAGTCGTACAACTGTAACTTTATAGTCGTACAACTATAGGTCTTTTTCTTAATATAGAGCAGAAAACAAGGAATCCCAGCCTCTCAATCCTCTTGTTTTTATCGCTAGATTCCAAACTTGTAGGTATATGAATTTTGGTTATAAATATTGACGGGAGGTATTTTTGCAATTGTAATTTGAACTAAAAAAAGGAGGAATAAGGCCTTATGGAAAATGGGGAAGATGTTCCCGAATGGCTGAAGAATGGGGATTATGAGTTTGAGTATAATATTATAAGATAAGATCAGTTGTGTGTCTGATTTAGCAAAGAGGGTGTGTCATAAGTAAATGATTCACCCTTTTTTGTTTGTTGGAATGTTACTGCAATACTGCGTTAAATTAACATTTAATCGTCTGTAAATCAATAACTTATATTAAGAAATGCTTATGAAAACTTAACTATAAAAAGTTGGTCAAGTCGCTGATTTTCAGTAACTTTGCAAATCACGACAAACGCAAAATTATATGAATACAGGACTTGACCAATATATGGATATCTTTAAAGATGCAGTTGAAGATTCGGCTGCAAAGTTAACAAAAAGTTTCGAGAAAATACTCATCGAGGTGATAATTTTGTTCATGGTAATACCAAGAAAGATAAATTTCACCCAAATGGGGAGGTATGGCTCGCATGTTGAGCAAACCTATCGCAACGCATTCGGCTTGAAAAAGTCGAAGTGCATTGATTGGCTCAAACTTAATGTCTCACTTGCCAAGCGCTTCTTGGGTAAACAGGGAAGATGGGCTATTGCCATTGATCCCAGCTACATCAGTAAAGCTGGCAAGAAAACACCACATATCGGTCGTTTTTGGTCAGGATGTGCTCAGTCTGTTAAACATGGTCTCGAAATCATGGGTATTGGACTCATTGATATTGATACCAAAGACTGCATGATGTTAAGAGCCCACCAGTCGCTAAATAATAAAGAACTGAGTCTTAGAAACAAGACTATGGTAGATTTCTATATCAGCGTCATTAAGCGTTACCGCAAGGAACTTCTTAAACTCTCAACCCTCATAGTTGCAGATGCTTACTTCTCTACAAGTACATTTGTTA
>OKSF01002222.1_pt1 | contig 13626 bp, 10 predicted proteins | sample 1606061 | NCBI WGS metagenome assembly OKSF01 (sample SAMEA3541567, study PRJEB24748) | human gut metagenome | biome: human gut; feature: human-associated habitat; material: faeces | place: China | collected 2012 | reverse complement strand
CACTCGCGAGAAGCTGCTCGAGGAAGTGTGGGATTGGGTGGATGCGTCCGGCACCCGTACTGTGGATTCGCATGTCAAGGCGCTACGTCACAAGCTGGGTTCGAAGACCATTCGAACCGTGCATGGCGTAGGCTACGCGTTCGAACCGCCGGAAGAATAGTATGATGCGCTAAGATTTGGTGGTATGCGTACCACTGATTCAAAACCAGGGCGTTCGGTCAATCCGTTGGATACCGAACGCCCTATTGGTTTGTTCTCTTCGCTCAAAATGGAATTGAGCGTGCTGATCACCATTTCCACCATCATCGCATTCATCATGGCTTGGTTCCTGCTCAAAGTCGGATTGAGCCTGTGGATAGCCATGCCGATCACACTTGCCGTGGCTTTGGGCATCACCTATTTCTTCTCTAGAGGACTCACCTCTCCCCTGCGCGAGATGCGGGATGCCGCGGAGGCTATGGCGGACGGCGACTACACCGTCCGGGTGCATGTCGATGCCAACAGCCGCGACGAAGTCGGACAGCTGGCTTTGTCTTTCAATGAGATGGCGGAGGAACTGCAGCATGCCGACCAGATGAGACGGGACATGGTAGCCAATGTGAGCCACGAGCTGCGTACGCCTGTATCCGCGTTGCAGGCCATGGTCGAGAACATGGCCGACGGCGTTGTGGAACCGACCCCATCGAATCTGGAAAGCATTCTCAACCAAACGCACCGTTTGTCGGATCTGATCGCGTTTCTGCTTGATTTGTCCCGCATGGAAGCCGGTGCGGCGAGCCTGCAGATCGATAAATTCAATTTCGCGGATTTCATCGCCGAAACCGTGGAACCGTTGGAAATCGCCGATGCCGGGCATGCCCACAATATCGAAATCCACGTGCCCGACAACATCGAAATGGAAGGCGATCAGGATCGTCTGCGCCAGTTGTTCACCAATATCATCGCCAATGCGCTCAAACACTCCGCAGACAATACCGCGGTGCTCATCGAAGCGCATGAAAACAAGGATTTCGGCACGATTGTGACGAATGTCGTCAACTTCGGCTCGCAGATTCCCCAAGAAGCGCGGTCCGATATCTTCCGTCGATTCGTCAAAGGCAAGACGGGACCGGGTACCGAATCGGGAGGAACCGGTCTTGGACTGTCAATCGCCCGATGGGCGGCGCAGTTGCATGGCGGCACGGTACGAGTGGTGGATGATCCGCGCGGCGCCGATTTCGAAATCACTTTGCCGAAATATCACATTTCCGATGACGAGTGACGATTTACGCCGTCAAAGGTCTGCCGGCCGGAGTGTGTGCCAACGCCAGCACGGTAATGACCAAAGCTCCCTGTGAAGTTAGAGCGTCAACACAACGACGCATGGTGGCTCCAGAGGTGACGATGTCATCCACCAGAATCACCGCCTTGTTTTGAAGGGTGACGCCCGGACGAACCATGACATGCCCCTTAAGGCGTTGCGCCCTCTGTTCCGTGCCCTTGGTCTCGACGGATTTGCCTTTGATTCCTTTGTTCGTCAACGCATCGCATACCTGTACGCGGAAACCTGTCCGGCACCGTAGAAACGCCGACAACCGTTTTGCCAGCGGCATCATGTGCCGTCGTCCGCGCTGACGCATGGAAGCAATCGACGACGGCGCGGGAACGACCAGTATGGTATCGCAGATCTCACGAACGCCATCCATGGCGTCAATCACACCGGCGCGTTCCGCAAGCCTGCACAACGCATCCGAGAACGGACGGTCGCATTCCTCGTCTCCGTGGTCTTTCCATGCCAGAATCGACTGTCTGGCGGCACCCCGATACCATCCGCACGCGAACCATCGACCCATCTCAGCCGTTTCCAATGGTTGGGACAGTTCGCAGTCGAATGACGCAAGACAGGCATCGCACAACACGTCATCAGGCTTGTCGCATCCCGCACAGCCTCGTGGGAACAACAGATTCGCCATATGCGCGAATGAACCCGCCATCAGATTCACGCCGGCTCCGTCATCGGGACAATCTGGCAATGATCTCGCCGCATAATTTCACGGTATCCGCGGGACCGTTCACTTTGACAGCCCTTGTGCCGGCCTTCGCCGCGGGATAATCATTGCCGTCGGGTTCCATCCGGTCTCCGATGAACACGATCTGGCCGACCTCGATATCGAGAATATCCGCGAGTTCACGGACGGCGAACGACTTATCGACGCCACGCTGCGAGATATCAACACTGCTGGAGCCTCCAGGTCTTACTTCAAGATTCGGTAGTTCGGCAGCAACCGCACAGGCCAATCGGTTCTTCTTCTCGTTGGTGGGGTCCCAAGCCTCCTTGGCCTCGACGGGGGCAAGCTGCCCCAATGCGGAAAAGGTGATCTGACTGCCTCTGTCCTCGATGCGCTCGCCCCAGACATGAGTGGCCCAAATGCCTTGCTCACGAGCATTCCGTTCCAGCGATTCCTTCGCCTTGGCACGGTCCTCGTCGCTTAGATCGTGGGAGAACACTTTCCCCCACCGTTGCCCGTCCCACCGGTAGTAGCGGGTTCCGCTGGTCGGCATGAGGTGAAGTTTCGACTTGTCGGCATGGTCGGACAGCCTGTCCACCACCTGACTTTGCAGCAACGAGTATTTGCCGCCGGTGATCACCGCGACGTCAATCAATGATGTCAATGCAGAGAAGCATTCGGCCATGTCCGCTTTCATAGGTTTCTTGGACCGCGCCAACGTGTTGTCGAGGTCAAACCCAATCAGCCGCGCGCCTTCGCACAGCATGTTGACATCAACGATGTTCCAATAAGGTACGGAAATATCCGCCATGATCATTTCTCCCCTTGTCGAGCAGCCCATACCATGGTATCGCATGTTTCGAATAAGCCCTGATAAGGTAGAAACCATGCAACAGATGCCTTGGGAGACCCCGATATACCGCAACCGCCATGGACGTGGCACGCGTACGCCCATGTTTGGTACCAGACTGCCCCGGTACCGTACCAGAAGCGGTATGTTCGACGATATGCTGGTGGCGCAAATCCGCAGACTCAACGGGGCATGGCCTGAGCTCATAGCTCCGGTCCAATTCGCTGTGGAGGATGTTCCGCCATCCGATCCCGCGCCTTGGGAGGACGTTCCGCATCTTGGATCGCAGTCATTTCCCGCCGGGCACGGCATTCCACCCCGTATCGTGCTGTACCGCATGCCGCTGCAATCGCATGCCCGTAACCGTATGGACCTGCAATTCGCAATCAGGGACGAGGTGGTCTCACGTCTGGCGGAAATCTACGGACGCCGTCCGGAAGAAATAGATCCTGATTGGGGCATGTGACTTTCAACGGACAACAGTCATATCCTGATTCGCCCAGACCTGCTCTCTGGCCTCCTTCAAATCGACGGCGCCGATGATGGCAAGTCCGGCGAGTTTCGCACCGGACACATCTTTCTGTCCGACACGAAGATTCCAGACCACGGCTTGGGCGGGATCCTTCAAACGGATGGCGGCGACATCGCCATCATTAATATCGGCGATGCGCACCGACGTCGAGGCCGAGGGACGGATGGCGATTTCACGCCTGTCCACTTGTTTGCCGTCCGTGTCGTAAGCCGTCACGATCGCGGTCCGATCCCCATCCGCGGTGTTGACGAAGCCTACCGTCGCGGTGGATTGGTCAGGAACCGCGATGGCGGAGATCTTCGCCGGAGCGGACGCATTGACTAGGGCGAAATCGGACTGCCCATCGGGGCCATCGTCTGAAATCTTCGCCGTGGCAGACACCGGTTCGGAAGCGGCTATGGCGATGCCGGTAGCGGATTTTGGAACGTCTCCAAGATCGATGGCGGACGCGCGGTTCGCCTTCAGCTCCTGCTGATTGGTCTGCTGTGCCCCCTTGGAGTCGATCCAGGATACGGTGACATCCGTTTTGCGGGACGTATACAGGTACAGTGTCGCATGGTCTCCGCCATTCAAGCCGTAGAGGGCCAGAGATTTCGCGAAAGCGTTATTCGGAAGCGCGTAATCCGATCCCTTTGGGGTCAATCCGTCCATGGAGACGGTGCGGACGATTGCGGCCACAGGAGTGTCCGTTCCAGTCACCGTGGCATACAGCGCGTCTTGGCCGGAAGCAGCTGCGGAAAGATTCAGTACCGTTTCCTTGCCTGAGGCCACGGTCAGCGTCGATCCGGTGGAGAGCGCCAGCGCGCCGGATTTGTCGGAGCCCCAGATTCTGATGGTCACCGATGTGTCCTTGGCGGAGGGATTGGCCACAACAAGCTGTTGCGTCAAGCCGGTCTTCGTACCGGAAAGCAGGAACGCCTGTTTCAGCGCCGGCACGACGCAGGAGGCTGCTGATACGCCCTTCAAATCACCGTCCGTGGCCCATGACATCACTGAGGAAACCGCGCCGGTACCGTTCGAAGCCGTCAGCAGACGCGTGTCTTGCAATCGGGAGCCGTCATCGACATTGCCGGAAGCCACAAAGATGTCATCGGACGAGTCGTCTTTTTTGTCCAGCATCGACACGGATGCCGTCATGTCGGCTCCCATCGAGGCGACGGATGAATGGAACACCGAACCGAAGGCGGCGTATCTCGCGGAAGACGCGATATTGCCGTTGGATGCCTGGTATTCGCTATCTCCATAGGCATCGGTATCGGCAATGGTCATGCGAGACGGGCAGTACGTCTGCCGCTGCCGGGGGCTGACGGTACGACCCACCGAGGAGCGTTCCACCGTGGGCGTGTCCGCATGCAGCCATGATGGCCGGTATATGAGCGTCACGGCCATCAGGACCACGATGAGCAACACCGAGATTACGGCAAGCGCAATACGCAAAGGCGTATTGGGACGAGAATGTCTGCTCATGCTTCCTCCAGACCCTGACGACGAATGCGCGGAAGCGCCACCAGGCAATACGCTACAAGAACGACGCCCATGCACCACAGCCATGAACGACGCCACACACTTGAGCCGGCCTTATCAAGCCCGCTTCGATCGATATGCTGCTTGGATAGATCCTGAACCGTCAAACGATAATACGTGCCATTATCCAGACTGACGACATTCTGTGTCCCGTCGGAGGCTCCAATGTTCGAATTGAGCTGGTTCGAGGCCTCTCGCTGCGCTTTGTCGCCGTTCTGCTTGATAACGTAAATGCCGCCAAAACCCAACTTGCCAAGCTCGTTGATGGCATCGGAATCGGCATTGGCCAGCAACTGGGCGCAATCCTGCGCAATGGTTCCGCTGGACCCGTCGGAACGTCCCGAAACCACTTCGACGCGTTGCGCGGGAGAGCTGTCAATCAAGTCGCCACGACCGGTACGCATCACACTGTAGCTGACCGATTCGGCGCTATCGGCACGCAAGGCAAGCACGCGACGTGCATCATCCTGCCCAAGGAAATCGGTCGCCACCATCGGCAGTCCAGCATCGCTGGTCTTTACCTGGCTGTGATCGCATTCGACATAGTTGAATCCCGCACAGGCCACGACGGAGACGGCCAGCAGGCAAACCAATACGGCACGACCCACATGCGAGGCAATCGACACTGCCTTCGAGCCACGTCCTTCGATTTCGACGGCGCCGGTCTTCTCATGCTGTCTCAGCATGACGAAACGTCGAACCGCGCCGCCCGACATCATGCAGATACAGGCGAGCAAGCCCATCATCGCATATGTGGTTCCCGGAAGCATGGAACCGGAGACCGGACCATCCACATCGACGGCCACCGCAATCGCCGCGGACAGCAAGGCCGTCGCCAATCCCGCGAACACGGCGACCCACATCATACGGGACACGCGCAGCACGAAAGGCAACACCAATGACACCGCGGCCAGCAATACGATCAACGCCAGTATGGAAACCGCCACATACCGCCATGCGCCACCGTCGGCGCCGATGCCGAACACCCGCAGCAACAGATCGGACAGATTCGCGACGACCGGTTTGCCATCATGCGCGGAGGAGGGCAGCATGACGCTGCCGAACAGCTGACGCCATGTACCGTCGGAAGCGAAACGAACGGCATTGACCAACGTCGGCGCGCATACGAACGCCGCCGGAAGCGGAATCAGAAGCAACGCGGGCTTATGGGAGCGGACGAACAGCAGGAATCCCAGGAAGGTGAGCATCAGCGGCAGCAACAACTGCGGCTGCGCGGCGACGACCGGAATGAAACACAGCGCCGCAACCGCCGCCGCCTGGACCGACGCGTGGGGATTGACCAGATCCTCCGTCCGATACATGCCGACCGCACGGAACGAGAAGGCGAAAGCGGCCGGAAGAAACACCATGACCGTCAGCATCGTGACATCCGCGTCATCATAAAGTCCCATGGACAACGCCAACGCGAACCACGCCAACGCGACCACGCAGCGCACCGCATCCGAGCGGGTGAAGATGCCGGCCAGCGCCCAGAAGGAAAACACCATGAGCGGGGCTGCAAGGAAGAACATCAGTCCGACAGCTCCGGCAACATGTCCACCAGTGAGCACCGACGCCAGCGCAAGCACCAACAGCCATGGCGCGTTAGGCGCACTGATGCCCGTGCCTGAGGCATACGACCATGACGTGGTCGCGGTATGAAGCAACTGGGTGAAGCTCGCGCCCGTGGGCAACAGCTGTGCGGAATACATCGACGCACCCGAACATACGGAACGAAGCACGTCCCAATACAGCACGACTATCCATATGCCGGCAATCAGCGCCGCGCCGAAGGCCAATCCCCATCTACGCAGCAACCGTTTACGCAGATGGTCCTTCTCAAGAGGACTGAGCAGCACGACATCCCTCTGGTCGCGCAACGCACGGCGACGGTCGAGCCATTCCCTGACCTGCCGATGATTCGCAGACAGCGTGGATAGCGATTTAAGCGTGACCTTGCTTTGCCTGCGCAACCGCGCATGGGCGCGCCAAGCACCCCGCAGACGCAGCAGCGCACGCCACGGCATCGCCAGCTCGCAGCATGCATGATACGGCTGTTTGCGCGCCAAGCAAAGCACGGCCAATCCCAACGACTGGATGATGGACCACAGCCAAAGCAACGGCCACCATGAACGGTGCATGTCAGTGTACGCGTATTTGGCATTCGCCTCGCGTACGGCAAGATACGGATCGATGCGACCGTCCTCGTCTTCCACAGGGCGCCCGTTCTTGGAACGGATTCCTTCGAATCGGGCTCTTCTGTGGGCGATGCGAGCCTGGGGAACCACTACGACACGCCCACCGCCAAGACATATGCGGCGGCACAGGTCCGTGGATTCCGCGAAGGTGCCGAACCAGGGGTCAGCCCCTTCGAACGCACGCAACGTAGCCAACGGCACCAACGCGCCCGATAGGGAGACCGACAGCACATCCTGACGCCCGTCATATTGCTCCTGGTCAGGCTCGCCGTCGACCACCAAGGAAACGACATCATGGTGCCCGGCATACAAACCCACATTGTGCAGGTTCTTCGCCTGCCAATCCAACTGCTTGGCACCGAGCAGCGCGGCTGTCGGCGTGTTTCTCCACGCATCCAGCAACGTCTCGAAGCACCGGTCATCCGCCGGCCGCGAATCGTCATGCAAGGTCCACAACGCGCGGATGCCGGCATCAATGCCGATCTGATCCATCGCACGCGTTACAGCGTCCATGAAGGACGCCGCCTGCTTCACTCCCACCAGAATGACCCTCACCGTTTTGGCTTCCGGCACTTCCGTAAGCACATCCTGTGATGAGTGAATGACATCGAAGGTCATCTGCATGGGCTGCTCGATCTGCCCCGTGCAATCGGCGATAATGATCATTCCTGGAAGCATGCGCTGCGCAAGCACCGCTCCAACGGTAGAAGCGAGGAATCGAAGGTCATGCTGCGCGGTGATCACCGCAGCCACGGACATATCGACGTCCTGCCGATGCGTATACGGTCTGCTGTTCAGCACATCGGTCACGATTGTCTGGATATCGCTGCTGGCGTTAGAATTCATAATTTAAGTGTACGCACGGGACGCACCATGCCTTCAAGCCCGTTCCTTGTGCTCTTTTTTGTAGCGACGACGCTCACGCTCGCTCATACCGCCCCAGATGCCGAAACGCTCATCATGGTCGATGGCCCATTTCAGACACTGTTCACGGACTTCACACTGGGCGCAAACCCTCTTCGCATCCCTGGTGGAACCGCCTTTTTCCGGGAAGAATGCTTCGGGATCGGTCTGCGAGCACAGCGCTTTGTGCTGCCAAGACACGTCATCATCCCGCTTGAACAAACCCCACAGTTCAGCAAGCGGATTCTCAGAAGACTCATCAGTCACGCCCCACATGAGTCCTCCCATAATTGTGTGCGCACCTTTTATGCGCATACTTTCACACCGCTTCAAATTACACACACGCAATGTAATTTTGTCAAGTTTCCCCGTGTCAATGCCTATATTTCAGAAAATTCATGCTAAAGTTCAGCCCAATCTGGGGTCTACAGTCGCAGAATCGGTGAAAATCGGCCATTAACCCTATAATTGCCCATTTGGATAGTGGTAGGTTCTAAAAGCATTGCGTCAAACGCGCATCTCAATCAGGAAGGCAACACCGTGGCAACGTCATCAACCGGCAATAAGCTTCCTAACATCAATGGTCTTCAGGATGCGAAACCACGTCACAGCCTGGGATATCGCGTGCAGCATCACGTCAGGACCGCAGTCGCCGCGGCAATCGCCGCGACTCTGGTGTTCGTCGGCACTGCAGCTGCCGCTACTTGGATGGACGTCAATGGCATCATCAAGAACAATTCGGTCGGCGTGATCGGCCAGGGTTCCCTGAATACGGACGCATCCATCATCGATCCGAACTCCGGCAAGCCGATCGAGTTCGTGCTGATCGGACAGGATTCCCGTGACGGCGCGGAGAACCAAGCCATCGGAGGCAGTTTCGATGACGTCATCGGCAACCATCAGGCCGACACCGCCATGATTGTGCAGATCTCCGCCGACCGCAAGGAAATCAACCTGGTCTCCATTCCACGAGATTCCCTGGTGGACGTGCCTCAGTGCGAAACGTCGAAGGGCACGATTCCCGCACAGTATAACGTCATGTTCAATTCCATCTTCGCAGGTGCCTACAAAACCGGCGGAGATCTCTCCTCGGCGGCCAGCTGCACGCTGAACGCCGTGAACAGTCTCACCGGGTTGAATATTCAGAACTTCATCGTCGTGGACTTCGCCGGCCTGGTCAAGATGATTGATTCAGTCGGCGGCGTGGACCTGTGCATTCCGCAGAACGTCAACGACCCGTACACCGGACTCAATCTCGACAAGGGCATGCACCATCTTGACGGCGTTGCGGCGACGCAGTACGCCCGGATCCGTCACGGCATAGGAGACGGATCCGACACCTCGCGTACCACACGTCAGCAGTATCTCATCAAGCAGCTGATGAGCGAGGCGCTCAGCAAGAATCTGTTCACTGATACCGCGCAGCTGTACCAGCTGGCGAAATCCGCGCTGAAATCGCTCAACATATCCCAAGGCATGGCTGATACCGCGGCTTTGGCGGGACTTGCCATGAGCCTGAAGAATTTCACCATGACCAACCTGCAGACCCAGACCGTCCCCGTGGTCCCAGCACCGTCCGACCCCAACCGTTCCGTCTGGACCGACGAAGCCGACAATCTCTGGGAGAAGATGCGAGCGGGCAAGCCGATTTTCGATACCGCCGATTCAAACTCGGGCGACTCCTCCGACACCAGTTCAGATAATTCAGCCAGCTCCGACGATTCCGGCACGACCGACAGCAACCAGTCGGACACCACTGCCGAGACTCCCGATCCCGTCACGGGACTGATCACCAAATCCGACGGCACGTTGGTCGATCCAAGCACTGGCGGCACCGTCGACCCGGATGACGGCTCCATTCATGACGCGACCACGGGCCAGTATATCGGCCTTGCGGATCGATACCTTAATGCGACCGTATGTGCCGTTCCGGCAAAGAACTGACGTAGACCACGCAATCACGTCCCCTTTCAACGTATGACGCAGGGACGAATCTTTTTGGAGGAACCATGAGTGAAGGCAAAGGAGCAAAAGAGCCTACGAGCGTGCCACCAAGTTTCATTCCGTCATCAGGACGCAAAAAAACCATGCCGTCCACGGATTCCTCCCGCTCGCAAAGCGCACCGAGCCAGCCAGCGAGTTTCGCACCGGCGAAACGTTCTGACCATGCATCATCTGTAAAACCGGCCAAACGCACGGCGCGTCCTTCTTCCTCGGTTCCGCAAAGCTTCCAGCCTGCGGCACGGGCAACGAGCGAGACAAGAAGAAACCCTTCATCATCTCCGGTGTCCTTCGCTCCAGAACATACCCGCACGGCCAATCCAACGCAGCAGTTCCGGGGGTCATCCTCCGTCTCCACGGCGCTCCGATCTGTTCCATCCTCTCCAGCGACGGCTTCCGTGCCAAAAAGAAGACCTCGCGTCGGACGTATCGTCCTTTCCATTTTCCTTGTACTGATTCTCGCACTGGGAATAGGGGTATTCTCCGCTTGGAACTGGGTCGATGACCAGCTCAACAAACAGACCTGGCTGACATCCAAAGCGGACACCGCCGGCGAAAGCTGGCTTATTCTTGGCTCCGACGAACGTGAGGGCACCATCGGAGACGCCGGCGACGTCGAAGGTTTCAGAACCGACACCATTCTTGTACTCACCAAGCCGAAGACAGGATCGTCCTCGCTGATTTCCATTCCTCGCGATTCCCTGGTGGAAATCGATGGGAGCTATATGAAGATCAACGCCGTGGCGCAGCTGTACAGCCGCAAACAGTTGGTCAACGAGGTGGAGGACATCACCGGCCAGAAAATCAACCATGTGGCAATGGTCCGCTTCGGCGGACTCGTCAAAGTGGTCGATGCCTTGGGAGGCGTGGACCTATGCTACGACCAGAATGTGAATGACCCTTATTCGGGTATGAACTGGACCGCCGGATGCCACACCGTGGACGGCAACACCGCTTTGGCGTTCTCCCGTATGCGATATGCCGATGTGCAAGGCGATTTCGGCCGTGCCGCACGTCAGCGCCAGGTGATCAACGCCATCGTCAAGAAGGGCGCTTCCAAACAGACGCTCACGAATTTCAACAAGACCAAAAAGGTCGCCGCAGCGGCGTTGAGCTCCGTAACCGTGGATGAGAAAGCATCGACTTCCTCTCTGCTTCGGATGGCGTTGGCTTTCAAAAGCGCCTCAGGCAAGGATGGCATTTCGGGAAGCGTGTATTGGACCGATCCGGACTATTACGTCGATGGGGTCGGATCGTGCGTTCTGCTGAATGACGCGAAGAACATCCAGCTTTTCTCCGAACTCTCACACGGCACGCATTCCGCAGGAACCGTGGGCACGCTGGCCGAACAGCAAAACTGACGACACGCCGGAGGATGTGGATAACCCACATCCTCCGACCACAACCCTCATATTGGCTTGCGGCATGCCGCCGCTCTTGCCCATGCTGGCCGTATGAACAAAAAGGCCCCTCACCGTATAAGCGAACAACATCTCACTGTATTGAGTTGGAGCGCGCCTTTGCTGGCGCAGCTCATCATGCTGATTGTCATGTGTATGCAACGTCATTGGCTCTATGCGGCGATGCTCGCTCCGAGTCTGCTCGGCAGCGCATTGATGCTCATCACCATGATCATGCGCGTCAGGCATGAAGAAACGAACAGCAACACCATTACTGGAAGCGATTCGCCGGTTCCAACGCATCATAACGGAAACGAAATCGACCATGCTCAGCTTTTCGCCGACATGCCGTCCATAAGTTTTGAGCATCTGCATGGCCTGGACAACGACCCGCTCATATGGCGCACCATCGTGCGTAATTGGCTTGTCCGTTCCCCAACGAACGGCATCGGCATGTCAGAACATGGCATATTCCATATAGATCTGGCATCATCCGGACCACATGCCATGGTCGCGGGGACCACAGGCTCGGGGAAATCCGAACTGCTGATCAGTTGGTGCATGGCATTGGCGATTCGGCATAGTCCTCAAACCCTCCATTTCGTCTTTCTGGATTTCAAAGGAGGATCGACCTTCAACGCTTTGGAGCGTCTGCCGCATACCGTGGGCAACGTCTGCGATCTTGACCTCGCCCATGCCGTCCGTGCGCTGAACGCCATAGAACAAGAATTGGCACGCAGGGAGGCCTTGGTAAGTGCCGAACGCGTTTCCAGATTCGACCAGCTTTCCCATCCCCCTGCACGGCTCGTGGTGGTCATTGACGAATTCCATGCATTGCGCGACCGTCTACCCGACTATATGCAGCGACTCAATCGATTGGCGTCGCTCGGACGCTCTTTGGGTATGCATCTCATCGTATGCACGCAAAATCCCATGGGTCAGGTCCATGCCGATATGAAGGCCAACATATCGCTGAGCATCTGCCTACGCGTCACCGACCAAATGCAATCGAATGAACTGATCGGCACCAAGGATGCAGCTTTGATTCCACCGGCCTTCCCCGGTGCCGCTTACTGTCATGACGGTCAACGCACTGTTCCTTTCCGCTGCAGCGCGGTCCATGACATTGATTCCTTGGTGCATGCCATCAACACCGCATCGGCATTCAGCGGCACCACCAATCCCTCCCCTTTGTTCTCCGCGCCGCTCGCACCACATGCAGGCAAAGACGATTTGACGGCGCCACAGCGAGAGGCATGGCACCATGTGCCTTTTGCTTTGAGCGACGACGGTGTACTCATCTCCACCGCATTCCTTGACGTAGGACACGGCAACATCGCCGTGATTGGCGCATGCGGAAGCGGCAAAACCAATCTGCTGCTCTGCTGCGCCAGCCGTCTCTATGAATCCGGTCGCTGCACCATCCGGTTCACACGCAAGACGAACAGCGAATGGACCACCGACGACGGCAGAATATCGCCGCAGCACGAACGCACCATATGGTTCGTGGATGACGCCGACGAATTGCTCTCCCCTTTCGCAGCCATGCCCGAAGCCGATAAGCTCAAGACCGCACTCGCCGATCCGTCCGTCACGGTAATCGCAGCTGTGGAAAAGCCGCAAAGCACCCTACTTGAACGTTGCCTCACACGTGTTGCGTTTCCTTGCGGAGAGAGAGCCACCGATGTGATGATGGGGATTCCCAGCGCGGTTCTCGACGGTTTCGGCGTCGATGACTATGCCATTGCCGGGCGTGGGGTCTTCATCCAACAAGCACGGGCATGTCCCGTGCAATGCGCGGAATTCCAAGGATTCTAAAAAAAACCTGGCTTCTTTTGCGAAAAAGTCTTGAAAAATCATCCGATTCGTGGTTATCTAAATAACGGATAGAACGCCACTTATGGCAAGAGGAAGGCGATTACATGAGCAGTGCTTTCGATTGGCGAGCCAAGGCCGCGTGCCGGGATAAGGATCCGGAACTGTTTTTCCCGGTCGGCAACACCGGTGCCGCCTATCAGCAAATCGAAGAAGCCAAGGCCGTTTGCCGTACCTGCAAGGTGATTGACGCGTGTCTGAAATGCGCGCTCGACACCAATCAGGACTACGGCGTTTGGGGCGGTCTGAGCGAAGACGAGCGGCGCGCGCTCAAGCGGCGCGCGATGCGTGCACGTCGCTCGCAGGCCATGCAGATGCAGGTCTGATTCTTTTCAGGGCATATGGAAGGGCCGGT
>OKSF01002219.1_pt1 | contig 13645 bp, 14 predicted proteins | sample 1606061 | NCBI WGS metagenome assembly OKSF01 (sample SAMEA3541567, study PRJEB24748) | human gut metagenome | biome: human gut; feature: human-associated habitat; material: faeces | place: China | collected 2012 | reverse complement strand
TGAAAAAATCTTACGATTAATAGCGAATGCATTAAAAGCGAATAACTTTCACGTGGAAACTCGTAAATATATAGAGGAGATCAATATCTGCGACTTTACTGGATTCGATCTAATTCTACTTGATGTCATGATGCCCATTTCTGGTTTAGAAATCTGTCGTTCCATTCGTTCACAAATTACTACTCCAATTCTATTTCTAACCGCTAAAGATTTTGAAGAAGATTTACTAAAAGGAATTCAAGCTGGTGCAGATGATTACATCACAAAACCATTCAGCATTAAAGAATTAATTGCAAGAATTCAAATGCATCTTCGTAGAGAAGAAAGATCACACCATTCCTCTAAAGAAGAGATGGAGTCAAATATAACTTTTTATCGAGATAGTCAAGAAGTTTATTATCAATCAAAGAGAATTTCATTGACCAAGAGAGAGTTTGATTTACTTTATCTTTTAGCAAAAAATGAGAACCGAATATTTAGCATAGAAGAACTTTACAATTACCTCTATCCTGTAGACTCTGACGCACAACTACGATCCATCACTGAATACATCTATCAAATTAGACAAAAATTTAAGATTCATCAAATTGATCCAATCAAAACCGTTTGGGGAGGAGGATACAAATGGAAAAAGAATTGACAATCAAGCAACTCATTAAGCGTACCTACCTTAAAATCATTTGGCAATTTCTTCTATGTCTTATACTTTTTTACATACTCCCCGCTCTTCTATCTTCTGTATCTGGAATTAATGAGAAAAATGCCAATCGCTTTGCTTTATTTTTTAGCGTCAGTTCTTGGATTTATCTTTGCATCATTTTGATTTTTATCATTGTAATAAATATTAGACAATTATTAACCAAGATTCAAAAAGAAATGAACATGGTTTATCATAGTGGTCTATATTTCACCAAAAATGAACATCACCATTTGCAGATTAAAGAATTCATTGAAACAAACGATCTGATCGAAAAAATGCAATCTGAAATAAAAAATAGAATTCAAAATGAAAAAGATCAAAAAAAAGAACTCATGTTTCAAGTATCTAGCGCTGCACATGATCTTCGTAGCCCTCTAACTGTCATCAGAGGAAATGCTGAATTCTTACAATCCACTGAGCAAACACCCCAAGTAATGGAATGTCTAAAAGATCTGGAGCAAGCAAGTATTCAATTAAACGATTATTTCAACCACTTCATCCAATACTCCAAAACCTTTTACGACCATGATATTCAACTTGAAAATATATCAATTAAACAAGTAACTCATCAATTGAAGGAACAGATCACTCCTTTACTCCCTAGAAATACGAATTTTGTTTTTTCAAATACAGTAACTCCATCAACACAAATTGCCATTCATTCCAATCTATTTTTTCGAGCAATCACCAATATTATTAATAATGCAATACAACATCAACAAGATAATGATGCAAAGATTCAGCTAACAATGTCACAAGAAAATAATCGATTCGTTCTAACCATATGGAATAATCAATCTAGTTTTTCAAAAAATGTATTACAACATGCTGGAAATCTTTTCTATAAAGAGGACCAAGCAAGAACACCCTCTCAAGAAAGTCACTTTGGACTTGGTTTATCTTTCGTGAAACGCGTCATGAAACTTCATAATGGAACTATGCATTTAGAAAATATTCATAATGGTGCACAAGTGAAACTAATCATTCCCATTATTATATAGAAAAAGCCGAACTCATCAATATGTGTTCGACTCAGAAGGCAGACAAACGTCATTTTTGGTGTTTGTCTTTTTCATATATGACTTTCAGACATTACACAGAGGTTAGTCATCAAACTTTTCTTTCCTCTCCCCTAAGCGATAGACAATCACTAGGGATACAAGAAGAACCAGAGTGGTGATGATTGATCCTTCTGCTCCAAATGCCCCTCCGGTCAACCAGTCAGGTCCATCTCCCATGGTAAAACTAAAGATAGACGCATCTGCGCCTGTGCCACTGACTTGAAAACCAAGGAGATTTCCTTGTACATAGTTCCAAGTACCGTGTTGGGCGACCACTAGCCAGATACTATCGGTGTAGACAAGGAGCAAACCAGCTAGCACCCCATCAAGGACAATATTCAGTACGGATAAAAAAGTGACTCCTGCATTTCCCATATGAAGAATGCCAAAGAGACTACTAGAAATCGCGATCGCTAAAGGCAGATTAGTTCTTGCAGCAATCCGAGTCATGAAAACAACGTTGGATCAGATTTTCAGCATGTTTGCAACTGGTGACTTTGCGGTAGTCAAAGACTTTGTGGAATCCTACGGACCATATGCGATGGCGGTTTCGGCGTTGCTGATGATTTTCCAGTCATTAATGGCACCACTGCCAGCTTTTTTGATTACCTTTGCAAATGCAAATTTGTTTGGGTGGTGGCAGGGAGCGATTCTATCCTGGAGCAGTGCGATGGCGGGCGCTGCTTTATGTTTCTGGCTTGCCAAAGTGCTGGGAAGAGAGGTAGTGGAGAAGATTACCAGTAAGACCGGCCTGGAGCAGATTGACGTTTTCTTTGAAAAATATGGAAAACAAAGCATCCTGATCGCTCGACTGCTGCCGTTTATGTCCTTTGATATTGTCAGCTATGCAGCGGGTCTTACCTCAATGAAGTTTTGGCCGTTCTTTATCGCGACCGGCATCGGTCAGCTGCCTGCAACAATCGTTTATTCCTATGTTGGCGGAATGCTGACCGGTGGTGCAAAGCTGTTTGTAACAGGTTTGCTGATTCTGTTTGCGTTATCTGTACTGGTTGTGATGCTGCGACAGATCTATCAGGCAAGACAGAAAACGAAGTATGAAAAGAGCAATACTGTAAAATAGGCGTTTTAGAATGAAGAAAATAAAATTAATCGTATTTATCTTGCTTGTAGCGGTGATCCTGATTCTGGATCACCGTTTTGGATGGTCCGGATATCTGGGAAATCTGGATAACCTGGGTTTTCTCAAAGAAATGGTGCAGCAAAACCTGTGGCAGGCGATGCTCATCTATCTGGTAGTGACAGTGGTCGGCTGCGTGGTGCTTGCACTGCCAGGGGCCACTTTTGCCTTGTTTGCGGGTATCCTGTTTGGTCCATGGCTGGGCATCTTGAATTGCCTAGTTGCGACCACCTTGGGAGCATCGGCAGCTTTTTTGACAGGACGTTTTTTCCTCAAAGATTCCATTAAGCCCATCGCACAGAAAAACCGATATCTCAAAAAATTACTTTTTGATTCGAATCCCAAAAGTGAGCTAGTGGTGCTGATGATTACACGGCTGGTTCCGTTGTTTCCATACAATCTGCAAAATTTTGCCTACGGCATAACCGATATCAGTTTTTGGAAATATACCATATATACCTTTGTTTTTATGTTTCCGGGGGTTTCCTTCTTTACCATTGGAGCTGCTGGATTGACGGCGACAGAGGGACGTGTCTGGTATTTTGTAGCGGCGGGAGTGCTCTGCCTGCTGGTGATGGGGGCAGGATATCTGCTTAAGAAGCGCTACCTGTCCGAAGAGATGCCGAAAGAGATATCAAGAGAGATGTCAAAAGACATGGAGGAAAAGCAATAGAAAGGAAGGCTTGTCAGTGAAACAGGCATTGATTTTGTTTACGAGAGTTCCCATTGCAGGTAAAACCAAAACAAGACTGCAAACGGCACTGACACCGGAACAGTGTGCCCAGGCGCATAGTGCTTTTTTGCAGGATGTTGCGTCATCCTGTTTATCACCACAGCAGTGGGATTTGCTGGTGTTTTATGGGGAGGAAGGGCCGCTGCCTGTTTTACAAGAGCTGTTGCCACAGCAGAAAGATTTCTTTTTACAGCAGGGAAAAACACTTGGCGAAAAAATGGACAGGGCAATTACCGATACCTTTAAAATGGGTTATGACCGCTGTGTGCTGATTGGTGCGGATTTGCCATTGATTAATCGGGAGATCATCGCACAGGCAATGCGAGCCTTGGAAGAAATCTCGCTGGTGCTTGGACCAACGGTTGATGGCGGGTATTACTTAGTAGGAAGCACAAAGCCCTGTCCGGAGATTTTCAGCGGGCAGTCCTACGGTGGAAACAATGTTTTTGAAAACACAGTGGCAGCTGCCCAAAAAGCAGGTTTTAGTTTGGGCACAGTTGCTACGATGGAGGATATCGACCAACCGGAAGATCTTCGTAATTTTGCAGATAAGTTAAGCATGCAGCCGGAGGAAATTTGTCCCCATAGCCGCCGCTTTTTGCGGGAGCTTGGATGGATATAAAACAGAAAGGAAACAGGATGAATTTTACCATACAGCAAATCGAACAGTATGCAGCGTCAACAAGATTTCGGGAAGGATTGGCTATCCCGTCAGGAAAATCCATTGAATTTTCCATGCTGGGACAGGGAGAGTACAACATCAACTACCTGTTCACCCATCCGGTAAATGGGAAGAAGTTGGTATTGCGAATCAATACCGGAAGTCAGATGCATCTTCCGGATCAGATCGGATATGAATATTACGCCTTAAAACTGCTTGAAAACAGTACAAGAACGCCAAAGCCTTATTATCTGGACAGTGAAAATCATCTTTTGGTGATGGAATATCTGCCGGGGCGAGCACTTGACTGTCGTACAGACCTTAAACTTGCAGCAGAATGTCTGGCGCAGATTCATTCAGTCAGTGTCCCGGAGGATTGTCATTTGATTTGCCCGGATGATCCGTTGGACGCAATGCTGAACGAGTGCCAGCAAATGGCAGAGGTTTACCTGCGGTCGGATAAGGGCGAGAAAAAAACAAAGGAAATGCTCTGTCGCTTGTTGGATACAGCAAAGAAGCACAGCAAAAAGGAACAACAGATGTCCCGATGCATCATCAATACAGAACTAAATTCCGGAAATTTTCTAATTAACGGTGAAGGGAAAAATAATTATCTCATTGACTGGGAAAAGCCATTGATCGGGGAAGCAGCGCAGGATCTGGGGCATTTTCTGTCACCGACCACGACCTATTGGAAAACAGATGTTCTGCTGACCAAAGAGCAGAAACACGATTTTGTAAAGCAGTATCAAAGCTGCTGTAAAAATACTGTGGAGTATGAAGAGCTTCAGTATCGGACTGATCGGTATGAAACGATGACCTGTCTGCGAGGAGTGACCTGGTGTGCGATGGCTTGGGTGGAATACCAAGACCCGAATCGACCAATTCAGAATCAGGCAACCTACCAGAAAATTCGGGATTATCTGACAGAGGATTTTCTAAACTGGATCTGGAACAGTTATTTTGCGTGATGGAGGAAACAGGATGGCAAAAATATCGTTGATTGTTCCGGTACTCAACGAAGTACAGAAGATTGACGGATTTTTAAATCAGTTAAAAGGACTGCCCGGGGACTGGGAAGCGATCTTTGCAGATGGCGGCAGCACCGATGGGACTACGGAAAAGATCACAGCGCATTATCCGGTTATACACGCTCCGAAAGGACGGGCACGACAGATGAATGAGGGCGCCCGCCATGCAAGCGGCGAAGTTTTTCTTTTTCTGCATTGTGACAGCCTGATTCCGCAGGATCTGTGCGCACAGGTGGAGGAAGTATTAAGCAGAGGTTATTCCTTTGGGTGCTTTCGCATCCGCTTTGATAGTCGTCATCCATGGATGCGCTGCTGTTCCTTTTGTTCTAATCTGCGTGTCCGACTGCGTAAAATAGCATTTGGAGATCAAGGCATCTTTTTAACACGTGAATTGTTTGAGCAGATTGGCGGTTTTGCAGATCTGCCGATTATGGAAGATTATAAGCTTTCGATAGACTTAAAAGGAAAGTTTCCGCTGGGACAGACCAGAGGATATCTGGTAACCTCAGCGCGAAGATTTGAACAAGGCGGAATGCTGCGCACCATGTGGAAAATGCAGGTTTTGCAGCATCGGTTTCGCAAAGGAGTTCCTGCGCAGGAAATTGCGCGGCAGTATCGAGACATTCGCTAGAAGAAAGGGGCAAACAGGATGGACTGTATCCACTGCGGAAACTGTACCCGTCACTGCGACTTTTTAACAAAATATCAGCTGGATCTGGAAGGCTTTTCCCAGCATCCCGAGCTTGCCTATCACTGCTTTCTGTGTGGGGAATGTACTGCCTGCTGTCCAAAAGGGATTGATGGCAGAGAGATTGCACTAAAGATGCGCTGCAAAAAGGTGGAAGAACAAAACGGTGTTTTCAGCAAAGTTCCTGAAATAAAGAGACAGAAGATGCTGGTGCTGGAAAAGAAAAACTATCTGTTTTGCAACTATCGGCACAGCACCTCTGGCTCTGTGTTGTTTCCGGGGTGCAATTTTCCATCCTTTTATCCGAAAACGACCCAAAAGCTCATTGAATTGCTTAAAGAGCATGCCGGCATGGGAGTTGTGATGGACTGCTGCGGCAAGCCTATTTTTGAGCTGGGAATGGAAAAGGAGAGCAAAGCCATCTGTGATGGACTTTCCAAACGGCTGCATCAGTCAGGAGTGACCGAGCTTGTTGTGCTCTGCCCAAACTGCTACGCCTTTTTAAAGGAACACCTCGATATTCCGGTAGTTAGCATCTATCAGAAGCTACTAGAACTTAATTTGGTACGGCCGCTGAGAAAGGAGCTTTTCCCGCTCTATCTGCCCTGTCCGGATCGGCACAGCCACGAGATGTTTGAGAGTTTTATACCACTATTGCAAGGACAGATTGAGGAAATCAAGGGAATCCAGTGCTGTGGGCTGGGTGGTTGTGCTGCAGCATGTGAACCGGAGATTTCCGCAGGATTTGGACAGAAAATGAAGGAGCAGAAACTTTCAAAAATTTATACTTATTGTGCTTCCTGTGCAGGAAATTTTTCCCGTGCAGGCTGTCAGGAAGTGCGTCACCTGCTGGTTGAACTGCTTCAAACAGAGGAACAGCCGCCGAAAGGTGTGAAATCACTTTTTAATCGAGCAAAATACAAACTGCTGTAAACAAATTTATAGATCAAAAGAAAGGGTTTTAATCGATGAAACGAAACTTAATCATCAGGAAAGGGATAGCACTGCTTTTAAGTCTGCTGATTTGTCTGGGAGCCAGCGGATGCCAGGCAAAGGAAGAGCAGGCAGAATTGGACTTAAGTCAAACCAGTTTTGAAGAACTGGTTGAACAGGCAAAGGGCAGTACCGTCAGCTTTTATGGATGGGGAGGCGACGAACTGATCAACAATTGGATTGATACAGTTTTCGCACCACAGATGAAGGAAAAATATGATATCACCATTGACCGTGTGCCGATGGATATTGACCAGATTCTCAATAAGCTTTCCTCAGAGGTTCAGGCAGGAAAGAAGGAAGGCAGCATCGACATGATCTGGATTAACGGCGAGAATTTCTTCTCCGCGAAGGAAAATAATCTCTTGTACGGCCCGTTTACCCAGGCACTGCCAAACTTTAAAAATTATGTAGATGAAACCTCCAGCGATACCTGCTACGATTTTGCCTATCCGATTGAAGGGTATGAAGCGCCTTATGGAAAGGCTCAGCTGGTGCTGATTAACGACGAGGAAAAAACGCCGGAAACCCCTTCCAACGCGCAGGAGCTGCTCGAGTTTGTCAAAAAATATCCAGGACAGGTAACCTATCCGGCACCTCCTGACTTTACTGGAAGCGCTTTTGTGCGGAACATCATCTATGAATTTGTTGATCCCGAAGTTTTTGTGGATATGGAGGCAGACAAGGAAACCGTAAAAGCAGCAATCGAACCGGCACTTGCTTATCTTCGGGAGCTAAATCCTTATTTGTGGAAGCAAGGAAAGAGCTTTCCTGCCACGGTAGCACAGCAGGAAACCATGTATATGGATGGAGAGCTGTTGTTACATATGCGCTATGAGTCGTATTGGATTGCAACTGCGATCGAAAAGGGAATGTGCAGCCAGACCAGCCGAAGCTTTCTATTTGACAATGGAACGATTGGAAACACAAATTTTGTTGCTATAGCGCAAAATTCCCAAAACAAGGCAGGCGCACTGGTGGCAATCAACGAACTGCTGAGTCCTGAAATTCAGGCATCGCGCTACGATCAGCTCAAGATTCTGCCGGTACTGGATAACGACAAACTCTCCGATGAGGAAAAGGCGCTCTTTGACGCGGTAGATCCAGGTCCGGGTACCATCCCACAGGAAGAACTGTTGGAAAAACGTCTGCCAGAGATGCCGGTCAAGCTGGTTACAATCATTGAAGAGCTCTGGCAGGAGGAGGTAGTCGGCAAATAATGAAGAGACAGCGCCTTGTGCCGCTTTTGTTATTGCTGCCGTTTTTGTTTCTGCTGGCATTTTTTTTGCTGGGACTTTGCAGCGGACTGGTGCAGAGCTTTGGTATTGTGCCATCACTGGGTTTGACCGAACCGACACTGCGCTACTATCAGGAATTGTTTTGCTCTGATGAACTCTGGCGATCGCTTGGTTACAGTTTATACCTGTCGGTGGTGTCTTCGGTGCTGGCAGTGATAGGCGGTGTCCTGCTGTGTTCTGCCTTGGTGCTGAGTGGAAAAGCAAAAGGACGCAAAAAGATGGTTGGAATGCTACAATTGCCGATTATGCTGCCGCATGTGGTGGTAGCACTGTTTGCGATGAATCTGCTTTCGCAAAGCGGATTGCTTGCACGTCTTTTGTATGCACTGGGAATGATCAGCGGTCAGGAAAGTTTTCCGGATCTGCTGTTTGACCAGGCTGGTGTGGGGATTATCCTGTCATATTTGTGGAAGGAAATTCCGTTTGTTGCTTTTTTTGTGGTGACTCTGATGGCGGCAGTCAATGAAAATCTGGGGGAAGCTGCCCGAAATTTGGGAGCATCCCCGATACAGGCATTTTTTCGTGTGACGTTGCCGCTGTGTATGCCGGCAATCAAAAACGCCTTTTTGATTGTGCTTGCATTTTCCTTCGGTGCTTATGAACTACCATTTCTGCTCGGACCAACCACTCCAAAAGCGTTGCCGGTAGCGGCCTATCTGGAATACATCTCACCGGATTTGAAAAATAGACCCCGGGCAATGGCAATGAACAGCATCGTGCTGTTTATTAGTTTGGGAATGGCGTGGCTGTACTACTGTCTGTTCCAGCAGAAAATGATCCGGTTGCAGGGAGGAAAGTCGGATGAAGAGTAAATTGTCTTTATGCTGCAAAGGAATCGTCTGGCTTGCAATGCTTGGCGTATTGCTTCCGCTTATTGTACTGCTGATTTGGTGCTTTACTGAACGATGGGCGTGGCCAGAGCTTGTTCCGCAGGTCTTTTCCTTGCGTGGACTGCGCGAAGTGCTGGGAAGTCAGGCACTGATGATTTTGCATTCCAGTATCTTGCTTTCGGCGACAGCGGCGTTGATTGCAGTGGCGGTGGGACTGATGACTGCGCGCGCTATTGTTTTTTACCAATTTCCGGGACAAAAACTGCTGCTGTTTGCTTCCATGTTGCCCCTTATTGTACCGACTACCGTCTTTGGTATGGGAATTCATCTGCTGTTGATTCGGGTGGGGTTAAGCGATACAGTGCCGGGGGTGATTCTGGTGCATGTGATCTGTGCCCTGCCGTATACGGTCAGCATCATGACCGACAGCACCCGTGCGATTGGGAAAAAGCTGGAAGAACAGGCAAGAGTGCTGGGTGCAGGCAGCTTGCGGGCATTCTGGAGTGTAAGTATGCCGGCGCTGATACCGGCAATCTTTTCTGCGCTGGCGATGGCGTATATCACTTCATTCAGTCAGTATTTTCTTACCCTGATCATTGGTGGGGGCAATGTCAGAACCTTTACGGTAATCATGGTGCCCTACCTGCAAAACGGTGACCGCACCCTTGCAGCAGGTTATACCACTCTGTTTTTGCTGATTACGGTGCTGGTATTTTTGGTGTTTCGCAAAATCGTACAAAGATTTTATCCCTGTCCGGAACAGAACAGGGAATAGAAGGGAGAAAAACGTTTGGAGCTGCAACAACTTGTACCCGAACTTGAGATACGGGACCTGATCGTCTCGCTGCACAAAAAAGAGATCCTGCACAAAATTAACCTCACCGTTTACAAGGGAGAGATGATTTCGTTACTGGGACCGTCCGGCTGCGGAAAGAGCACCCTGCTGAAAACAGTAGCGGGACTGTTAGAAGCGCAGGAGGGAGATGTGTGCATCGAGGGCAGTTCGGTGCTGAATATGCCTACCGAAAAGCGGGGAGCAGTGATTGTATTTCAGGATCTGAGGCTGTTTCCAAACCTCAGTGTAGAGGGTAATATTGAATTTTCGCTCAAACTCAAAGGAATCTCTCGTTTGCAGCGGGAGCAGCGGGTCAGAGAGCTGCTGGAAATTGTGAAGCTTCCGGGAATGCAAAAGAGGAAAATCAACGAGCTTTCCGGCGGTCAGATGCAGCGTGTGGCTCTGGCAAGAGCACTTGCTGCGCAGCCGAGATTGCTGCTGTTAGATGAACCATTTTCCAGTCTGGATGAACAGCTGCGGGAACAGATGCGCAGCTTTGTGCAGGAACTGCATCAGCGCACACAAACCACGATTGTGATGGTGACCCATGACAGGGAAGAAGCGCTGTCGATGTCCGATCGCATTGCTCTGATGATTGATGGACAGATTGTGCAGGTAGATGTTCCGGAAGAAATCTACCGCCGTCCGATCAACAAGCGTGTTTCCGACTATTTTGGAGGTTGCAGTTGCCTGTCCGGTCAGGTAAGAAACGGGACCTTTTGTCATCCTGTGCTGCAAATGCCGGTATCAGGCTATGCAGATGGTGATTGGGTGGCTCGTATCCTGCCGGGAATGGTCCATTTGTGTGAGGATGGCAATTGGAAGGTGACCAAGGTTTGCTATCAGGGAGAATCCAGCCTTGTTACCCTGCAAAGAGAGGACAGTATACTGACAGCAAGGGTTATGGAAGCGCCTGGCGTGGGAAAAATGTGCGGGGTTCGGGTGGATGCAGAAGAACTTCTCCTGTTAAAACAGGAACCCTGTATACATGCAAAATAAAGAGGGAAAGAAGTGCTGGTGTCCAGAACATCGGTACTGAAAATAAAAAGGATGTTTTAAGCAAAGAATTTGTTTAAAACAAAAGAAAGGACGATGTACTTATGAAAAAGATTCTTGCGTTGTTGTTGGCAGCACTGATGGTCGGCAGTATGATGACCGGCTGCACCAAGCAGGAGGCGACATCAGGAGAGGAAAGTGCTCAGACTCAGCAGACCGAGTCGGAGGCAAAAGAGGAACCAGTGGAAGAGGAAACACAGGCTTCTTTTACCGGAGCATATATTGCTGATCCTGAGTATATCAAGAGCAAAATTGGCAGTGAAGATGTCATCTTTATTGATTCCCGCGGCGCAGATGCTGCAAAAAAAGGTACCATCGAGGGTGCAATTGCAACTGCATGGCAGCCGCTTGCGCGCTGTGCAGAAGGAGCTTCCGGCGATGAGATGTGGGGAACGATCCTGCCACTCGATCAGCTCAGTGAAGTATTGAGTTCGATGGGTATCACACCGGATAAAGAGATTATCCTTTTCTCGGATGGTAAGGATGGCTGGGGCGACGACGGACGTATTGCTTGGGAACTGCTGGCTGTCGGTTTTGAGAATGTAAAGATTGCAGACCGCGGTTTCTCTGCGCTGAAAGAAGCAGGTGTTCCAACCCAGAAAGGTGCAGCAGAATTTACTCCTGCCGAAGTGACCGTTTCTGAACTGGACGAGACCCATCTCATCAATACCGATGCTCTGGTAGAAACCTATGACAGCGTTAAGGTTGTGGATGTACGTGCTGACGAAGAATACAACGGCGAAGTTCTGTATGGCGAAAAGGCTGGCGGTCATCTGCCGGGTGCAATCCATATCCGCTTTACTGACCTGTTTAACGATGATAATGTTTTAAAATCTAATGAAGAAATCACCGCAATGTTTGAAGAAGCAGGTCTTTTCAAAGATGATAAAATTGTAACCTACTGTACTGCAGGTATCCGTTCTGCTTACATGCAGATGGTACTTGAGATGTGCGGTTTTGAAAACAGCCTCAACTACGATGAATCCTATTACCGCTGGTGCGCAGTTCAGGATGTTGAGTAACAAAACAAAAATACGGATACAGCTGGCTGCTTGGGTTGTGCTGTTGCTGGCAGCCGGAGCAGTTGTGATATTTCCACCACTGCGCTCGGCATTTCTGGCAAAGGTGATGCTGTTCATCCAGAAAAGTCCGCAGACCTTGGCAGGAGCACTGCGTTCGGTCGGAAGTTGGCAGCTTGGTTATGCGGTGGTATTGGCGGTGTTTCGGGAAATGTTCCTTCCATGGATTGCACCGATTCTCACCATCGCAGATACCATGGTGTTTGGAACGGTGCCAGGAATGATGGTTGCATGGTTTGGCAATGTGATTGGTGCAAGTATATGTTTTGCTCTGTCCAATCTACTGTTTTGCAGAAAGAGTCTATGTTTACCTTTGCAATCTGCTGTGCAGCGTTGGGGCAGTATAGGCTGTGTTGTTCTGCTACTCTTGTTCCCAAGTGCAGGTGGTATAGCAGGTTATCTGATGGGCTTTGGAGGACTGCGATGGAAACAATGGTTTTTGGGTATCGCTGCCGGTGAATTTGCTGTGACATTGGTATACGCTTTCTGTTGTTCTCCTTATATAACTGCTCTTCCGAACAATATCGCATGGGTGATGAGACTCATAGCTGTTATTCTGCTTGTAGGGATAATAGCGGTACACCGTTTAAAAAATTCACATCAAAAGATAGAAATAAAAAAGTAAAGCTGTAAGTGTAAATCAAGGGATTGCACTGCAAGCCAGTGCAATCCCTTGTCAATAAAACAATGGAGGTACATGTATCATGAAAAGAGTATTTGCAATGCTGCTGTGCGCGATGATGGTTGCCGGCATGATGGCAGGATGCACACAGAATCAGCAGACTTCTGCGGATCAGACAACCCAGCAGACGACTACAGAAGAAACCAAGGAGGAAGAAAAGACAGAGGAAACTTCTGCTGAATCTTCTGAAATCAAAGCTCCTGAAAAGGATGTTGAGATGCAGTACATCAGTGTAGAAGATGCAACAAAGGTGCTGGACAGCGACGATTATACCTTTCTGGATGTCCGTAAAGCAGAAGACTATAACACTTCCCATGTTCCGGGAGCAGTTGGTGCTGATATGGATGCTGCCAAGAACGGTGACTTTGATGCTGGTGTTGCAACCATGCAGCAGGCAACAAAGGATGTAGACAACAACCTGGTCGTTATCTGCTACACCGGCAAGAGCTATGCACAGGCAACCACCAATGTTCTGTCTGCTCTGGGCTATGATATGTCCAAAGTCTACACATTGGAAGGCGGATTTAAAGCATGGACTCAGGCACAGCCGGAAAATGTAGAGGTATCTGCGGAAATTAAAGCTCCAGAACAGGATGTTGAGATGCAGTACATGAGCGTAGAGGATGCATCCAAACATCTGGGTGAAGAAGGATACACCTTCCTGGATGTCCGCAAGGCAGAGGACTACACCGCTTCCCATATTCCAGGAGCAGTTGGCGCTGATATGGACGCTGCTAAGAGTGGTGACTTTAATGCAGGAGTTTCTACCATGCAGGTAGCAACCCGCGATTTGGATGATACTCTGGTTGTCATCTGCTATACCGGCAAGAGCTATGCACAGGCAACCACCAATGTTCTGT
>OKSF01002215.1_pt1 | contig 13657 bp, 13 predicted proteins | sample 1606061 | NCBI WGS metagenome assembly OKSF01 (sample SAMEA3541567, study PRJEB24748) | human gut metagenome | biome: human gut; feature: human-associated habitat; material: faeces | place: China | collected 2012 | reverse complement strand
CCGAAAGGCTCCCCATCGATGAAATCCTTGGCACAGAGGATGGCATCCCCCAGCCCCCGCTGGTACGCCTGGCGGGTATAGTGGATCTTCACATCCGAGATCTTCCGGATCTGCTTCAGCTGCTCCAGCTTCCCTTGTTTCAGCAGATGCTGCTCCAGTTCCGGAGAAGAATCGAAATGATCCTCGATGGCCCGTTTGGCATGGCCGGAAATGATCAAGATCTCCTCGATCCCGCTGTCCAGGATCTCTTCCACAATATACTGGATGGTGGGCTTGTCCACCAGAGGCAGCATTTCTTTAGGCATGGCCTTGGTCTCCGGCAGGAACCGGGTCCCAAACCCAGCAGCCGGGATCACAGCCTTACGTACTTTTTGCATGAGGGCGCTCCTTTTTAGCAAATTTTAGTGTGATGTCATTTACTTTGTTTATTGTAGCATATTTTGAGAACAAAAAGATACTCCCTAACCCTACTGCACCAATCAAACAGATTTTGATTTCAGCTGTGTCCAAGGTTGCTATTCCTGTAGAGTGCCATCCAAGAGACGGCTTATTCTCGGAAAATACGCTCTGCAATCATCGCTTCCCACATACCAAATATTAACGTAATTTTCCTTTTCACGCATCGTCCAAGACAGTAAGAGGGCCATTTTAGCCGATTCAAATGTTTTTATTTCTCCACGCTGACACTTTGAATCGTATGCAACTCAAAATATTTTGCCACACCAGAATTCAGCCAATGTCTATTTGCTTTCTGTGGCTTGATATCATCCAATCCATAAGTCGCACAAAATTTATTTTTGGGAGTAATGGGATTGATAAATACATCCAGATTTCCTTTTTCCTTCTCTGCATAGATGATTTTTTGATTGTAATCCCATCTTGCAGCATAATCATTGATACCATCACGGGCTTGTTTATAAAATCCGTAGGAACCCAAAACCATCAAGATCAACAGCATTGTCCGTACTTTTTGTATCTCTATAGTCCCTTGCCATTGGTCATATAAAATACCAACTGCAACAATTGCCAAAATTGCAGGGCCAAAAACGACTCGCCCGCTCAGAGTCCCGATAACGCTAAAAGCAACTGACGCGGTAATGGCACCTGCCAGGTAAAGAACCGCGATTTCATTTTCCTTGATACGATTCGAAAAGAGTAAAACGCAAAATGCAAAATGCAAACATCAATATAAGAGTTGCTGTTGGATCAAACATCACCAAAATATTGCGGACAATCATATGCGCTATATTGAAAATGGATTTTGAATGTTTTTCTGCTGCAAAACGTACAAAATTTCCTGGTGCAAACCATAATAATGCAGCACCAACAAATAGACCGATAACTCCTGAAATTTTATAACGCCCTATTTTTCCATACCGCTTTTTATCAAAGCAACAGAAACCGAATCCCATGGCTATCAAGGCAACTGATACGTTCTCATTGGCCCATCCTGCAAAAACTCCGGTGATAAAAACAAGAAATATACCCAATCGGCTTTCATAAGACAGACTGTCATAACAAAGCGATTTTCTCCAAATCCCCAAAAGCAGCAATGGCATCAAGGAAGCCCATAAATAATTGGCAGCTCCTGAAATCCACAATATATCCTGTCCAAAAGCTGGTAAACAAAACAGCAAGGCAAAATGGACATATACAATAGTGGAAACTGAGGGTTTTATCCTGCCAGAAATATTGAACTGAAGCAATACAATAAGAAGGAGGTATCCAATGGTATTAATCTTATTGAAAATAGATTTAGGAATCATTAAAAAAAGCTGAGCCACAATTTCTCCCCAAACGCGACCTCCCCACCCCATGTAAAAATGGTAGGCCAATTCCCACAACTGATTCATACTATGGATATTCCGAGCAGCCTGGATTTTCAACAAATCGTCAACCACCCATGGAGTAGGTTTATTCAATCGATAAATAGAAACTCCAACAGCAAAAACACTTAACAAATAGACAATCCATTGAAGCCAAGGAGTTTCATTCCATTTTTGTGCGCATCTTGTATATTTTTCATTGATCAATGCTTGAAATTTAGCAATCATATATTGCTGCATCTTCATCCCTGCTCCCTGACAATATAAATCTGCCGTTTCTTCGTTTCGAGGTAAATCTTAGCCACATACAGGCCCATAACCCCCATGGACAGCAAAATCAATCCGCCCAAAAAGGTAATAATGGACACCAAAGAGGGCCACCGGCCACCGGATCCCCATAAGCCAGCGCTCTGATTACAATAAAGGCCAATGCCAGGAAAGAAAAGCCGCACATGATGAAACCCATAATGGACGACAGATACAGAGGTACCGTGGTATAAGCCAAGATACCTTCCACCGAGTACTTGAACAGTTTCCAGAAAGACCACTTGGTCTCCCCGGCACTCCGTTCTACGTTTTCATAAGAAATCCAGTAAGTATGGAATCCAACCCAGCTAAATATCCCCTTAGAAAACCGATTATATTCTGAATCCCGGATTACAGCATCCACCATTTGTCGACTCATCATCCGGTAGTCCCGGGCCCCATCCACAATTTCCGTATCAGATAATTTATTAATGATTTTATAAAATAGCCGAACAAAAAAAGAGCGAACTGGTAGCTCCCCCTTCCGGTCCACCCGGCGGTTGGGGAAGCAGACTTGGATGGTCCTGGAGATCCACATCCATGGTAGCTACAAAATCCCCCTGGGCCGCCTGGAGCCCGGCATACAGAGCCGCCTCTTTCCCAAAGTTCCGGGACAAAGAGATAAAATGTAACCCCATCCGAACGTTTATGGAGTTCCCGGAAAATTGCCAGCGTCCCATCCCGGCTCCCGTCATCCACAAAGTAATACTCCACCTGAGCCGGAATGGAAGGCTTGATTTTCTCCACCGTCTCATAAAAAATAGGAATGGTCTTCTCCTCATTATAACAAGGGACCACCAACGCTAATGTCTTCATCCAATCCAGCCTTTGCAAAACTCAAAATCTCAAGATCCCCAAAATTTACTGATTCATAACCACAGTGTCTCAATTCCTGGCAATCAAGGAATCCATTTTTGGCAGCATTCACCAAGATTTTAATTCGACTTTAAAGAACGTACTTATAAGATTCAGCGATTATAAAGTAAAAGTTTACTCAAACGTGGAAAATGATTAATTCCTCGACAAATAAGAATACTGATTGCTAAAACTATCCCACAAAGAAGCATGACCTTTACGGGCATTATCAATGGTAAACTTTTTGCCCATTCTTGTAGTACCATAATTAAAGGAAAATGTATCAAATATATCCCAAACGAATTACGACTAAGCCAAGTCCACCATTTTTGACTTCCAATAAATTTTGTGAACGAAAACCATTTAAATAAGAACAGTCCACAAATTACTAAAAATCCACAGTCATACCAAACATTATATATCTTTCCATAAGCCAAGGGAAAAATCTGTAACAAGACTGTCAATAAAAAAAATATAGAGACAATAATACCCAATTGTTTCTTTTTACAAAAGTTTAGCATGCCCTTCTTTATGCAATATCCCAAGATAATATAAATGCCATAAACTCCGCCACTATATCCTAAATCCAATACAGATCCAATCTTAGTAAGCGATAATGTTTCATTGATTACTCGCCAGACTGGTATCAAAAAAGCATATGCCGATAAAATCCCTACTGGAAAGATTAAAATTTTAGCATTTAATTTTTGTAAACTTCTAGCTGCAAAAGGTATACAAAGATAAACACCAATAATCATCGGCATATACCACATATGTCCCATTTTTACTTGAGTCAAAAAAAGCATATCTTTAAACAGGGACATTGTATGCCAATGGGGCTGAAAATGAAAAACTCGAAGGAATATATCATATATTACTATCCAGATTTCGGTAGTAATGACCATTCCCAGCCAATTTCTCTTCCAAAATTTTTTGCACATATCTTCATTGAACTTTCTACCCAAAAGAAGATACCCGGTCAAAAATAAAAATATAGGCACACCAAGACGTCCTATGGTAAAAGCAATTATCGCAAATAATGCAGACTGGAAACTTAAAGCATTCAAATGGGCTGCATCCATAATATAAATATGCTCTGTTGCATGAACTAATATAACTGCTAAAATTGCAAATGTTCTTGCATTATCCAACCAAGGTATACGTCTGTCTGTCTGTCTGTCTGTCTGCCTGTCAAAACGGTATTACCACCCACCATCTATGTCAACCCCTTGTTGCTATTTTCTCTTCAAGATAGAATAAACAATGAGCAGATTAATTTTTATAAAACCCCTTTATCAGTTATTTCATTTCAAAATTTCCCTAGAAATTGTAGGCATATACATTGCCCTTGTGAGCCATCACCCGCAGAGCATCGGTCAGCTGGATCTCCCCGCCTTTTCCCGGCCGAGTCTCTTCCAGGATCTCGAACACTTCCGGCGTGATCACATACCGCCCCAAAGCCGCAAACCGGCTGGGCGCCTCGCTGAGCTTGGGCTTTTCCACCATGTCCTTTACCCGAAGCAAGTTTTCATCCCCAGTAGGCTTCCCGTCGATGATCCCGTAGGCCGATACCTTTTCCGGAGCCACCACCTGGCATCCAATCACCGTTCCCCCGGTCTTATCATACTGGTCCATCAATTGCTTCAGAGCCGGTTCCTTCGTCCCCGTATAGACCACATCATCCCCCAGGATCACCCCGAAAGGCTCCCCATCGATGAAATCCTTGGCACAGAGGATGGCATCCCCCAGCCTTCTCCGGTGCGGCTGCCGGGTGTAATGGATGTTGACGGAAAAAATCTGCCGGATCTGCTACAGTAGCTCCAGCTTCCCATGTTCAAATAAATAGGATTCCAATTCAGGAGAAGGATTAAAATGATTTTCAATGGCCCGCTTGGCATGACCAGAGATAATCAGGATTCGTTCAATTCCACTGGCCAGGATTTCTTCAACAATATACTGAATGGTAATTTTGTCCACAATAGGCAGCATTTCCTTGGGCATTGCTTTAGTTTCCGGCAGAAACCGGGTACCAAAACTGGCCGCAGGGATTATGGCCTTATGGAGTCTAGTCATAAATGAACTCCCATTGAGAAATATTAGAAGAATATATTGGATTTGCTTTTGATTTTAATGCGAAATTAACAATGATTTAAAACAGCATTTGCTTTTTCCAGTGCACTAGCAATTACATCATCCATGTCGTAATACTTATACTCTGCCAGCCGTCCGCCAAAAATGGTATTTTTCTCTTTCGCCGCCAGCTTAGCATACTGTGCATACAAGTCCTGATTTCGTTCATTGTTTACGGGATAATAGGCCTCTTTACCCGGTTTCCAATCAGCCGGATATTCTTTTGTCACATAGGTAAAAGGCTGTATACCGAACTCAAAATGTTTGTGTTCGATGCTCCGAGTATAAGGCGTTTCCTGATCCGTGTAGTTCATCACGGCCACACCCTGGTGATTCTCTTCTTCCAACCGTTCCGTTTCAAAGCGAAGTCCACGGTATTCCAGCCGTCCCAACTGATAGTTAAAATATTCATCAATAGGACCTGTGTAAACGACGGTTTTAGAAACACCTGCATATTCTTTCCGTTCCTTGTTATAATCAACACACGTCCGTACTTCAATACCATCTAACAATGCATTGATCAGTACATTATAACCACCGATAGGAATACCCTGATACCGGTCATTGAAATAATTATTATCAAAAGTATACCGTACCGGCAACCGTTGGATAATGAAGGCCGGCAACTCCGTACAGCTCCGTCCCCACTGCTTTTCCGTATAGCCCTTGATCAGTTTCGTATAGATATCTGTCCCAATCAGCGAAATAGCCTGTTCTTCCAGATTCTTCGGATTCGTAATCCCAGCCTCTTTCCGCTGCTGTTCAATCTTTTCTGCCGCCTGTTTGGGTGTCACTACACCCCACATCTTGGAAAAAGTATTCATGTTAAAGGGAAGGTTATACAGTTCCCCCTTATAGTTGGCAACTGGTGAATTGACGTAGTTGTTGAACTCCACAAACTGGTTCACATACTCCCATATTTTTTTATTCGACGTATGGAAAATATGGGCCCCATACTTATGAATACGGATGCCTTCTTTTTCTTCACAATAGACGTTACCACCTACATGATCACGCCGTTCCAATACTAGGCATTTTTTCCCTACCTTTTTCATTTCATGAGCGAACACTGCCCCGAATAAACCGCTCCCTACAAGCAAATAATCATACATCACTCGAATCCTCCCGCATTCATCGCATATTGTTTTAATTATAACATATCACGGGCTTGTCCGTCAGTTGTGAATATGATATATATAATATAGAGTCATAAATACTCAACAATTTCTTTAGGAGTTTCTCTATGTCCAAAAGCATTTCTAAAAATTACATCTACAACGTTAGCTACCAGTTACTACTGCTAATTACCCCATTTATTACTACCCCCTATCTATCCCGTATCCTAGAACCAGCCGGCATTGGTACCTACAGCTATACCTATTCCATCGTTTCCTATTTCATTCTGCTGGCGTCTTTAGGTGTAGCAGATTATGCCCAGCGGGAAATTGCTTACCATCAGGACAATTCCTACCTGCAAAGTCGAACTTTTTATGAAGTCAATCTAATTCGTATTCTGCTGGTAGGATTCAGTTTGTTTACCTATTATTTTATCGTTTCCCGTTTTTCTGGAGACCATCTCATTTACTGGTACCAAGCACTGAACATCATTGCTATCCTGTTTGATATTTCCTGGTTCTTCCAAGGACTGGAAGAATTCGGTAAAATTGTGTTCCGGAATTTCATCATCAAAACGGCCAGTATCATCCTTATTTTTGCCTTGATTCACCAGCCCTCCGATTTAAATAAGTATGTTGCATTGCTGGGCATGATGAATATTTTTTCCGGTCTCTCCATCTGGCTGTATCTGCCCAAATATCTGATACACGTTCCCCGCCAGGAAATCCACCCTTTCCGGAATTTTTCCACCATATTGCAAATGTTCCTGCCTCAAATTGCCATCCAGATCTATACCGTCCTGGACAAGACCATGATAGGGGTCATTACAGGCTCTCCCCTGGAAAATGGGTATTATGAACAAGCAGAAAAAGTAATCAAAATGTCGCTGACCGTAGTTACCTCCTTGGGTACGGTCATGTTGCCTCGCATTGCTTACGCCTACGCTCATAAAGATTACGAAACCATCAAAAACAATATGATGCGTTCTTATCGTTTCGTGTGGTTCCTGACGCTTCCCATGTTCTTCGGTTTCATTGCGGTCAGCAGTAACTTTGTCCCCTGGTTCTTTGGCCCCGGCTATGAGAAAGTCATTCCTCTGATGCAGATTCTCAGTGGCCTGGTGATTGCTATTGGACTCAGCAATGTGACAGGTATTCAATATCTGGTACCCACGGGGCAGCAGAACAAGCTCACATTATCCGTGGTATGTGGATCAATAACAAACTTCACTTTAAATGCGTTGATGATTCCACGCTATGGTGCAATTGGAGCAGCAGTAGCATCCCTTATAGCAGAAATGGTAGTAACACTTGCACAGTTCTATATTGTACGGAAGATTTTCCCGTTATCTCAAGTTATTCAACAAATGAAGAATTACTTCATTGCTGGTTTTACAATGTTTACTGTATTATATGTATTTAAACTCTTTTTGACCGCAAGTTTTCTTCATACCTTTGAGATTGTTTTATCTGGAATAATCATCTATGCGTTAATTCTCTTTCTGAAAAAGGATTCAATTTTATTTTTCGCCATCAATAAAATAATTTCTAAAATGAAAAGACCTCGCTTTTAATAGCGAGGTCTTTTTCAATTCAGCTTTTCATATTCTTTTCGTAATGCGTACAAATAGAAAATAACTGTACCACCAAAAATTCCAACAATAAATCCCATCACACCATATTTTTTCATTACTGCATTTCGGTTAATAGGTTCTACAACTGGGTAAGATGTTTCTTTACCAACTATACGAAATCTTACTTTTGGCTTAACAGCTTGAATCGCGCTTTCACTTTGTTGGATAAAATCATCTGCCAACAACTCTCCATGCTTTTTCATATATTCTACATCACGATTTACATTTGCATCAAAATGAAAAGCAACTTGGAAAACGCCATCACCATAAGCATCGATTTGGATTTTCTTTTTTAAATAATCCATCTGCTCGGATCGACTTTTCCGTTTCCAGGAACTATCAATTCTTCCAAAGTCAAAATCTTTTTGTTCTGCTTTTCTTATAAAATTATAATAGTTAGCCGGGGAATTCAAAAAATCCCGATAATTGAATCGATCTTTCGTATGGTTAGGATCCATAGAAGATTCTACTTGCACTGTACGAATAAAGTAATAATCCCCATGGCGATTCGCCACATCAGAAAATAACATTTTCACTCCTGCAATGACAACTCCTGCCAATACACCAATTGCTATGATATATATATATTTCCGTTTTAACGTCTGAGTAAACGTCTTCGTGTAATTCACATCATTCATTTTATTTGCTTCCCTCCTTGATTACAATTCACTGCAACAAGCGCAAAGCCAATTGCTACATAATAATAAATCATAGCGGTATTGGAGAAAAAAGCTACGATTAATCCAATTAAGGCAACAGAAATACAAGCTATAGAATAATCACATAATAAGTTTTTCCTCTTCCATAGTTTTATAAAAATATAGCATATTGGAAAGAGAAAGATAATCACCCCCAAGAAGCCTTGTTCAGCGAAAACACCCGCTAATTGATTTAATGTTGGATAAGCAGATTTAAGAGGTCCTTTCTCATACATGTAAGCAGACCAATTGGCTACTTCATGATTTTGAAAATCATCTGGTTCCAATTTATTATTCAAGTACATATCTTTTAGGCCATGACCAATTCCAAAAAGCGGATGTTCCATCCCAATTCTAACTGTTGCAAACACATTAGCTTTGCGAGCATTATTACTACGTTTATTGCCCACAACAGATGTTAAATTTTGCTTAACATAACCTTCAACGGCCATATTGACATCTTGATGATTAACGCTACTGTTTGCTGAAAATTGTGATATAAACTTAATCCCAATAAAAAAAATAAGACCCGTACAAAAGAGTAACAAAAGTATTCGTTTCCACAGTTTACGATTAAAAAGGGTCACCCATATAATTAATAACCCTATTTCACCAATGAATAATACGGTGCCTGTTCGAGCTTTAGAGAGGACAATTAAAAAAGCCATCCCCATATGCAACAAAATCCCTGGAATGGATTTAATTGTTAGCCGCTTGATAAAGTAAAAAGACGAAAGAACAGGCATAGCCAATGCACTAAATATACCCAGAAAACTTGGTTCAGCAAACAAGCTACGTACTTGGCCTTCCCAAAACAAAGGCGGCCACCAGCCATGTACATCTGCAATTTTCATATAAATTGGGTTAATATGCGCTAAAATATTTTGTCCAACATTTCCCCCTACTAGATAATTGATTTCAAATAGCGAATATATAAATAAGCAACTACATAAAACAACGATTGATCTTCGCAAATGTAAAAAACCAAGTCTCCAATTATCTCGATATAGATGGTAAATCCACAATGATACAAGATAAGTATAAATAACATTAAAAATGGATTGCTGAATTTCTTTATAACATTGCCATATTTTAATGGATTTTAATTCATTTAAGGGATAAATTATTGAAACATTATCAAAAAAAATTTTAAATTTATCCATTTGTACAAGATTGATTTGCTCATAATATTGGTAATTCAAAACGCCAAATACCCCTGTAATTCCCATCCATCCAATTGATATGATTAAAAAGATAAATCCAAACTTTTCTAATCGGTCCAGCCTTACATTCTTTACAAAAATCTCATAAGCAAAAAATGCATATCCTATAATAATACATAAGGTATATGGAGTACTTCCTGCAAAAGGTAAGGATAACGGAAAATGGGTAAACGGAAAAAGCAACACCATTAGAAAAAATAAATATCGCTGGTATTTATTTACAGACGTTGTTATATCTTTTGAGCCGATCATCTAGCTTTCCTTTCTTATCAATTCCTTTTTCATTTCACTTAAAGCATAGTAAATTTTAGTCTGCTTCAGAAATCTCATCCCGGGAATTAAGAATTCTGGCGCTGCTGCTACTAATTGGTAAGAATATGGCAGATAACAATAATGTACTATATCTGGATAATTTTTTTTAGCATCTTGGATAAAATGAGTAAAGAGATTATCTTTATCAGATTTTTGTATAATCACAATAAAACAGTTAAAAAGCATAAAATATCGTGTATCAATAATAGCAAAAAGATACTTCTTGCGCACCTTACTTGTAATTTTAGAAGAATCTTGGTGATAAAGTTTCATTAAATTGTATTCAATTTTTAATAGATCTTCAATGTGTTTATAAATGCCTTCTGCACTTACACTTTGTCCTGCAGAACCCAGCCGATATTGATAAGCACAACTGTTATTAAACTCCACAGTACGTGCTGCTAATCCAGCATAGTATAAGAATTCCGTATCTGCATAAAAACAATGTTCCTGGATTTGCATTCCCACATCTCTTAACCGTTCTGTCAATATTGTGCTTTCATGCATAGCAAATATATTATCCCTAAAATCTCCATCAGGTACCAGCTCATCGAATGCATAAACTTTATGCTCTTTATATAAACGACGATGAGTTACACGATGCTCATGGTTTGGATACACTTCATTGTAATCATTAATCACAAGTTCAGCCTTAGTATCCATTAAACATTCTATCAATTTATCCAGCTCATTAGCATCAACCCAATCATCCCCATCTAATACTTTATAAAATTTACCGGTAGCAAGACGTAAAGAGGTATTAATAGTAGAACCATGTCCCCCATTTTTTTTATTAATCAAATAAATTATTCCAGGATATTTTTGAACATACTTTTCAATAATATTAACGGTTTGGTCATGAGATCCATCATTGACAACCAATAGCTCTAAAAGGCTTAAATATTTAGAATCCAAAAAAGAATCTAAGCATTTTTCTATAGTTTTTTCAACATTGTAAGCCGCAATCGACACGGATAACAGTTTTTCCATGCTATTCTATCCCTTCTCATCATTTGTGAATGTCAACGAAAAATTGAGCTACATGATTGGTGGATAATCACGGTGCTGGAGCATTCTGACCGTTCTGCAATTACCTTGAACAGCAGTTCGCATTCCTCCTGATTAAACTTTTCGTAACTCAGTTCATCCAATAACAGCAGATTCGCTCCAGAGATTATCTTTTCCATTCTTCGTAACTGGTAATCATTCCTTACTTCTTGGAGTTCAGATACCAAGGTACTGGACTTGTAAAACTTACACTGAAAAAATGATATTATATTGCCATAAAAATGGAAGTAAGTGCGACAGTTTTGCTATCTGAGAAAGAGGCCAAGATAAAAGTTCAGCATAATATGGATAAATCAACAGTCCCTATATAAAAATAGAAATAGAAATACCAATAAGGCACTGATATTTATCCATAAATCCCCTCTCTATACTTAATCTTTAGAACTTAAACGTATCCCAAATCCCCAGCCACTTGGTATCCTTCTCACTCAGATTCAGCGGCGTGCCATCTTCCAACTGATACCCCTCACTGCTGGCAGAGCCGGGATATTCTCCCACTACTTGGGGCCACTGGATGCCGATTTCCGGGTCGTTCCAGGCCATGCCCCCTTCGTCGTTGGGGTGCCAATAGTCGTTGACTTTGTAGCAGAATTCGGCTTCGTCACTGAGCACCAGAAACCCGTGAGCAAAGCCTTCAGGAATCAGGAACTGCTTTTTGTTTTTATCGGTCAATTCCACTCCATACCATTTCCCATAGGTCTTGGAATCCGCCCGCAGGTCAACGGCCACATCGAACACGGAACCCCGCACCGCACGGACTAGTTTGCACTGGGGATAGTGTTTCTGGAAGTGCAGCCCCCGAAGCACTCCTTTAGTGGACATGCTCTGGTTGTCCTGGACAAAATCCACATGGATCCCCGCTTCTTCCATTTCCTTTTTATTGTAAGTCTCCATAAAATATCCCCGGGCATCCCCATGGACAGCCGGTTCAATAATGCACAGTCCCTCGATACCACCGACATTTTTCGTTACTTTGATTTGCATGGCGTTTTCCTTTCTAGTGAATCGTTCATCGTGAGTCGTTCATCGTTATTGTTGATGCGATTCTACGACCCCATTGCTAGCCTGAATTATATAATGAGAGCATTTTGCTCGTAGACTTACACTTAACCACTTGTAAGCAATGCTATCCTCGTCCTGGCCGTCCATCCAACGATGAACTACTCTATTTCCTCCAAATACCGTCTCACTCCATCCCGCCAATCCGGCAGAGGCTGGAAGCCCTGTTCCTTCAGCTTGCTTTTGTCCAGACGGGAATTGAAGGGACGCTTGGCTTTGGAGAGGCCGTATTCTTCGGTTGTTACCGGGATGACTTTGGTGGCATAGCCTGCCTGGCGGAAGATTTCTTTGGCAAAATCGTACCAGGAGATGTAGCCCCCTTCATTGGTGGCGTGATATACCCCATATTTCTCGGATTCTATCATATCCACCAGCAGCCGGGCCAGGTCTTTTGTATAGGTGGGTGTCCCTATCTGGTCATTGACCACCCGCAGGGTGTCGTGGGTCTTCCCCACTTTCAGCATGGTTTTCACAAAGTTATTGCCGTTCAGCCCAAATACCCAGGCGATCCGGACGATAAAGTACTTCTCCAGCATTTCTTTGACCGCCAGTTCCCCTTCCAGTTTGCTTCTGCCGTACACATTCAGGGGCACAAAGGTCTGGCAGTCCGCTTTCCAGGGTTCCATGCCCTGGCCGTTAAATACATAGTCCGTGCTGATGTACAACATTTTAGCATCCAGGTCTTTGCATGCCTGAGCAATATTTCTGGTTCCCAGTACATTCACCGCCTGCACCTTGGGCTGATTTTCCTCATCTTCCGCAGCATCCACCGCCGTCCAGGCAGCACAGTGGATCACCCCATCGGGACGAATTTTTTCCAACACCGCCCGTACTTCTGCTTCGTCCGTAATATCCATCTGCACATAAGGACCCACGGCCGCAGCACTGCCATCGGCCACTCCATGGTAAGCTGCCGAAGACCCGCTGCCAATCCCCTCATGTCCCCGTGCAGCCAGTTCATAGATTACATCATGGCCCAACTGGCCATTGGCACCCGTTACCAGGATTTTCATGTGGTTGTCGCCTCCTTGGGGCTTCGTTCATCGTTAATCGTTCGTCGTTGGAAGTTGCTGCATAATGTTTGATTAGAATTGCTTTGCATAGGTTCCATTCTGTTTCAAAACTTGCAAACAAAATTCCAAATCGTACCATCGATAAGCAATCGTATCTATCATTCCAGTAATACCCAAAACGATGAACGACCCATGATGAACGATCATCTCCTCCCGTACATCCTCTCATAATACCCCTGATATTCGCCATTCACGATGTTTTCCCACCAGGGCTGATTTTCCAGATACCATTTGATGGTCTTTTTGATGCCGTCGGCGAACTTGGTTTCTGGGAGCCAGCCCAATTCGTTATGGATTTTGGTAGGGTCGATGGCGTATCTTCTGTCGTGGCCTTTCCGGTCGGTTACGTGGGTGATCA
>OKSF01002201.1_pt1 | contig 13736 bp, 13 predicted proteins | sample 1606061 | NCBI WGS metagenome assembly OKSF01 (sample SAMEA3541567, study PRJEB24748) | human gut metagenome | biome: human gut; feature: human-associated habitat; material: faeces | place: China | collected 2012 | reverse complement strand
GCCCTTAGTCTTTAAGGAGTTATCTATGACACGTTATGATTTTACAACACAACCAGATCGCTTAAATCAAAACACTATGAAATGGCACGAAGCCGAAAGTGATCCAGAACTACTTGAGCTTTGGGTTGCTGACATGGACTTCTTACCTGTTCCTGAAATTAGAGATGCGGTCATCAACTATGCTGAAACGCATATCTTTGGTTACCCTTATCCAAGTGATGAGCTTTACCAATCCATCATAGATTGGGAAAAAAATCAACATGGTTACGTCGTTGATAAAGAGAGTATTGTGCTTATTGAAGGGGTTGTCCCAGCTATTTCAACAGCTATTCAAGCCTTTACGAAAGAAGGCGATGCTGTTCTCATTAATACACCAGTTTATCCGCCTTTTGCTCGTTCTGTCCGCTTGAATAATCGCAAGTTGATTGAGAATAGTCTTGTTAAGGTTAACGGGCATTTTGAAATTGATTTTGAGCAATTGGAACGTGATATTGTAGACAATGATGTAAAACTCTATGTCTTCTGTAGTCCACATAATCCAGGTGGGCGTGTCTGGACTAAGGAAGAATTGACCAAGGTAGCAGACCTTTGCCAGAAACATGGTGTTCTCTTGGTATCTGATGAAATCCATCAAGACTTGGCCTTGTATGGAAATAAGCATATCTCTCTAAATACAATTTCAGACGCCTATAAGGATTTCACTTTGGTCCTTAGTTCAGCGACAAAAACCTTTAATATTGCTGGTGAAAATGCCGCATGCAGTTTATGGCGGCGAGAACGCAATGGACAACATCACCGCGATCATCAAGGCGCGGGGCGCAAAAAAAGTGGCAATGTTCACGGATAAGGGAATTGAAGGCGCCGGACTGTTTGCCCTGCCGGAAAATGCAGTCAAGGCGGCAGGTGCAGAATACTATGTGCTGGATGACCTGCCTCCGGAGCCGAGCTACATGGCCGTGCAGAAACTGGTGGACCAGTTCAAGGCGTCCGGTGCAGACCTGATTGTGGCCTGCGGCGGCGGCAGCGTGATGGACGCTGCCAAGCTGGCCAGCGTACTGGTGACGGATGACTACGGCGTCAAGGGGCTGCTGGACAACCCCGGCATGGCACAGAAGTGCGTGCCCATCGTGCTCATCCCTACGACCGCAGGCACCGGCGCAGAGGTCACCCCCAATGCCATCGTGGCTGTACCGGAAAAGGAACTGAAGGTCGGCATTGTCAATGAGAACATGATCGCAGATTATGTCATTCTGGATGCACGCATGATCAAGAACCTGCCCCGCAAGATCGCAGCAGCTACCGGTGTGGATGCACTGGCACACTGCATCGAGTGCTTTACCAGCAACAAGGCAAATCCCTTCAGCGATCTGTATGCGCTGGAAGGCCTGGATCTGATCCTGAACAACATCGAAAAAGCCTGCGATGACCCCGAGGCCATGACGGAGAAGAACCGGATGCAGATCGCCGCTTACTATGGCGGCCTGGCGATCACCGCTTCCGGCACCACTGCAGTCCACGCCCTGAGCTATCCGCTGGGCGGCAAGTATCATATCGCCCACGGCGTTTCAAATGCGATCCTGCTGGCACCCGTCATGCGCTTCAACAGCGAGCATCCGGCAGTTCGCGAGCGGCTGGCAATTGCTTATGACCGCTGCTGCCATGAGGAAAAGACCTGCACCACAGTGGAAGAAAAGACCGCATGGATGATCGCTCGTCTGGAGCACATCGTCAAGCACCTGGACATTCCCACCAGCCTGAAGGAGTTCGGCGTTCCGGCCGAGGATCTGGAAGGACTGGTCGAGGCGGGCATGCAGGTGCAGCGGCTTCTGGTAAACAATATGCGCCCTGTTACGGCAGATGATGCACGCAAGCTGTATCAGGAAGTCATGTAAGCATTCATTTCATATAGAAACATCATAGAAAAAACAAAACAGAAAAGGAGAGCACATTATGAAGACCAGCGATATCAAAGGTATTATCCCTCCGGTAATCACCCCGATGAACGATGACGCAGAGCAGACCGTCAATCATGAAGAGCTGCGCAAGCAGGTAGAGCGTCTGCTGGCGGGCGGTGTGCATGGAATCTTCCCGCTGGGCACCAACGGCGAAGCATACGCCCTTTCTGCCAGAGAGAAAGAAGAGATCCTCGCAACGGTGATCGATCAGGTCAAGGGTCGTGTGCCTGTTTATGCCGGCACTGGCTGCATCACCACCGCAGAGACCATCCGCATGAGCAAGCGTGCAGAAGAGCTTGGAGCAGATGCACTGTCCATCATTACCCCCAGCTTTGCAGTGGCTTCTCAGAAGGAGCTGTACGATCACTATGTTGCAGTTGCAAAGCATGTGAACATTCCCATTATCCTGTACAACATTCCGCCCCGTACCGGCAACAAGCTCCTGCCGGAGACCGTGCAGGCTCTTTGCCGTGATGTGGATGTGATCGTTGGCGCGAAGGATTCCAGTGGTGATATTGAAAACCTGAAGGCCTACATCCGCCTGACCAAAGAGCTGGACAAGGATGTGGCGATCTTGGCTGGCAACGACGGAGCGATCCTGACCTGCCTGAAAGAGGGCGGCGCAGGCGGCATTGCAGGCCGTGCCAACATTTGGCCGCATACCATTGCAAACATTTACAACTGCTTTATTGCAGGCGATCTGGAAGGCGCACAGCGCGCACAGGACGCCGTTGCCGTACTGCAGCAGACCTTCAAGTATGGCAACCCGAATACGATCATCAAGACCGCTGTTGCCCTGCAGGGACGCAATGTCGGCAAGTGCCGCGCTCCCTTCAATTATGTGCCGGAAGAGGGTCTGGAAGCCATCAAGAAGGTGCTGGCAGATGTTGCCGCCAAAGGCATGGATTAAGGGGAGCTGACTTATGACAAAACCCATCGTTGGCATTACCATGGGCGATCCTGCGGGTTCCGGCCCGGAAATCACCGTCAAGGCGATGGCAGATCCCAAACAATACTCTTACTGCCGCCCCATCGTTGTGGGTGACGTCAAAGTGTTTGAACAGGCCAAAAAGTTTGTTGGCCGGGAAGATATCGTGATTCACCGCTGCGAGAAAGTCAGCGATGCGCTGTTTACCCCCGGCACCATTGATGTGCTGCATCTGGACCTGATCGAAGATATCAACAAGTTCGAGCTGGCAAAGGTGAGTGTGGAGGGCGGCAATGCCGCATTCCAGTGTGTAAAAAAGGTTATCGAGCTGGCAATGGCCGGTGAGGTGGACGCCACCTGCACAAACGCCCTGAATAAGGAAGCTCTGAATAAGGCACTGGAATTTTATCACGGAGAAAGATCCGATGGTTATACTCATTTTGACGGCCATACCGAAATCTACGCCACCTACACGCATACGAAAAAATATACCATGATGCTGGTGCATCATGATCTGCGGGTCGTTCACGTTTCCACCCATGTTTCTCTGCGGGAAGCGTGTGATCGTGTCAAAAAAGACCGTGTGCTGGATGTGATCGAGATCGCGGACAAGGCCTGCCGGGAGATCGGCATTGAAAAGCCGCGGGTGGCGGTTGCCGGCTTGAATCCCCATTGCGGAGAGAACGGACTGTTCGGCACCGAGGAGATCACCGAGATCACTCCGGCGATCGAAGTAGCCAGGGCCGAAGGGATCAACGCCATCGGTCCCCTGCCCCCGGACAGCGTGTTCAGCCAGGCATTGGGCGGCTGGTACGATATCGTGGTGTGCATGTACCACGATCAGGGCCATATCCCCCTCAAGACCGTCGGCTTTGTATATGACCGTGAAAAACAGGAGTGGAAAGCGGTGGAGGGCGTCAATGTGACGCTGGGCCTACCGATCATCCGCGCCAGTGTTGACCACGGCACGGATTTCTACCATGCAGGCAAGGGCAACGGCAACGAACGGAGCCTTGCAAACGCCATCGCTTACGCGGCAAGTTTTTGCCGGAGCAAGAGCTGAAGGAGAGATCACTTATGAAATTTGTTATGACACAGTCCATCTGCATGGAAGGCATCGAAAAGCTCAAGGCAGATACCAATGGTCAGGTGGAGATCATTGCAGAAGATAATCCCGATCCCAATAATTATCTGGACGATATGAAGGACGCGGATGCGCTGATCGTGCGCATTGCAAAGTGCGATGCACATGCCATTGAAAACAGCCCCAACCTGAAGGTCATCGGCCGCACCGGTGTTGGCTATGATTCGGTGGATGTGAAAAAAGCAACGGAGCTTGGCATCCCGGTCGTCATCACGCCGGGCGCCAACAACCGCAGCGTGGCCGAGCATGCGGTCGCCATGATGTTTGCGCTTTCCAAGAACCTGTACGAAGGTCAGGTGGAGACCCGGAAAGGCAACTGGGAGATCCGCGGTGCACACAAGGCATTTGAGTTGGAAGGCAAAACGGTGGGCGTCATCGGTCTGGGGGCCATTGGCCGTGAGACCGCAAAGATCTGCCAGGGCGTTGGCATGAAGATCGCAGGCTATGATCCCTTCATGAGCCAGGAAAAGATCGAAGCACTGGGCGCTGAATACTATGCAGATTACAAAGAACTGATCAAGAATGCCGACATCGTGACCGTACATGTGCCCCTGACCGACCAGACCCGCAATATGATCGGCGCAGCTGAGCTGGCGACGATGAAAAAGACGGCGCTGGTCATCAACTGTAGCCGCGGCGGGATCGTAAACGAGGAGGCGCTCTGTGAGGCGCTTCGTGCAGGAACCATTGCCGGTGCAGGCACCGACGTGTTCTGCAATGAGCCGCCCAAGCCGGATGATCCCCTGCTGAATACCCCCAATCTGATCGTAAGCCCGCATTCGGCAGCGCAGACTCGCGAAGCTGTGATCAAGATGGCTACCATGTGCGTGGATGGCTGTCTGGCAGTGATCCGCGGCGAAAAGTGGCCCTTCGTGGCAGACAAGAAGGTCTACGATCATCCCAGATGGGCCGGAAAATAAAAAGAAGCGCAGCATAAAAGACGAGCCGGAAGGAGGAAAACATGGACGATTACAATCCGCGCACCCGGTATGAACACTATTATGTGCGCATGGCACGGCTGGAAGGCCGTGGGGAATTGCAGAGGCGGTATCCCGATGATTTTTATGTCAGACCATTCCAGATCGCAGGAAATGTCTATTACATTGGCAACAAGGCGGTCTGTTCGCATCTGATCGACACCGGTGAGGGGCTGATCGTGATCGACACAAGCTACCCCGAACTGGATCATCTGCTGATAAACTCCATCTGGGAGGCAGGTTTTGACCCCAAGGATATCCGGATCGTGCTGCACACGCACCTTCATTACGACCACTTTGGTGCCACGAACACCCTGACAAAGATCTACGGTGCAAAAGCCTATGTTGGCGGGGATGAATGGGAAAGCGTGCAGCGCAAGCCGGAGCTTGCCGTCGTCCCGCAGGATCCATATCTCAGTTACCGGATGATCCGCCCGGATGTCCTGTTGGAAGACGGAGATGAGATCCGCCTTGGCAACACTGTGATCCACTGCATTGAGACCGCCGGCCACACAGAGGGCACCATGTCGTTCTTCTTTGACGTTGAAGACAATGGGCATATCTGGCACGCGGGAACGTTTGGCGGCGCAGGATTCATTACAATGTACAAAGAGTTCTTTGCACGGTATGGCCTGCCGGATCTTCAGCCCGAATTTCTCCGCTCGCTGGAAAAAATGAAGGCACAGAATGTGCAGCTGGTGCTGGGAAATCATCCTGCACCGAACCACATCCTGCAAAAGATGGAAAAAAAGCTTGCAGATCCGGATGCCGGAAATCCGTTCATTGACCCGACCGGCCAGGACTGGCAGAATTATCTTGCATGGGTTGAGGCAGAGTTCAGACAATTTATGGAAGATGGACGCTGAACCGCTGTCCTTACTACAAAATAAGGGAGAACAAATCTATGAAATACGAAAAATATTACAAAGGAAGGAATGATCTGTTCAGCGGCATCGTGCTGAGTGCATTTTCCATTGCATATCTGATCGGCGCCACTAGGATCAAGATTCCCAAGATGCTGTCATCGTCCCTTCTGAATGCATCTTCTGTGCCAAAGCTCTGGGGCACGCTGCTGCTGATCCTTGGTATTATTCTGGTCATCCGCGGTGTGTGCGTGATGAAAGCAGAAAAGGCAGCAGGAAATGCACCGGAAAAGAAAACCGCTGCACAGATGGTAAAGGATTTCTGGAGCGCAAACCGTGCTGTGATCGAGATGTTTGTGGTACTGCTGATCTACATTGCTCTGATCCAGCCGGTGGGCTTCCTGATCTCCACGTTCCTGTTCCTGTTTGCAGAGTTCAACATCCTCTCCTACAAAGAGGATCGCAAGATAGGCTTTACACTGATCTTTGCTCTGATCTGTGCAGTTGCCATCTATGCGCTGTTCAAATACGCTTTCTCGATGCCGCTCCCGCAGGGTATCCTGAAGGGAATCTTCTAAGAAAGGACGGTACAGATCATGTTAATGGAAGGCTTCTCCATGGTGTTCGGTGATCCGCTGAGCATCGTACTGGTGGCAGCAGGCACCCTGATCGGTACTATTTTTGGTGCGATCCCCGGGCTGACTGCAACGATGGCTGTTACCATCTGCCTGCCGATGACTTTTGCAATGAGCGACAATAGAGCCATTGCACTGCTGATGGCGCTGTACATTGGCGGTATCTCCGGCGGCCTGGTCTCCTCTATTCTGCTGAATATTCCCGGCACGCCCGCTTCTATGGTCACTGCATTTGACGGCGCGCCCATGGCGCGCAAGGGCGAGGGCGCAAAGGCGCTGGGCACCGGCATCTTCTTCTCGTTCCTCGGTACCATCTTTGGTCTGATCGCCCTGATGATCATTGCGCCCTATCTGGCAGCTGTCGCGATCAAGTTTGGTGCATTTGAGTATTGCGCACTGTCCATTTTCTCCCTGTCGCTGGTCATTTCGCTGGCAGGCAAAGATATGGTCAAAGGTCTGGCAGCAGCGCTGCTGGGTGTCATCTTTGCCACGTTCGGCATCAGTGCTTTTGACAGTATCGTGCGTTATGACTTTGGCAGTGTGAATATGCAGTCCGGCTTCCAGCAGCTCGTCGTTCTGATCGGCCTGTATGCAGTGCCGGAGGTCGTGGCTGTGGCGCAGAAAGTCGTCAAGCCCAAGGAAGTCATCGCTCAGAACACCACCGTGGATAAGATCCATGGTCTAGGTTTCACCTGGAAGGAATTCAAGAGCCAGATCGGCAACTTCTTTATCGCGGCATTTATCGGCACCGGCATTGGCATCCTGCCCGGTATCGGCGGCGGTACAGCCGGCATCATGTCCTATACCACGATCAAGAACCGTTCCAAGACCCCTGAAAAGTTTGGTACTGGCATCATGGACGGCGTGGTTGCCTCTGAGACGGCAAACAACGCAGCGATTGGCGGTGCAATGATTCCCCTGCTGACGCTGGGTATCCCCGGCGATGGCATCACGGCGATCCTGCTGGGCAGCCTGATCATCCACGGTATCGCCCCTGGCCCGCTGATCTTTGATAAGAGCGGCGCTCTGATGTATGCCATCTACCTCATCATCGGCCTGTCCTCTCTGTTCATGCTGTTCTTCATGCTGTTCGGCATCAAGGGTTTTGTCAAGGTTCTGTCTGCTCCGCAGAACCTGCTGATGCCCATCATCCTGTGCATGTGCTGTGTGGGCGCATTTGGCTGCAGCAACCGCATGTTTGATGTGTGGTGCCTGCTGTACTTCGGCCTGATCGCAGTTGTGATCCGTGCCATAAAGCTGCCCATCATGCCTGTTGCCATTGGCTTTATTCTGGGACCCATCTTTGAAAAGAACCTGCGCCGTGCCGAGTCTTTCATGAGCAGCGGCCCGAAGGAACTGCTGAACCACCCGCTTGCCCTGGTCATCCTGGTCGTCACTGTCGTCATGATCGTTTACAGCCTGCGTTCCAATGAGCGCGCTGCTGACCGTGAAGCTGCTGCCGTGGAGGCTGTTGAGGCATCCGAAGGGGAATAATTCTGAAAACGTTAATGGATCATATATGCCGATTTCACACAAACATTTACAAGGAGAAAGGAAAGCTTATCATGAAAAAGATCACTCGTCGTTCATTCCTTGCCGCTATGGGTATCGTGGGCGCATCTGCTGTATTGACTGCCTGCGGCGGCAGCTCGGCTTCCTCTGCTGCCAGCTCGACCGCGTCTTCCGCAGTGGCATCCGCCGCAGCAGGCAGCGCAGCTGCTAAGCCGGATGGCTATCCCAACACTTCCATAACGCTGGTGGTTGGCTTTGGTGCCGGCGGCGATACTGACCTGAACAACCGCCTGATGGCACAGTATGTTGAGCCTTCCTTTGGCCAGTCCATTGCAGTGACCAACATGGCCGGCTCCAATGGCTCTGTGGCTATGACGCAGTATCAGAGCACCCCCACCGACGGCTATACCATCATCGGCGCAAATACCTCTGCTGTCGTCAACAACTTTGCTTCCGGCACCTGCCAGTACAGCTATAAGGACTACGAAGTGATTGCCGTATTTGGCCGCGGCGCAGGCGAAATGCTGTTTGCCAACAAGCAGTCCGGCATCACCTCCATGGAGGATCTGCTGGAAAAGTCCAAGGCAAACCCCGGCACTATCAAGATGGGCATGTCCTCCGGCGGCAACACGCATGTCTACGCTCTGCTGCTCCAGCAGGCAGGATTTGACTGCAACATCGTGGATGGCGGCGATGGTTCTGACCGTATCGCAGCACTGGTCGGCGGCCATGTGGATGTCTGCTTTGTACCTTACCTGACTGCGAAGGAGTACATCGAGAATGGCGACGTGACTCCCCTGTGCACCATTGGCGACCGCTGCTCCGCACTGCCCGATACTCCTTCCATCAATGAAGGCGGCTACGTGAAGAACAACTTTAACGGCTGCTACATCTGGATGGCTCCCAAGGGCACGGATGCAGGCATCGTTTCCTATCTGGCTTCCCTGTGCGAGGACGTTGTGAACAACAATGCCAAGTACGATGAGGATCAGCGTGCGATCAACTTCAACGATCCGTTTATCGTGACAGGTCAGGATGCACTGGACTTCCTGGAAGAGCTGCAGCAGACCGCAATCGAGAACGTGGGCGTTCTGGGTTGATAAAGAAATCGGCTGTACCTGCCGCCGGACAGCTTTCAATCCGCAGACTTTACAGATTTGTTCTCCTTACACCATAGAAAGGACCAAAGCCGTCCGCTTTTTTACCGGATGGCTTTGGTCTTTTGGATTTTATGGAGACAGGCGGCCATTTCTGAAAATGGATAAAGCTGTCTTAGAAATTGGTCTGGTCGATGTCATGCGTCACAGCATTAGATGTGCTACTCATCCTCAATGGCGATGCAGTCGATGGCAACGGTAGAGCCGTCTGCGAACCGGGCTTCCACCCGGGTGGCGTCCATATTGTAGCGGCAGGAAAGCAGTTTGTTCATGGTGAACCTCATTTCTATATCAAACGGTGTCTGTTCGGATGTCCTAAACCCTGCCATAGAACCGGTGTCTCATGTAAGATTGTTGTTTGGATAAAACTGGAAGATTTTGCACAATAAATACCGTTGAAATCCAGCTTTTGGGGCTGTGCGAAACAGCCTGTTTTGCCGGGCTGATTTTGGCGCTGCACACTTTTGCACATTTTCTGCACATCGCAAGGATGGATAACAGGTGCAAGGAAGTGCAAACAATGCAAAGGATGCAACAGAATAACAACGGCAAAATAACGGTGATTCGATTAAAATGACGTTTTAGCGTTAAATGATGAAATGGATAAAATGTGCCATTCGGTTCCTACGAATCAGTAGGCCGGGGGTTCGAGTCCCTTCCATCGCACCAGAAAATGCCGTGAAATCGAAAGATTTCATGGCTTTTTTGTTTTGTAAGCCATGGGTGCACGGTTTCTGCACGATTTCTGCACGGTCGGTGTTTTCAGTGTCCGATTATGTAGGGCGCTGTATTGCATTGCAATCAGTGCCCTTTTTTGCATCAGGTGAGCAGAGCTAAGCGGAGCTTTGACTTCATTTCCGGGTCGGCATCCTTGAGCAATTCCAGCAGAGCCGTCATGGAGATGGTGGGTTCGCCTGCGGCGGGTACAGCCTGCGGGCTGGGGGTGTCGGGTTTGGCATAGAAGCCGCTTTCAAACTTTTTGCCCAGCTCCACACGGGAGGACTGCTGGATATGGGCGTAAGTGTTCACCAGCATATCCGCACTGGCGTGTCCTGTGGTCCCCTGCACCGCCTTGATGTCGCCGCCGGAGATCATCAACTGGTAGGTGGCACTGGAATGCCGCAAGCCGTGGAACACGATGCGGGGGAACTCCGGGTGTGCATCCTGCCATTTCAGGAACTTCTTGCGGATGAGCACCGGCTCCACCGCCAGACCGTTGGGCAGCCGCAGCAGCATCCCGCTGTTGCGGTATCGCTCCGGGTCAAGGGCTTCTTCCCTTTTCAAGCGTTCCAGCCACTGTTTCAGCTCCTCCCGCAGGGCGGCGGTCATAAAGATGGTGCGGCAGGAGGCTTCGGTCTTGGTGTCCTTCAGGATAAGAGAAGTCTTGCTACCCTCCAGCTTGTCCGGGAAGATGCGGAGGATACAGCCCTTATCCACCTGCGCCAGCGTGTCCTTCTGCACCCGCTGCATGGAACGGTTGACGGTGAAGGTGCCCATGCCGTTGGCAGCATCAAAGTCGATGTCCTCCGGGGTCAGACCTGCCACCTCCCCTTCCCGCAGCGCGCCCACCAGCGTCAGGTGCACCGCCAGATGCAGGATGGAGTCCTCCATGCTGTCCAGTGCTGCCCGCATCTCCTCCACCTCCCAGATGCTGCGCTCTTGGGTGGTCTTTTTGGGTGCTTCCACCGGGACGGGGCTTTTGATGAGGATGCCCCACTCCACCGCCAGCAGAAAGGAATTGTGCAGCAGTTGGTGGACTTCATGGAGGGTGGTGCCGGAGAGGGTGCGCTTCTGCTGCTTGGGCGAGAGGTCTCGCCGTTTGCCGCCTACATACTGACCGCAAGGGGTCTTGCTCAGAGTGTCGTACAGGGCTTCGATGTGGTAGGGACGCAGCTTCTGCATCTGCATCTCCCCGATATAAGGGATGATGAGGTTCTGGATGAGCGCCAGATTGGACTGGTAGGTCTTGGGTGCCCACTTGTGCTTGCTGCACTGCTTGGGCAGCCAGTCCATCAGAAACTCCGCCACCGTCACCGTGGACGGGATCAGAAAGTTGCCGGTCGCCAGCTCATGTTCGATCTGCTTCTGGCGTTTTACCGCCTCCTCTTTTGTGGAGAAGCTCTCCCATTTGTCGCAGCTCTTGCCGTGCTTGTCCTGATAGGTGTAGCGGACACCGTAAGAGCTGCCGCGTTTCGTGATATATGCCATAGATTTGCCTCCTTATCAAGCTGCCCGGTAGAGCCACGCATCGAAGCTGTCTTTCGGGATGCGGATGCTTCCACCTGCCCGCAGGACACGGAACTCGGTGGTGCTGTTGCACAGGTTGTAGGCGGCACGCTGGCTGATGGCCAGCATCTGTGCGACCTCTTTCACCGTGTACACCAGCTTTGTGGTCTCAGGGCTGTTGGTCGGAGACTTGACGGCATTGGTTCGAGTGACCACCTCCATTGTAGTGGGATTCGAGTCCATTTGCAAGGACTTTTTCGTATAATCTTCAAATTTCACAGATGCGTTCTTCTCAAAATTCATATCCATACGGTTCTCCTTATACTTCATGGCGCATCACAGGCTCCTGCGTGCGGTTCTCATAAAATCGAATGACCTCCGGCGGGATGCTGTCCAGCGTTTTCAGGGCGGCTTCATAGTCCTGCCGCAGCTTGGCATCCTCCAGACGCTTCAAGACGCTCCCTTCCTTCGCTTTGTCCAGCGAGGCAGAGAGCGTCTTGTTTTTCTTTTTCAGTTGTCTGTTCTCGGCGGCGGTCTCCGTAAAGGCGACCTGATAGCGGTTCAGTTCGGTGCGCATTTTGGACACTGCCGGGATATAGCTGTCCAGCACCTTGCTGATCTCCGCCGCACGGCTCTTGCCGTTGAACGGATTGATGCCCACCAGCAGGGCATCCAACTGCTCCTTCTGCTTGGTCAGTTGGGTCATCTCCTTGAAGATGCGGGGCGGGATGTGCTCCCGCCCGGTCTGGCTGGCGCTTTCACCCCGTTCCAGCTCCGGGTACTGCTTGACCATGTGCTGCCAGAACTCGTCCTGCCACTTCACAAGGTTCTTGCGGTTGCCGATGATCTCCTTGGCGCTCAGCCGTCCGTCAGCAGTCAGGGGCACAAAGCAGAGGTGCAGGTGGGGCGTTTTCTCGTCCATGTGGACAACAGCAGAGAGAAAGGTATCCGGGCGCTGTCTGCCCTCTAAAAATTTCAGGGCATACGCAAAGTACGCCCTGATCTCCCGGTTGTTTTTATCCTTGAAAAACTCCGGGCTGGCGGTGACAAGAGCCTCCACCACCCGCACGCTGTCCTTGCGGACACGGCAGTGGGCGGCGGCTATCATGCGGTCGGCTTCTTCCCGGTACCTGCCCTGCGGCTGCACCAAATGGAGGTTGTAGCGGCTCCGGCTCGTGTCGATGTCCGGGTTGCTGGCGTACTGCTCCTTGGTGCGCTCGTTGTGGGCTTCGATGGGGCTGATGGCTGGCCCCTTATACTTTTTGAACCTTAAAATGCCGTATTGGGCTTTCATAGATCACGCTCCTTCTTGAGGTGTACAAAAAATCTGTACGGACTTCAAATAACCCGTACGGTCTGTACGGCGTACGGAAATGTGAAATATAAACGATAATGCGTTTTAATTTGCTTTGATTTTCCGTACAGGTGCGTACAAGTACAGACCGTACAGGTTGTACGAACTTCTTCCGTAAAAAAATGCACTTTTTACGGACAGGGGTGGACAAGCGGCTCGATGCCTACAAAACCCCGCACCCTGCGGCCACCGGGCAGGTAGATGTTGTTGGTGGCTTCAAGGTTGTAGCGGCGGTCATTCTGGCGCAGTTCCGCGCTGAAACGGATGGCAGATACGCTGTGACAGGCGTTGTCCTCACACCACTGCTTATAAATGTCGTAGAACTCCTTGGAACTGATGGAGTAGTCCGCCTTGAAACGGAAGTAGCCCTCGGACTCCATGAAGTCGATGACATTGTTGCTGCTGCGCTTGATGGTGTCCACGTTGGCGGCGGCTCGTTCGCTGACCGTGAAGCGGAAATCGTTCTGCACCAACCGGTGCAGCCCTTCCAGACACCACAGCAGGATGCCTTCCAATTCGGCGCACATCTTCTCGACCAGAAATGGGTCGTCCGTGCGGTCGGCGGGCTTGTCCTTGGTGGTCAGGATGAGCTGGCGGCGGAAGAAACCGTCCGAATGGTCATACAGCGAGGTCAGCGCACCGTTGCCGAAGCAGAGGAACCGGGCGTAGATGTCCCGCTGGTAGCTCTGGACACCTTTGCGCTCCAAGTCCAGCTTGGCCTCGGCGGTCACGATGGTCTTGATATAATTCGTCTTGGGCAGGGCGTTCATGTCCATGTCATCGTCGATCATGAGCAGGCGGCGTTCCAGATCGGCACGGGCAAAGCGGTTGTTCTCCACTTTCTGGACGCTGCCGTTGCTGGCGGCATCTCCCATGAGCCGCTTGAGCACCAGCCCGATGCGGGACTTGCCCTCGCCGCCCTTGCCGACAATGAGCATCATCTTCTGTCCCTTGGTGCTGGGGATCAGGCAGTAGCCCAGATACT
>OKSF01002197.1_pt1 | contig 13758 bp, 10 predicted proteins | sample 1606061 | NCBI WGS metagenome assembly OKSF01 (sample SAMEA3541567, study PRJEB24748) | human gut metagenome | biome: human gut; feature: human-associated habitat; material: faeces | place: China | collected 2012 | reverse complement strand
ATTGCGAAGATTGAGAATGCAGAAGGAATTCGCAATATTGATGAGATTATCCGTGTATCGGTTGTTCCCGCTGCGACTATTTTTTTGACGGAATTGATGAGATGAGCGATTAACTAATCTATTTATGACGGGAAGGTTTTATGCAGTTAAATGTAACAACTGACTATGCAATCAGGATGACACTATTTCTTGCAATCCTTGGAACGCCTATGGGGAGTGAGGATATCAGCAAGCAGATGGGAATCCCGAAACAAATGATTGCTCAGATCGCAAAGCCTCTGCGCGATGCGGGGATCATTGCGACAAAGCGCGGCGTTGGCGGAGGCTTTAGCTTAAACCGAAAACCGGAAGACATCAGTTTGGCTGATATATTCAATGCGGTGGAAGGAACTACCAGGATCAACCGTTGCTTGGAAGAAGATTGCTTCTGCTCGCGGCATGCAACGGAGACATGCCCGGTCAGAAAGCTCTATAAGGAGGTGCAGACATTTATGGATGAAGCGTTTTCCGGTAAGACAATTGCGTCTTTGATGTAGTCTGCTGTGTATGCAGCATGAGATACTGAAACAGAATAGTGTAAAAACCACAAAAAACGTAAAAAAGAGAGAAGATTACTACGATAAAGAGAGGAGATTACTACGATGAAGAAGAACAACGCATTCCGCCGGGCAGCAGCTCTGATGGCAGCGTTGAGTATTACGGTGTCTCTGGCGGCTCCGGTCTTTGCAGATACCTACTACATCGACTACGGCGATATTACCATCACCAAAAATGAGGATGGCAGCCAGACCATCGAACAGGGCGGAGAGAAATGGACGGATAAGGCCGGGGAGGAGACCGTCATCACCACCTCTAATACGGTCATCACCACGCTGGAGAGCGACCTGGAAGGCCCCGCAGCAGAGGATTCCGACTTTGGCCCTGTGGTAGAGGATAACTACCAGCCGGCCCAGCCGGAGGACGCTGAGAAGCCGGAAGGCGCAGACCAGCCGGAGATCGCCGAGGAACCGAAAAGCGCAGACCGGCAGGAGAGTGCAGACCAGCAGGCAGCCCCGGCTGCTGCCCCCGCAGACACTACTCCGGTGAACAAAAAGGATGATGGCTTTTGGGGCAACACCATTACGGTGATCAACAACTTTGCCGATAAGGTGCTGAACCTCACCCTGAAAGACGTAAAGATCGATGTGAGCGACACCGGAGGTGACAACTTTGAGTTTGAGGATGATCAAAGAGGAAAGGCTGCCCTGAGTGTTCAGGGAAAGGGCAATGTGGAGATCGAGCTGGACGGCAATAACGAGCTGAAAAGCGGCGCTTCCAGGGCGGGCCTTGAAAAAACCTCCACAGGCAAGCTGACCCTGAAGGACGATAATAAAGAAGCCGGCAGCCTGATGGCTACCGGTGGCATGTCTGGTGCTGGCATCGGCGGCGGTTTCCAGGGCAACGGCGAAAACATCACCATCACCGGCGGCACGGTGGACGCTACCGGTGGCTACGGTAGTGCTGGCATCGGCGGCGGTAAAGAAGGCAAGGGCGAAAACATCACCATCACCGGCGGCACGGTGAACGCTACCAGCAACGATGGTGCCGGCATCGGCGGCGGTCTCCTTGGCAGCGGCGAAAACATCGCCATCACCGGCGGCACGGTGAACGCTACCGGCACCGATGGTGCCGGCATCGGCGGCGGTAACGGCGGCGTCGGCAAAAACATCACCATCACCGGCGGCACGGTGACAGCTGCCGGTGGCTTCGGTAACGCTGGCATCGGCGGCGGCAACGGCAGCGACGGCGAAAACATCACCATCATCGGCGGCAGCGTGACCGCTACCGGTGGCGAATTTGCTGCTGGCATCGGCGGCAGTAACGGCGGCAGCGGCAACAACATCACCATTACCGGCGGTACAGTGACCGCTACCGGTGGCGACAAAGGTGCCGGCATCGGCGGCGGTGATGAGGGCGGCGGCGGCAACAACATCACCATCAAGGGCGGCACAGTGACCGCTACCGGCGGTGGTAACCGTGGCAACGGTGGTGCCGGCATCGGCGGCGGCAGCGGCGGCAGCCTCGAAAACATCACCATCACCGGCGGCAGCGTGACCGCTACCGGTGGCGACTATGCCGCTGGCATCGGCGGCGGCAGCGTCAGCTTTTGGGGCGGTAACGTCGGCAGCGGCAAAAACATCACCATCAACGGCGGCAGCGTGACCGCTACCGGTGGCTACGGTGGTGGTGCTGGCATCGGCGGCGGTGAGAACGGCAACGGCGAAGACATCACCATCAACGGCGGCACGGTAAACGCTGCCGGTGCCTACGGTGGTGCCGGCATCGGCGGCGGTCTCAATGGCATCGGCAGCAAGATCACCGTGAGCGGAGCCGCTCATGTGACGGCGACGGCGACCGCCAGCAGGGACCCTGACTGGCCCCATACCGATACCGGTGCTACCATCGGTAACGGCAGCACCAGAACGCCGGATGGTAAATCTGCCGACGGCAAGGAGATCCAGGCAGACATCAACGGCCTGACCACCGGCTGGATCCACCACATCATCTACAACCCGCTCCTGAACTGGAACGACGAACCGGACACCATCCTGAAGGAGTGGTGGGAGTTTGCGCTCCCCAAGCCCATCCCGGACGGGGAGAGCCTGGACCTCCATGTGGAGACGCTGAAGGGCGCCCCCCTGCCTTTTAACACCCGGCAGCAGGGCAGCACCCTGCGGGTGACGACCGACAATCTGTCCGCCCGGCTCCACGGAACCCGGCAGGCGCTGGAGACCCTGCAGGAGCAGGGGGTGGAGCAGATCGAGTTTGTCACCACCCTCAAAACGACCACCCTGTCGGTGGAAGACCTGCTGGCAGAGGGGGGCAGCTGGTTTGCCCTGGAGCACGACGGCCTTGGGAGCCGGCGGCTGAGCGCAGCTCAGGCCGAGAGCCTGAAGTGCTGGAGGCACTAAAAAAATACAGACCCCTTACAGGGGCCGCCTTGGGGAATCACCCGGGGCGGCCTCTTTTTTGTAATTCGTAAAACCACTCGCCTAGCGAGTGGTTTTCATGATACAAAAAGCCGCCGTGCGGGCGGCACGGCGGCGTGGGGAGCGGGGGTCAGCCCTGCTCTTTTTCGAGTTTCTGCTTCTTTATAATGTACGCCTCCATTTTCGGCTCAGCCCAGCCGTCGAGGTTGGTCTGACGCTCCCGGGCGATGCCAAGAGCCTGCGGGGGGACGTCCTTGGTGATGGTGCTGCCGGCAGCGGTGTAGGCCCCGTCGCCGATGGTGACGGGGGCGACAAGGTTGGTGTTGCAGCCGATGAAGCAGTAGTCGCCGATCTGAGTGCGGAACTTGTCCTTGCCGTCGTAGTTGCAGGTGACGGTGCCGCAGCCGAAGTTGCAGTACTTGCCCACGTCGCTGTCGCCGATGTAGGTCAGGTGGCTGACGGTATTGCCCCGGGCAAAGTTGGAGTTCTTCGTCTCGACATAGGCGCCCAGATGCACGCCGTAGCCGGTGACGGTGTTGATGCGCACATGGGTGAAGGGGCCGATATTGTTGTGGGGGCCGAGGTGGCTGCTGTAGACCTGGCTGGCGTTGACGGTGGTGCCTTCGTCCACGGTGCTGTCCTCGATGAGGGTGTTGGGGCCGATGACGCAGCCTGCGCCGATGGTGGTCTTGCCGCGCAGGATGGTGCCTGCGAGGATGACGGCTCCCGGGGCAATGACCACTTCGGAGCCGATCTCCACATTGCGGCTGCGGATGTCCACGCCGTTTGCGATGTGGCGCAGCAGCACCTCTTCGCGCTGGGCCTCGGCAGCGTCGAGCTTTACCTTTGCGGCAGCCAGTGCGGATGTATCAATATTCTGCATAGAGAAAAACCTCCTCCAAAACCGCCTCTCGCAGAAGCTGTGCAGACCCCTGCGGAAGAGGAAATGTTGTATCCAAGATAGAAGAAATTCGGAAAGATGGAAGACAAACAAGAACGGCAGCGAGTTTAATGGATAGAAAGTTGTATCCAACCGCCCAAAAACGGCATCAGAACTCGAAAATCCTCTTCAAATCTTTCCCATTTTATATTACCCAAAAAGTGAGTAAAATGCAAGGGTTTGCACAAAAAATATCAAACAAATTCGGTGATTTGCCCGATGGAATAGACGTGAAATTTTGGTATAATAGTTTAGCATTCACAGAGAAATGTTTATCGTATGACAAGCAGAGCAACGATAAGACCGCCGTGCTTCGCACCAGCGGCTACCATTTGGGAGGTAAACACGCATGAGCAAAAAGTATCTGTACTACTTCAGCGAAGGCAACGATGCCTTTGGCGGCGACAAGGTCACCATGAAGAACATTCTGGGCGGCAAGGGCGCTGGTCTGGCTGAGATGACTGCAGCCGGTATGCCGGTGCCGCAGGGCTTCACCATCACCACCGAGGCCTGCACCCAGTACTACGCAGACGGCCGCCAGATCAACGACGAGATCACCGCTGACATCTTCGAGCACGTCAAGGGCCTCGAGAAGATCACCGGCAAGACCTTCGGCGACAACGAGAACCCGCTGCTGGTCTCCGTCCGCTCCGGCGCACGTCAGTCCATGCCCGGCATGATGGACACCATCCTGAACCTCGGCCTGAACGATGAGGCTGTCGAGGGTCTGGCCAAGAAGACCAACAACCCCCGCTTCGCATATGACTGCTACCGCCGCTTCGTGCAGATGTTCGCCGACGTCGTCATGATGGTCCCGAAGAGCCTGTTCGAGGTCGAGATCGACAAGCTGAAGGAAGCCAAGGGCGTCAAGAACGACGTTGACCTGACTGCTGACGACCTGAAGGAGCTGGTCGGCACCTTCAAGAAGATCTATGAGGACAACGAGGGCAAGCCCTTCCCCCAGGACCCCAAGGACCAGCTCATCGAGGCTGTCAAGGCCGTCTTCCGCAGCTGGGACAACCCCCGTGCAAACGTCTATCGTAAGATGAACGAGATCCCCTACGAGTGGGGCACCGCTGTCAACGTCCAGCAGATGGCTTTCGGTAACTCCGGCGACCGCTCCGGCACCGGCGTTGCATTCACCCGTGACCCCGCCACCGGCGCTAAGAAGCTGATGGGCGAGTACCTCATCAATGCACAGGGCGAGGACGTCGTTGCCGGTGTCCGCACCCCGTCTCCCATCAGCCACCTGCACGAGCAGATGCCTGAGGTCTACGACCAGTTCGTCGAGATCGCTACCCGTCTGGAGAACTACTTCCGCGATATGCAGGATATGGAGTTCACCATTGAGGACGGCCACCTGTATATGCTGCAGACCCGTAACGGCAAGCGTACCGCTCAGGCTGCTCTGCAGATCGCATGTGACCTGGTGGACGAGGGCATGATCACCGAGCAGGAGGCTGTCCTGCGCGTGGAGCCCAAGCAGCTGGACACCCTGCTGCATCCCCAGTTCGACGCAGCTGCCCTGAAGGCTGCTGAGGTCGTCGGCAAGGGTCTGGCAGCTTCTCCCGGTTCTGCCTGCGGCCAGATCGTCTTCACCGCCGAAGAGGCTGAGGAGATGGTCAAGTCCGGCAAGATGAAGAAGGTCGTTCTGGTCCGTCTGGAGACCTCTCCCGAGGACATCGTCGGCATGCAGGTGTCTCAGGGCATCCTGACCGTCCGCGGCGGCATGACCAGCCACGCAGCCGTTGTTGCTCGTGGTATGGGTACCTGCTGCGTCTCCGGCTGCGGCAACGACAACGACGTGAAGATCGACGAAGAGGCTAAGACCTTCGAGCTCAACGGCCACAAGTTCGTCGAGGGCGACTGGATCTCCATCGACGGCTCCACTGGTAACATCTACGGTGAGCAGGTCGCCACCGTCGCCGCCACCGGCAACAAGAACTTCAACCGCTTCATGGGCTGGGCAGACGCCGCTCGTCAGCTGCTGGTCATGACCAACGCCGATAACCCGCGCGACGCACAGCAGGCAGTTGACCTGGGTGCTGAGGGCATCGGCCTGTGCCGTACCGAGCATATGTTCTTCGCTGAGGACCGCATCAAGGCTGTCCGTGAGATGATCTGCGCACGTACCGTGGAAGAGCGCGAGGCTGCTCTGGCCAAGGTCGAGCCGTTCCAGCAGGGTGACTTCGAGGCGATGTACCGCATCATGGGTGAGCGCCCGATGACCATCCGTTATCTGGACCCGCCTCTCCACGAGTTCCTGCCCAGCAAGGACGAGGACATCAAGGAGCTGGCTGCCGACATGGGCATGACCTTCGATGACCTGAAGAACGTCGTTGCTTCTCTGCATGAGTTCAACCCCATGATGGGCCATCGTGGCTGCCGTCTGGCTGTCACCTACCCCGAGATCGCAGCAATGCAGACCCGCGCTGTTATCAAGGCAGCTCTGAACGTCTCTGCTGAGACCGGTTATATCATCACTCCGCACATCATGATCCCGCTGGTCGGCGAGGTCAAGGAGCTGAAGTTCGTCAAGGACGTTGTCGTCAAGGTCGCAGACGAGCTCATCAAGGCTTCCGGCGTTGACATGAAGTATCTGGTCGGTACCATGATCGAGATCCCCCGTGCAGCTCTGACTGCCGGCGAGATCGCCAAGGAGGCCGAGTTCTTCAGCTTCGGCACCAACGACCTGACTCAGATGACCTTCGGCTTCAGCCGTGACGATGCTGCCAAGTTCCTGGGCGCTTACTACGAGAACAAGATCTACGAGAGCGATCCGTTCCAGCATCTGGATCAGGTCGGCGTCGGCAAGCTGGTCAAGATGGCTGCACATGACGGCCGTGAGACCCGTCCCGACCTGGGTCTGGGCATCTGCGGCGAGCACGGCGGCGATCCTTCCAGCGTCGAGTTCTGCCACAAGGTTGGTCTGGACTACGTCAGCTGCTCTCCCTTCCGTGTGCCTATCGCACGTCTGGCCGCTGCTCAGGCTGCTATCAAAAATCCCAGAAAGTAAGATTGTTGCATGAAGATGCACTAATCGTGCAAAACATGGGAAGATAAACGTATGATAAACCCTCCCCGGTGAAACTGAATGGTTTTGCCGGGGAGGGTTTTAGTTTTAAGAGGAGAAAAAGTATGAAGAAAAGAAAAATTGATCCACTTGAAGAAATTATGAGTAATCCGTATTATCAACTACGTGATGAGTATAACGATGCAGAAAAGGTGAAGGGGACTATTAGTTTTGGGCAATATAGCATGAAATATTGGGCATTAGAACGGGATATAGTCCTTGATGAAACAAAAAGTGAAGTTACAGAAGAGATGTTCGTAAAGGCTATAATGGATGCACGAAAAGAAGGGGAAATCTTAAATGATGAAGATGAGGTAAATGGAGCAAGAAAAATAAGAAGAAAGGTAATAAGTCATCTAAATATAATTTTTTGTGGAAAAGCAAAATGCAAGAGCCAAATTAAAATTGGAATAAATACGCAACTTACATTAAAAAATATAGTTTTCTTTAATTGGATTTTGAAGACAAACGCCAAAACGCTTGCAAAAGCTATTGAAAGGATAGAAGGCAAAAAGAATGATTGGGTAACAAAAATTAGTGAATCCAGAGATAAAACAAAGACAGCGGAAGATTATTATAAGGAACTTCTAGTTCGTGGATTAAACTCGTTAAAGGAAAATGAAATTAGTCCAGAACTTGTAGAAAAGAGAATAAGGGAACTTTATCCAGACATAAAGGAAGAACCTAAAAGCGAGATAGAAGATAGTCGAGAATTTGAGGGCTGGCCGATAATTTGGTGGCTCAGAGATGAACTTTATTACTTTGAGGAAAATTATCCGCATTCGGAATGGGTGTATCAAACGCTTTATCAGGACGTACTGGAAAGTTTATCAAAGTGCCATGAAGAGCTTGAAAATTGTGCTAATAAATTTTATGAGGCAAAGTGCAGAAAAGAAGGAAAGAAAGTAGAAGACTAAAGATACTCTAAAATACGTTGAGGCCGAGAAAGATGGAAACTCCTGACTTTCTCGGCCTCAACGTATTTTTATATAATTTGACTCTTGAAATATGAATAAACTGTGAATGAAATGCGCCCGAAATTTACGAAAAAGAGCTTTGAACGGCCTGGGAGACAGAATAGGGTCATGGTAAACTACTATTGCAAACGAAGTGGCCACTTCGAAGCACAAAAAATAATTGATTTGCGAGGTATTTTGCTATGACACAGAAGAATTGCGAAAACGAGATTCGAGAGCTGAGCCGGGACCAACAGGAAATGTTGGATGAACACATCGACAGGCTGAATAAAGTTTTTAAGGGCAAGGACAACTATGCCGGCATTGCTGTAATGTCGGAAAAATATGCACCTGTTGTCCGCGAAAACAAGGAAGCTTATCCGCTCAATGAAATTCAAGTGATTATCAAAAAGAACGGAGAACCGTTTGTAAAATGCGGCTGGAAAAGTGATGACGGAACAAGCATTTTTCCGCTTCAGTTCAGCGCAAAAACTTCAAAATCTGGCCAAATCTCTGGGAGCGTTTTTGTTCGAGGACAAATGGAATCGCCTGTTGTGATTGACAGCTCAGACGAATTTGAACTGGATGGCTTTTACGAGCTGATGGTACACGCTTGCGATGAAGAGATGGGGTATCTCTGGGTCGGAGATGGAAAGAATGAGGGTTTGACCAGAATGGATTATCTCCTCTCTGGAAACCTTAATCGGAATCCTATTGAAAAGCTGATTGACCAGATGTATTTCCAGAATGCTACTTCGGAGGGTACGAACCATGAATAATCTGAACGGTAACAGAAAGAATGAATTTCGTCGGAAGCAAGAGGAGAAGCAGCGGAAGCTTGCTCTAAAAATCGAGGACGAAGCTGACGAATTACGAGAGGGGAGCTTGAAGAGCGAAAAAGCCATTCCATCGCTTGACGAGCTTTGTGCAATAGGAGAGAGAGTTGAACAACTGACCACTTTTTCTGCAAAGGAGGCGATGCGCAACAAAATCAAGGCAAGACGAGATGCTGAACGATACAAGGCAACAAGCACGGACAGCGAAAAGTGGACTCCTAATCCGTTTGAAGATTCTAATGCAGCCGCTATAGAGTCTCCGAAAAATGAGGACACATTAAACACAACGAGAAAACACGCCGATGCCCAATCGACAAAATCAGCTGGGCTGAAAACCTCAAAACGGCGATCGATTGTGGAGATGGTTCAAAAGCTCAAAAAATATGTTCCCATCGTTGTCTGTGGAGATGTGTTGTACTATTACAACGGTTACTACTATGAAGCAATCGGCCTTGAGAAGCTGATAAAACTCTACCGAAAATACGTGGACTACGACCTTAACAATGAGCCGAGTCTGTATGCGTACAAAGACTTGTATCAGTGTTGCACCACTGATCCGGAATTGGAACGTAGTGAGCCAGAAAACCAATCTATCCATGCACCTTTAGAAAATGGCGTCTATGATCTGATGAAGAAAGAGTTAAAGCCGCATGACCCAAGACGGTTGATCTTTACCTATATCAAGGCGAACTACGATGAATCGGCAGAATGTCCGGTATTCGATAGCTTCTTAAAGCAGATTACGCATGGAAATCCTCAACTGGAGGAGCGTTTTTGGATGGCGATTGGATACCGGATGATTTATCCGGCACGAGGCAAGTTCTTCATTGTTATGGGCTATGCCAGAGACAGCGGCAAGAGCGTACTGGGCAATTTTGTCCAACGGTTATATCCGAAGGAAAGTGTCGGTAATCTACGACTTCAAGAAATGAAAGGAACGTTTTCATCAATGTCTTTTCTTAATGCGGTAATCAATCTTGAGTTGGATATGCCAAATGCGAAGCTCAATGCAGAAGTAGCTTCACGGCTTAAACAGATTACAGGAGGAGACTCTATTACGGTGCAACGCAAATATCTCAGCCCAGTAACATTAACAAGGCGAATTAAGTTTGTTTTTGCCGGAAATTACCCGCTTTGTATTGACGGTGAGGACGATGCGCTTCAAAAACGGATCGTATTTCTTCCTTTCGATGAATCAATTCCGGATGACCAGCAGGACCCCTACTTGGAGGATAAAATCTGGGACGAGCGAGATGCCGTTGTTACCAAGTCCCTGCATTATGCACGAAAACTGGTGAAACTTAACTACAAGTTCCCAGAAATTCCGCAGGTGGACGATGCAAAGTGCATTGTCAGAGACTCTATTGCGAAGACCGTAGGAAAATTTGTACAGGAAAGCTGTGATATGAGCGAGCCGAAAGCGGTGACTGCTACAGAAGACCTGTATAATGCCTACTTGGACTACTGCAAGGAGAAGGATATGTGGGCGTGTAGCCAAACGGTGTTCACAAAAGGACTTACCCAAATGGGGCTGAATCATACTCGTTCCCGGTGTACAGGAGAGGATATGATTGTCCGAAAGAATCCGGTATCTGCTTTCCAAGGAATCAAGCTCCGTCCGTAACTTCTGATTCTTCGATGATACGTTATACCTCTGACTCTAAGCACCATTAACGATAACCAAGGGAGGTATCACAATGCTGGAAATTGACGAAAAGGCGATGGCCTATTGTCTGGTGGAAGCTCTCTTTGCGGCAGGGGTAATCAACCTGCCTAACTATCAGAACTTCCTTCGGATGAAGCGTGAGCAGGAGGAAGAACCGCCTGCAAAGGCTTCGTAAACAACAGAGAAAGGCTCTGGCGGAGGGGGTTTGGCCAGAGCCTTTCTTTTTGCCGCAGAAAAGAGTCAGAGACAGTGGAGGTTAAATTTTATGAGGATAGCCGTGTACGCGCGTGTCTCAACAGAACATGAGGCACAAATCAACGCACTGGAAAATCAGTTGGAGTGGTATAAAATTGAAGGTTCTCGGCACCCAGATTGGGAAATCGTGGAGGTTTATGTAGACCAAGGTATTACCGGAACGCAAGCACAGAAGAGGCCGGAGTTTTTGCGCATGATGGAGGATGCCCAGAAGGGAAAATTTGACCTTATTATTACTCGCGAAGTGAGTCGCTTTGCACGAAATACGGTTGATACGCTATCCTATACACGTGAGTTGAAAGCACGTGGGGTGGATGTGTTTTTCATCAACGATGGTATCAACACGGCAACCAACGATGGCGAACTTCGATTAACGATCATGTCTTCTATGGCACAGGATGAGAGCCGCAAAATTTCAGAGCGCGTAAAGGCTGGGCAGAAAATCAGCAGAGAAAAGCACGTTCTGTATGGCAGCGGAAACATCTTAGGATACCGCAGAGAGAATGGAACCTATGTTCCTGACCCTGACCAAGCTGAAACAGTAAGGCTGATTTTCCAAATGTATTCTACCGGAGAAAATGGGCTGGTTAAAATCGTAAACGAATTATACCGCCTTGGCCGATTGGATGCAGGCGGCCATGTTTCGTGGGACGCTTCCAAGGTGAGCAGAGTCCTACATAATGCAACCTATAAGGGGTGTATTTGCTACAATAAATCCCACAGCGACGGATATTTGACACAGAAACGTGTTAAAAATCTGGACGAGAGCAGCTACATCTATGTGAAAGGTGACTTTGAGCCTTTGGTATCAGAAGAAATGTGGGATAGATGCCAGCAGATTTTGGCATCGAAATCAGCACGGGTAATAGATGAAAATGGGAAAAAGCACAAGTACATGAGAAATACGCCTAAGTCAGTCTGGACGGCAAAACTGCGGTGCAGCTGTGGCGCAGGATTTATCCAGTTCAAGTGGCGTGTAAATCGGGATGGTGCAGTGGTTCATGGATTTCAGTGTTATCGCCGTACCCGTAGGCCAAGCATCAGCTACTTGCAGGAACATGGCTTGGACTTGGGAATTAGTTGCCAAATCAAGGCAATCTGTGAGTGGAAGCTGGACTTGATGGCAGCAAAGGTGTTTGAACATCTCACCTTTGACAAAGGCAAAACAGTCAAAGAGGTCTATAAAATTTTGAACCGCTGCATGGCAGAAGAAAAGACTGTCCGCATTTCCAGAAAGGCGATGCTGGAAAACAGCATCGCCAGACAGAGGGAGCGTCTGGATAAGTACATAGACCTGTGTGCAGACGGAATCATCACAAAACAGGAATTGGCAGAGCGGCGGAAGGGATTGGATGCGCAGATTGCAGAATTGCAGTCTCAATATGAGAATGTGGAGCAGGAGGATGAGCGCAGTGGAACCCTTGACATGAATTTGATTGCGCAGAAGTTGGATGAATGGCAAAAGGCATCTAGGAATGATGTTGACCGGGAGCTTATCAATAGCTGTGTGGCACAGATCACGCCGCTGACGAATGAGGAATACCGCTGGGTACTTGATTTCCAACTGACAGAAGTGCAGAGTCGAAATAGTGCTACTTGTACGTTGGATGGCTTTATGGAGATGGCTCGTTTTAGGATTTCTTTTGAAGAAGCTAAGGCTTTTAAAGCTTCCCGGAATCAGGGAATTCGTAAAAATGAGTGGCATGACCTCACGGTAGCCGTGGGTATCTGCACAAAAGCTTGACCGTAAAGTACTGTGTCAGTTGTGCCGGATGTGTCAGAATTTTCGAGAAACCTTTATTATATATTATCTATTCTCTTTTATCCTATCGCTTTATCTAAGAGAAAAAATAGAGTAGAAGGGATAAAAATAAAGAAATATATAGAGAGTTTCATAAAAACCTGACACATTTGACACACCCGACACAAGACGAAGCGTATCTGAAAAAATTACAGTTATATATTATCTTTGTAGAAAGACCTGTGAGCAGTTTGATTCTGTCCACAGGTCTTTACTTTTTACTTGAAAATGGAGGAAAAACAATGGCTGATGTTATGGTAAAGATTCTAATGAAGGGCGCAAAGGCAATCGGGAAAACTGCCGTAATACTCATTATTTGGATCGCCCATAAACTCGAAAACAAGTAATCACATTAAAATTTCAGGAGGTAGTAGTTATGTCTGCAAATGTTGAAACCATGTTCTCTGTCCGCGAAACCCCTTGGCACGGCCTTGGCCGTATCGTGATGGATGCCCCTGCAAGCCGTGAAGCTCTGGAACTGGCTGGTCTGAATTGGCAGGTGGAAAGTCGCAATATCTATTCCGGCATTGGTGCCATGATTCCCGGCTATCGTGCCAATGTCCGCAGCACCGATGATGCTGTTCTGGGTGTGGTGTCTGACCGCTACCGCATTGTGCAGAACGAAGAAGCGTTCCAGTTCACCGATGACCTGCTGGGTGAAGGCGTTACTTATGAAACTGCCGGTTCTTTGCAGGGCGGCAAGAAAGTCTGGATGCTGGCAAAGCTGCCAGAAAAATATATTATTGCCGGAGATGAAGTGACACCATATCTTGTGTTCTTCAACAGTCACGATGGCAGTTCTGGGGTCAAGGTTGCCATGACCCCGGTTCGTGTCGTCTGCCAGAACACCTTGAATTTGGCTCTGGGGACTGCAAAGCGCATCTGGACTGCTCGCCACACTGAAAATGTTCTGCTCCGTGTGCAGGACGCTCGTGAAACCTTACAGCTTGCCAACAGCTACATGGGGGAACTGGGCAAGGGCATCCATGAGCTGACCACCATTAAGCTGTCTGACCGCAAGGTACAGGAGTTCATCAATGAGTTCTTCCCCATCACGGATGACTTAACCGATGGCCAGAGGAAGAACAACCTGCGCTTGCAGGAAGATTTGAAGGCTCGCTACTATAATGCACCTGATCTGGAATGGGTCGGAAAGAACGGCTGGCGGTTCGTGAACGCTGTTTCGGACTTCGCCACCCATGCAGACCCCATCCGTAAAACTCGCAACTACAACGAAAATCTGTTTCTGCGCACCGCAGAGG
>OKSF01002193.1_pt1 | contig 13787 bp, 12 predicted proteins | sample 1606061 | NCBI WGS metagenome assembly OKSF01 (sample SAMEA3541567, study PRJEB24748) | human gut metagenome | biome: human gut; feature: human-associated habitat; material: faeces | place: China | collected 2012 | reverse complement strand
ATCTGAATATGATATTGCTCCTCCAAAACCTGATACAGGGAATTTTGTTCAAAATCATATGTTTCAATCTCTCTGAATAATTGATAAGGCAACACTGTGCTCGTCAGACATAATGGCGATCCGTCCGCAAAATAAATTCGCTCCATAAAAAAAACCGGATCTGCTTTTTTTAATCCGAGTTGTTCTGCCTCTTCCTTCGTACAAACACGAAGTCCGAATGACAATAATTTACGAGATGGTGTCATCCCCTGTCGGATGATTTCTTCCGTATAGCTTGAAATCGAAGTCAATTCCTGAAGTTTTACTTTTTCTTTCACACATGCTCTTTTTCCCTGCATTTTTTCAACATACCCTTGATGATACAGCTCATCAATCGCACGTCGGACTGTTACACGACTTACACCATAACATTCGATTAAATCAGATTCACTGGGAAGCTCTGCTCCTGGAGCAAGTTGGCCTGATTCTATCTGTGCAATCAGTTCTGCTTCTATCTGTGCATATTTTGGTGTTTTTTTCATACAAATTCCTCCTGCCTTGTATCATCATTATACTCCAAAAAGTACAGCTTTTCAAACCACTTATTATAACAAGTTAACAAATTTTCTCCTGATTTTTTGTGGATTTTATGAATTGTATTTTTCATTACTTTAACTTATTATAACAAGTAGAAAGGAGATGTAGTAACATGAAGAATCATATATTAGGTACCTTATATGGAATGGCAATCGGCGATGCGATGGGAATGCCTCCAGAATTGTGGAGTCGAAAACGTTGCCTGGAATATTACGGTAAAATCACAGATTTTTTAGACGGCTGTCCGGAAAATATCATTTCTTATCAATACAAAGCAGGTCAGTTTACTGATGATACAAGCCAGGCATTGACTATTTTAGACAGCCTAATAGAAACAGATTTTATTCCGAATAGTCAAAACATTGCCACACACATTTTAGAATGGGCCGAAAAGGAACATGCTTTTAAAAATAATATTTTAGGTCCAACATCAAAAGTTGCTTTGAAACTCTTCCAGGAAGGAAAAAGCGCCAAGGAATTCTCAGATGAATCCGTATCCAATGGGGCTGCAATGCGGATTGCACCAATTGGGACATTATTTTCCACAACACAAAAAGAAGAGCTATGCCGCTATGTTGCAGCAGTATCCAGTGTAACACATACAAGTGATATTACGCTAGCTGGTGCTTCTATGATCGCGATGGCAGTTGCCTCTGCGCTGGAATACCATGACCGCGAAAAAATGATCGAAGATGCACTTTCTGTAGAAGAATACGCAATGAATCTTGGCGCTTCTACTCCAAGTCCGTCTCTGGGCGCAAGAACAAAACTTGGTATCCTTCTGGCACAAACTTACGCAAATGATGAAACTGCGTTTTTAGAAAATATCTACAATGTCATCGGAGCAGGTGTAAATACTTCGGAATCTGTTCCCGCTGCTTTAGCAATTGCTTATTACAGCTTTGATGTTCGAAAATGCGCGTTACTCTGTGCAAACTTAGGTGGCGATACTGATACGATTGGGGCAATGGCTGCTGCCATTTGCGGTGCAGCTCAGGGACTCTCCGAAATTCCTGAAAAAGATATTGCTTTGATCCAAAAGTCAAATCAGATTGATTTTACAAAATATGCAGATGCAATCATCAAAAAAAGGGGGCAAATCAAATGGGAAAAGGATGTATCGTAATCGGTGCAGCTATGCTAGATATCGTGATGGAAATTGATCGAATTCCAAAATCCGGAACGGATGTCTATGCCAAAGGACAATCCATGATGGTTGGCGGCTGCGCATATAACGTAGCAGACATTTTAAAACATTTCGGTGTAAACTACACATTGTTTGCACCAATCGGAACTGGAATGTATGCAGATTTCATTCGCAAAGAACTAAAAAAGGCCGGACACGAAAGCCCTGTCCACTGCGAAAATTCTGATAACGGATACTGTCTCTGTATGGTAGAAGCAGACGGCGAACGCACATTCTTAACTGTCCCCGGAATCGAATGTCATTTTCAAGAGGAATGGTTTTCTTCCCTTGCTGTAGATTCTTATGACTCTGTTTATGTGAGTGGATATGAATTAGAAGGAGACGGCGGTGATGCCATTTTAAATTTTCTGGAGTCCAATCAAGAATTGACCGTTTATTATGCCCCAGGCCCACGAATCACTTATATTGATCCAAAAAAATTGAAACGTCTGTATGCACTTCATCCAGTCATGCATCTGAATGAATTAGAAGCTTTAACTTCTACAAATACCGACGATATCACTCAGGCAGCAGAAATTCTTTCGAAATCAACTGGAAACACTGTGTTAATCACATTGGGGAAACAAGGGGTACACCTTTTTGAAAATGGAACTCACGCCTTAGTTTCTTCCAAACAGGCAACTGTTGTCGATACGATTGGTGCTGGTGATTCCCACATCGGTTCTGTCATTGCCATGCGAACAATGGGGCACTCTTTTCTGGAAGCAATCTCCACGGCAAATCGGATTGCCGCGAAAGTAGTCAGTGTCAAAGGTCCTATCATTACAACAGAAGAATTTGAAAATGCAAAACAAGATGAAACTTAAAAACCATTCTTAGAAAGGAAACAAATCATGAGTAAAGTAAAAGACTTTTTTAAAGGCTGGAGCAAATTTGAATTATGCTGGCTGGTTTTATCAACCGTTATTATGATTGTACTAAGCATCATCTGGGGCGATAATACACTAGCTCTGATCAGTGGAATCACCGGAATTCTAGGAGTTGTTCTCGCCGCAAAAGGAAAAGTAAGCACTTATTTCTTTGCAACGATCAATGTCGCTATTTACTCTTATCTAACATTTAATAATCACTTATATGGGGAATTCATGTTAAATGCCTTTTACTACATTCCGATGAACTTTATCGGTTTCTATCTTTGGTCGAGGCATAAAGATGAAAAGAGCGGTGAAGTAGAGGGGAAAGCTCTGACGCCAAAACAAATCGTAATTCTTTTGGCTGCCACAGCCGTGATTGTTATCATTTACTGGCAAATTCTGACTCATCTTGGCGGACAACTTGCCTTGATCGATGCCATGTCAACCGTCTTTTCTGTCATTGCCTTGATTATGCAGGTTGCACGTTACGCAGAACAATGGCTGTTATGGATTATTGTAAATATCGTATCCGTCATTATGTGGATTCTCCTGATTGGAAAAGATTCTTCTGCAGTTACCATGGTTGTAATGTGGATTGCTTACTTATTCAACTCCATATATGGATATTACAACTGGAAAAAACTTGCTGCGAAAAACAGCAAACATCATTAACCCCTCTTGTTTTCAGAATTTTTACGAATTTTCCTTCTCCAAAAATACTCCAGTTGCCCAAAAGCAGCCGGAGTATTTTTCAGTCAAACAGACTGTGATTCGATATAAAAATAGTTCAAAATACTGTAACTAGCTTCTTGCAGCTCCATCCACAGATAAAATTTCACCAGTTACATAGCTTGCCATATCACTTGCAAGAAAAAGGAATGCATTTGCAATGTCTTCCGGTTCTCCAACTCTTCCAAGAGGAATCGTTGCGATCAGCGGTTTGATCACAGCTTCCGGAAGTGCCGCAACCATATCTGTTCTTGTAATACCAGGCGCTACTGCATTTACACGGATATTATCACAGCCAAGTTCTCTTGCCAGAGACTTTGTCAATCCATTTACAGCAAATTTCGATGCAGGATATCCACATCCGGATGGTTGCCCATAAATACTCACCATAGAGCTTGTATTCAAGATTACGCCTCCGCCCTGCTCTTTCATAATCTTTGCCGCTGCCTGAGAACAATTGAATACTGCTGTAACATTCAGATCCACAATTTTCTGGAATTCTTCTGGCTGATAATTATAAAACGATGTGCTCTGAGAGATTCCCGCATTATTTACAAGAATATCAACAGCTCCAAATTCTTCTTTTACCTGATTTATCATCGCTGTTACCTGTGCTGTATCTTTCAAACTTGGATATTTTCCACTTATCTTCGCATCTGGATATAACTCTTTCAACTGCTCCAATGCTTGATCAACCGTTTCCTGACGTGACCCCCATAGAGAAACAGCCGCACCGTTTTCAATAAATTTCTTTACAACTGCAAAACCAATTCCACGAGTCCCTCCCGTAACAATTGCTACTTTATTTTTTAACATCATAAACATCCTTTCTCTTTAATATAGAAATAGTAATTATTATTGTTTTATCTTACTATTCTTTTTTGGTTCTGTCAATAATATCAAGAGATTTTCTGTGTGTAATCAAAAGAAATATCAACAAATATCCTCGTTTTTTTCATAAATCGCTTTTCATATGCAGATGCTGCAGTATCAAGGATCCACTGGAGGTCCTTCATCCCTCATTCTCTTCTTCTGCAAATACCATAACGGACAATATTGATAAAATCACCTTTTATAAGACACCGTAAAAATAATTTGCACCTGAAAAAGCGGTTGTATGAATAACCCGGGGTGAAATCCATCACCTGTCCGGCGTATGGAAATCAATATTCCGCTTTTTTGCATTTGCGACCGCCGGAGAGCGCAAAATGCAACCCGATTATCTTGCATTTAACAGTATGTCATTCAGCAATGGGGCTAATCGTGATACTGAACTACAAGTTATTGTATATCAATACTGGAATGCTGATGAAGTGGTAGCGGAAATCGAAGCAGAGCATAATCAAATCAACGGAACTCCCACCACCCTTACAATCAATCTACACCGTTCTAAATGGTCTTTTCATAATGGATATGAACCATTTTATAGCACCACTATCAATTATGACTAAAAAGAAAAAGCAGACAGTTAATCAAAAAACTGTCTGCTACAAACTAGGATTTTCTAGTTTATTACTGTTCAGTAATTTTCTTTGTATAAAACAGACAAGTTAAAGGGACTTGCCTTTTATCCAAGTCAAGCACAACTTGTCGTTCTTCTGAACGTTCAAAACCTCTATGCTCATAAAATTGATAAGTGCAAGCATTATCTGCGTATAAATAAATAAGTTTTCCGCTTTCATCTTTTTCAAATGCAGACAATAATGCTGTTCCAACACCTTTAATTTTGCAATCAGGGTCCGCGGCAAGAAAAATTATCTCTCCATCAGGTTTATTCTTTTGACAAAAAGACTTATACATATCTTTATTCGCTTCATCATATTCTTCAACACCTTTTCCCGCCACAAGATGCTGAAGCCAATCAAATATCTTCACATAAATCGCTTTTGACACGCTGTAATAACGTTTTGGCTCATTCTTTATTTCTGCAAGTAAAACACCCACAAAAATATCATCTGCATAAGCACCATAAACTTTTGTTGCACGATTTAGTTCCATATACCAGAAATATTTTGCATACAAATCTAAAATAACTTTGCTATCCATATACCAATCCAAATGCATTCCCTGAATTGCAAATTTCTGAGCTTTTTTGTAATCTTGTTTGCAAACTTCTTTTATCTCAATCAATAGCTTCACTCCTACAACTTCTCATTTGTATATTTCTTTTATATTACCATATTCTTTAACATCTAACACCAGTTATTTTCAAAAAAGAGGGTATATCACTTCCGCAATACACCCTCAACATTCACAGCGTTCCCTTTCTATTTTAAACAACAAGCAAATTCCTCGTTAAGAGGTTGGGTAAATTTCTTTACCCAATACCCTACCCAATCTGTACCCAAAATAGCACGATATTTTGTGAAATTTTACAGTAGTTTATAACACTTGTCAAAATAGCCAGAAACCGCTTAAATACGCTATTTAATTCGCTTTTTATCAGTCTTGCGATTGATAAATTAGTTTCCCATTTGAGCTGCAACTTCTGCTGCGAAATCTTCCTGTTTCTTCTCGATACCCTCACCAGTCTCGAAACGAACAAATCTCTTAACGCTTACAGGTGTTCCAACTGCTTTGGATACTTCGTCTAAGTATTTTGCTACAGTCTGTTTTCCGTCTTCAGCTTTTACATAAACCTGATCTACTAAGCAGATCTCTTTTAATTCTTTGCTTACACGTCCTTCGATCATACCATTGATCACTTTCTCTGGTTTCTGGGACTCTTTTGGATCGTTCATGATCTGTGCTAAGAGAATCTCTTTCTCATGTGAGATATATTCTTCGCTGATTTCATCTCTTGAAACATATTTTGGATTTAAAGCTGCAATCTGCATTGCAAGGTTTGTTAAAGCTTCTTTTACCGATACGGCAGCTGCGATGGCAAACTCCCAGTATTCGTGATGAGGAGTCATCGTAAGATCCTTCACAAAGTTGTCGATGTGGCAAATCTGGATGGCGAAGGCGATACCGAACGCCATCGCAAAGAGCATCAGCAGGGTGTTCAGGGCACGAACCATTCCCACCTCAATATATCCGTCGAGCATATCGCTTACAAAGTTGATGAGTGGAACTCCCGGCACGATGAAGAGGGCACACGCCATCAGCGGATGCCAAGGAGTATCTGAATGCATGAAGGCTGGAAGCGCTTCGGCAATAGATGGGTTGAGCGAAAGAAATGAGGTCAACCAGGCTATCAGAGTGGCTACGAAGGCCGAAATGCCGATGGCTACATAGTTGTTGCAGCCCTTGGTTGGCAAGAACATTCTCAGGCGGAAACCCAGAATGGCTGCAAGCGAACAGAAGAAGAAGGCTGGCCAGTCGCAACCGAACTGGATGCAGAATCCGCCGCAGGCAAAACCGCCGCCGATGGCTACCTGCCAAGGGGTGAAACTGCGTGGGGTGGCCTTGATGTCGTTCAGAGCCTGCTCATACTGTTCGAGCGAATAGTTATCCTTGATGGCCTTCCAGGTGAGCTTACTTACCTGGGAAATAGAGGTGAGGTTGATACCGTGCTTCTCGCATCTCTGGAACTTGGAGAAGGAATGCTCCTCGTCGCTATAGTTTACCATCAGCACGTTCCAGTTGATGTAAAGGTGCATGTATCGCTCGTCGAGACCGAGGAAAGCTGCTGCACGCTTCATGGTTCGCATGATGCGGGATGTGTCGGCAGCACTCTCCATGAGAATGCTACCGGTACGTAATAATAAGTCGAGTTTTCTTCTGAGTTCTGATTCTGCTATTTCCTTGCAGTTGCAGTTGTCCTCTACGCAAGCGCAGGTTTTCAATTCTTTTTCTGTCATATATGTTTATCCGAATACAAAAATAATAATCTGAATGGTTACAATTCTGAGGAACATGGCGAATGGATATACATTCGCATAGCCTACTGTTGGCGCATCTGCCGAAGTCTGCTCACGTACGTAAGCCAGGGCAGAAGGGTTGGTGTTGGCACCTGCCAATACGCCGAGTAATGTATAATAGTTGATGTGGAACACGAGCTTGCCGATGATGCCGCCCAGAATGATTGGTATCATGGTGATGGCGATGCCGTAGAGTATCCAGGTCAGTCCGCTTTCTGATGCTACGGTCTGGATAAACTGTTCGCCTGTGCCGAGACCCACGCAAGCCAGGAAGATGCAGATTCCGATTTCGCGCAGCATCAGGTTGGCTGAAATGGTATTGTAGGTAACGAGGTTGTATTTCGGTCCGAAATAACCTATCAGAATGGCTACTACCAATGGGCCGCCGGTAAGTCCGAGACGCAGATTCTCGTTGATGCCTGGGATGAAGAACGGAATGTTGGCTACGATACAACCCAGCATGATGCCCAGGAAGATTGGGATGAGGTTAGGGTAGTTCAGACGCTTCATCTGGTTACCCAGCACCTTCTCGGTATGAGCGATGGCGAGTTCCTTGCCCACTACGGTTACGCGGTCGCCCAACTGGAGTTTCAGGTCTGGGGTTGCGATGAGGTCTACACCATTTCTGTTCACGCGGGTAATGTTGGCGCCAAGGTTGCTTCTAATCTGCAACTGGCTGATGCTCTTGCCGTTGATGCCCGGCTTGGTAATCAGGATTCGGCGGTTGATGAGTTCGCTGCTGAATTCCTCGTCCTTTACGTCAACCTTCTCGCCGAGCAGGGCGATGATAGGTTCTTCTACGGTAGGATGAGCCACAATCTGCAGAATGTCGCCCTCTTCTATCACGGTCTGTCCGTTAACCACCTCGTCCTGGCGTTCGCCGTTGTTACGGATAATCTTGGAAACCATGAAGTCGCGCTTCAGAAGATAGCGGATCTGCTTGACGGTATCTTTGAAAACCATCTGGTTAGAAACCTTTACGGCGAAGGTGTTCAGGGTCATCGCCTCAAGATGTCCCTTGCCTCGCTTAGCTTCATCCTCTTCCTTCTGCTTGTCTACGCGTAGCGCGAACCTTAATATAATGAAGCTGAGGATAACGCCGAGCACACCCATAGGATAGGCGATGGCATAGCCGGCTGCGATGGATGGGGCGTCGATGTGGCGCAGGTCGCTGAATGCCTGCTGGGCTGCACCCAATCCAGGAGTGTTGGTTACGGCACCCGAAAGGATACCTGCCATAGAGGTGATGGATGTTCCCGAAAATGAGAAGATGACTAAGGTAGTAATGATACTCAGGGCCACAACAATCATGCTGAGCAGGTTGAGACTCTTGCCGCCGTTCTTGAACGAAGCGAAGAAGCCCGGACCTACCTCCAGACCGATAGAGTAGACAAAGAGGATCAAGCCAAATTCCTTGAGGAAGTGGAGCAGATGCTCGTCAAGGTTGAGAGAGAAATGTCCAAAGATAAGACCGATGAACAGAATCCAAGCCAAGCCCAGGGAAACACCTTTTACTCTGAGCTTACCTAAACACAAACCCAAGGCGATGACCAGCGAAAGAATCATCACAGAGTGGGCTACTCCGCCTCCCCAAAGGTCTGGGAAGCCATAAAATAGATTTTTTAAAATCTCCATTTTTCTTTATCTATTAATGTAAATACTGAATTTTCAAAAACATTCTTTCTTATCGATTTCTGAAATCGATTGCAAAGGTATAGATAAAAACGAAAGCAAAACTCGTTTTATGTTTAAAAGCTACGAATGCGGCTATAAGTGTTTTCTGTAGCGTAAATAGGCTTTGCGGGCTTTTCTTTTCTCTTTCTCATGCATTTCTAGCCCTTTCTTTGCTCATTATATCAGTTTTTTTTCGTAATTTTGCAACCGGATTATTATAAACTGGAAAGAATATGCTGAATATTGATGAAATAAAAGATAAGAGAATTGCCGTGCTCCTTTCGGGAGGCGTCGACAGTTCGGTTGTGGTTTGGGAGTTTGCCCAGTTGGGCCTGCATCCTGATTGCTTCTACATCAAGATTGGTCCTGAGGAGAAAGAGGAGTGGGACTGCTCTTCGGAGGAGGACCTGGAGATGGCTACGGCTGTGGCTAGAAAGTATGGGTGCAAGCTGCAAGTGGTTGACTGCCATCATGAATATTGGAACGAGGTAACCCGTTATACGATGGAGAAGGTGAAGGCTGGTTTTACTCCTAATCCGGACGTGATGTGCAACCGCCTGATTAAGTTTGGTGCCTTCGATGAGAAGATGGGTCACAACTACGACCTCATCGCCACGGGGCATTATGCGCAGACCGAAACGGATGAAAATGGCGACAAATGGCTTGTCACGAGTCCTGATCCTGTAAAAGACCAGACCGATTTCCTGGCTCAGATAGAGAGCTGGCAATTGAAAAAAGCGATTTTCCCTATCGGCCATCATATCAAGAATGAGGTTCGCGAGATAGCCGAAGAGGAGCATCTGATAAATGCCAAGCGCAAGGACAGCCAGGGAATCTGCTTCCTGGGACAGATAAATTATAATGATTATATCCGCCGTTATCTGGGCGAAAAGCCGGGCGATGTCATAGAGATGGAAACGGGCAAGCGCATAGGCGAGCACAAGGGTTTGTGGTTTCATACCATCGGCCAGCGCAAGGGCTTGGGCTTTGGCGGCGGTCCCTGGTTTGTGATTAAGAAGGATGTAGAGAACAATATCCTGTATGTGAGTCATGGTTATGATCCGCAGTCGGCATACAAGAAGGATTTTCCTCTCCACGATTTCCATTTCCTCACACGCGAGGTAGCTATGCAGAAGGTAACTTTCAAGATTCGCCATACGCCGGAGTATCATCCTGCTACGATAGAAAAGCTGGAAGACGGCCGCTGGATGATTCATTCAGAAGAGGCGATTCATGGTGTGGCTCCCGGCCAGTTCTGCGTAGTTTATGATGAGCATCATCATCGTTGCTATGGCTCGGGCGAGATTACGGTATAAAAAGAAAAAGGGAGTATCATCAGCATTTTTTCATTTGCTGAATACTCCCAATATTTATAATTCTGTTTCAGGCATTTTGCTCGTGGGCATAATTTGCATAGTTGCCCAAAATCTGTTCAATATGGATTACTTCTGGACAAGAATCCCAAGTAAAGCCACCCCCCATGAGATACCAGTTGTTTCTTTCTTTTACTGGGACTTTTTTCATGCTTGGGAATGCAGAGATAGGCATCGTTATGGAACGGCCATCTTGCAGGGTAACTTCAAACTTACCTCTTTTGGGAAAGGATAAAGCCTTTATCTTTGGCTTCACATCCCAATAACCTTCTTTCTGATACATATTCTTACTCTTTTATTTTAATGATTTTTATTGTCTTACCTTTCTTGAACTGCTTCCATTGATGAAGTAATTCAGATTGGTATTTTTCTGCTATCTTAATCACTTCTTTGACCTGCTTATCTGTTAAGTCACCTTGTTTTGCCAATTCTATATTTGGCTCTAACCAAATTTTGCAGAGTTCTTCTGTCCCTCGTTTACCCACATGAACATGAGCTCTGTTTTCATGGAAATCTGTATTGTAAAACAGAAAGTTCCATATTATTTTGGCAGTTATATAGAGAAGTACTTTAGGCATAATTTAATACAATCTTATTGTTTTAACAAATCTATTTGCAAAGATACAAAGTTTTAGCGAAACAATAGCACTTTTATTGATTTATTTCTCTAAAAAATCAAACTGCATAGGAATTTATACTTTTTACCCTTCTCCGATAATGCTGTCCAGCAATCCCTGGCAGGCATCTTCGAGAAGCGTGATGACGAGCTCGAAGTCGCTATAGTCGCCATAATACGGATCGGGAACGGTGGTGTATTCGCGATGATGGGTCAGAAAATCGGCCATGCGCACAACTTTCTTCCTATCAGACTCAGAAGAAGCCATGGAGGTAATGGCACGGTAGTTTTCGTTGTCCATTACCATGATGGTTTCGAAACGGGCGAAGTCTGACTTCTGAAACTGGCGGGCATGGCTGTTGAAATTGTAGCCATGCTCGGCGCCACATTTGCGCATGCGGCTGTCGGGCAACTGACCTATGTGCCAGCTCCCGATGCCCGCAGAATCGATTTCAAACTCGTCCTGAAGCCCTGCTTTTTCTACAAGACTCTTCATGATTCCCTCGGCTGCCGGAGAGCGGCAGATGTTGCCCAGGCAGATGAATAATACGGTATGTTTACCTTTCTTTGTCATGTTGCTAACTTTTTTTGTTTGCAAAGTTAACATAAATCTCTGTATTATGCAAGATTTTTCTTCATTTTTCTTCCCACAAATTCTTAATTCTCACTTTATTTCCGTATATTTGCAGCCAAAAAAAGCACATGACAACAACACTTATCATATTGGTTATTACGGTAGCCCTATTCATCTGGGGCAGGGTGAGGGCCGACATCGTGGCGCTTACCGCCCTGGCAGCACTCCTGGTTCTGGGTATCCTGACGCCTGCCGAGGCGCTGGCGGGCTTCTCTTCGCCTATCGTCATCATGATGATAGGACTCTTCGTGGTGGGTGGAGCTATCATGCAGACCGGACTTGCCAAGCTTACGGGCAATAAACTCATGGCGCTCTCGCGCGGCAACGAAACCATCACTTTCCTGCTCGTAATGCTCGTAACCTCCTTTATCGGCGCCTTCGTGAGCAATACCGGAACGGTGGCCCTCATGATGCCTATCATCATGAGCATAGCTGCGGGCTCGGGCATGCAGTCGTCGCGTTTCCTCATGCCGCTCGCCTTTGCCGGAAGTCTGGGTGGAATGCTCACTCTCATCGGTACGCCGCCCAACCTGGTTATCGATGAAGTATTGACCGAGGGCGGTTATCAGCCGCTTGCTTTCTTCAGCTTCTTCCCTGTGGGCATCATCGTCATCGCCATCGGCATCATCGTGCTCATGCCGCTCAGCAAAATCTTCCTCAGCAAAAAGCAGAGCGGTAAGAAAAAGAAGCAGGGCAAATCGCTTGATGACCTGGTAGACGAATATCAGCTGCTCGATAATCTGCATCGCTACATTGTGCCTAGCCGTCGCCCTTCTGCCGCAATCGACGAGAATGGCGAGCAGATGGATATCGTGGGCAAAACCCTGAAGGATCTGAGCATCCAGAAGAAATATGGCGTGAGTATCATCGAGATAAGAAACGAGAAGAAATCGCGACTGGGACTGGTGAAGGATGTGAGCCAGAACATGGCGAAGAGCAGCAGCACCATTCAGGTTCACGATACCTTATATATAATAGGTGAGGAGGAGAAGATGAAACGCTTTGCCAGCGATTACGGCCTCAGGAAGATGAAGGATGTGAAGATTGATTTCTACGACCTGGGACTGACCGAAATCGTGGTGATGCCTACGTCTAATTTTGCCGGTCTGCGCATAGGCGATGCCAACCTGCGCAAGCGTTTCGGCATCAACGTGCTGGGCGTAAAGCGTGGCGATGAATATATTACAGACAATCTGATAGCCACCAAGCTGCATGTGGGCGATATGCTCTTGGTGCAGGGCGAATGGACCAATCTGGCTCATCTGGCTACCGATACGAGCAACTGGGTGGTTATCGACCAGCCAGAGAAGACTGCCGACAAGGTGCTCTTGGATTATAAGGCGCCTGTGGCGGCTGCCATCATGCTGCTGATGATAGCGATGATGGTGTTCGATTTCATTCCTGTGGCTCCGGTCACGGCGGTCATCATCGCCGGACTGCTGACCGTCTTTGCCGGTTGTTTCCGGAATGTAGAGGCGGCTTACAAGACTATCAACTGGGAGAGCATCGTGCTGATAGCCGCCATGATGCCGATGTCTACGGCGCTGGAGAAGACGGGTGCTTCTGCCTTGGTTTCTCAGGGGCTGGTAGAGAGTTTGGGTTCGATGGGACCTACGGCTCTCTTGGCAGGTATCTACTTCACCACTTCTCTGATGACGATGTTTATCAGCAATACAGCTACGGCTGTGCTGATGGCTCCTATTGCCCTGGTGGCGGCCCAGCAGGTAGGTGTGAGTCCTTATTCCTTCCTTTTTGCGGTTACGTTGGGTGCCAGCATGTGCTTTGCCTCTCCGTTCTCCACGCCTCCTAATGCGCTGGTGATGAAGGCGGGTGGCTATACGTTTATGGATTACGTGAAGGTAGGTTTGCCGTTGCAGATTATCATCGGCGTTGTGATGACCTTCGTTCTTCCGCTCCTGTTTCCTTACTAAGGATTTTTGATATCAATATAAAAGCCCCCGATGCTCGTTTCCTTGCATCAGGGGCTCTTTTTTATTATGGTAAAATCAGGGGGGCTGTTCGGTTTTTCGGGGAGTTCGCTTACTCCAAACCGTCTCCCTCATTACCGCCGGTGGTTCCGCCGCCTTCAGTATTTCCGCCGCCCGGGGTGTTATCCGAACCGCCGCCACCTGGGTTATTGTCTGGGTCTTCCACATCGCCCTTATCGTCGGAAGTAACGTTTTTCACCACCTTGCCGTTGCGGTCATAACAGGTAATCTGGATGGAGGTTTCCTGCAGCTCGCGCTTGATGTCAACGCTTG
>OKSF01002189.1_pt1 | contig 13817 bp, 15 predicted proteins | sample 1606061 | NCBI WGS metagenome assembly OKSF01 (sample SAMEA3541567, study PRJEB24748) | human gut metagenome | biome: human gut; feature: human-associated habitat; material: faeces | place: China | collected 2012 | reverse complement strand
CTAAAGCCAAGCAAGATCAAGAGATTACTGGCTTATTTAGTGTGGGAAGTTTAAGGAACTAATCAAAGCCCGATTTGTCGAGATGTTTGGTAACTATCCTAATAATGAAAAGTCATGGCCTGTAGGGAAGATTAAAGATTTAGTGTTAAATGTGAGATATGGTACCAGTAAGAAAGCAACTGATGGTACTTCAGGAAAATATCCATATTTAAGAATGAATAATATTACTTATGATGGAAATTTGAATCTTAGTGATTTAAAGACTATCGATCTCCCTTTAAAAGATTTAGAAAAATATACAGTTCAAAAAGGAGATTTATTATTTAATAGAACTAATAGTAGAGATTTAGTAGGGAAAACTTGCGTTTATGATCTTGATAAGACCATGGTTTTGGCTGGGTTTATTATACGAGTAAGATTAGACACTACTGTAGCAAATCCAGTATTTGTTTCTAAATTTTTAAATACTGGCTATTCTAAATTACTTTTGAGAACAATATGTAAGAATGCAAGTGGCCAATCAAATATAAACGCTAAGGAGATGCAAAACATTAAAATTTATGTTCCACCAATTTCACTTCAAAATGAATTTGCTAACTTCGTCCAACAAGTCGACAAATCAAAATTTGAAAATATAGTATACTTAAATAAAACGCTATCAATGAAAATTTTAGGTCAATTAGGAGATGTTTTCCGTGACTAACTTTGATTATTTACTAAAAGAACCTCAATTCAAAGATTTTGCTGAAATAGCAGCTTCCGCAGAAAAAGTGGCTGCAATTGATCCTTCTATGGCAGTAATCGATTGTAGGCGTGCAATGGAGATTGCTGTTAAATGGATGTATTCAGTAGATTCTGGATTAAGAATGCCATATCAGGATAAGCTGGTTACTTTATTAAGTTCTTTTGATTTCCGAGATATTGTTGATGACAATACTTGGAAGGGCTTGGAGTTGATCAGAAGATTAGGGAATATTGCTGTTCATACAAACAAGAAAATAACAACAGATGAAGCTGTACTATGTTTAAAGGCATTATATAGTTTCTTTGATATGCTAAATTATTGCTATGGCAGTAACTATCAAGAACGTAATTTTGATGAATCATTAGTTGGAAAATATCAGCTAGAATTTGTCCCTAATCCTGCAGACACAGAAAAAGCAACGATACCACTTGAGCAACTTATTGAAAAGAATAAGCCATTGCAAAAGTCAATGACTGCTCAGAGAAGAGAAAAGGAAGATAAATATACTCCTAAGCCATTTGGTATTTCAGAATTTAAAACTCGTAAAATTTATATTGATAGCATGTTAGTTGAAGCTGGTTGGGTTGAGGGGCGCAATTGGCTTAATGAAGTGAAAATTGATGGTATGCCTAACAAATCAGGCGTAGGTTATGCTGACTATGTTTTATATGATGATGCTCAACGTCCATTGGCTGTAATTGAAGCTAAAAAAGCAGGGAAAGATACGGCTGTAGGTCGTCAGCAAGCACAACTTTATGCTGATTCATTAGAAGGCCAATATGGAAGACGCCCCGTAGTATTTTTGAGTAATGGCTTTGAAACTTACATCATTGATAATCAATATCCTGAACGAAAAATTTCATCTTTTTACTCCAAACGGGATTTAGAAAAATTATTTAACTTGCAAAAAGTACGTCAACCATTGACTAATATTAAAGTGGATGACAATATTGCTGGTCGCTATTATCAGAAAGCTGCAGTTCAAGCAGTATGTGATAGTTTTGATAAGGAAAACCGTCGTAAGGCATTATTGGTCATGGCTACAGGTTCCGGTAAAACCAGAACTGCTATTGCTCTAGTCAAAGTACTATTGAATGCTGGTTGGATTAAGCATGTTTTGTTTTTAGCTGATAGGGATGCTTTAGTTACTCAGGCCAAAAGAAGTTTTGTTAACTTATTACCAGATCTTTCGACTACAAATCTGGTTGAAGATAAGAACAACTATAATGCACGTTGTGTTTTCTCAACGTATAAGACAATGATAAATGTAATTGATAAGGCACAAGATGATGAAGGAAAAATCTATACTTGTGGTCATTTTGATTTGATTATTGTCGATGAAGCACACCGTTCAATTTATAACAAGTATCGCAATATTTTCACTTATTTCGATGCACCACTCGTTGGATTAACAGCAACTCCTAAGGATGATATTGATAAAAATACATATTCAATATTTAATTTGGAAGATGGAATACCTACATATGGATATAGTCTTGATCAGGCGGTTAAAGATCATTGGTTAGTACCTTATAAGTCTATCGAAACAAAACTTAAGTTCATGGAAAACGGTATTAGCTATGATGATTTGACTGATGAGGAAAAAGAAGAATATGAAGATACATTCACTGATAAAAACGGTGAATTACCTAAGAAGATTGCTCCAAGTAAAATTAACAAATGGCTGTTCAATAGAGATACTATTCGTCAAGCATTGAATATTGTGATGAAACAAGGGCTTAAGATTAATTACGGTGAGAAGATCGGAAAAACTATAATCTTTGCCATGAACCACAAACATGCTGAAGCAATTCTAGATGTCTTTAACGAAGAATACCCTGAATATTCTAAGAACAATCATGGTAAAGATTTTGCTGCTGTAATTGATAATTATACTAATTATGCTCAAAGCGCTATTGATAACTTCTCTGATCCAGATAAGTTACCCCAAATTGCTATTTCTGTGGACATGTTAGATACAGGTGTTGATGTACCAGAGTGTCTAAACTTAGTCTTTTTCAAGAAAGTTCTTAGTAAAGCTAAGTTTTTCCAGATGATTGGCCGCGGAACACGTTTATGTCCTAAATTGATAGATGGTAAAGATAAAACGAAATTTTATATTTTTGACTTTTGTGATAATTTTACGTTCTTTAGAGCTGGAAAAGATAGCAAAGCGGTACTTCAAGAATCTCTGCAAAGTGCTTTATTTTTCTTAAAACTTGAGCTTATTAGAAATCTACAGGATAGCAAGTATCAAACAGATGAATTGATCAAGTATAGAAATATGTTAATTGATGAATCAATTGCAAAAGTTCGCCAACTGAACAGAGACAATTTTGCTGTTAGACAACATATTGCTTATGTAGATAAATTTGCCAATAAAGAGAATTATGAGTGTTTGTCTTATGAAGACACTGTCATTGCTCATAATGAATTAGGTGCATTAATCTTACCAGATAGTCAAAATAGTAGGGAGGCATATGCATTTAGATTTGATGCTTTAATTTACAAAATGGAGTTAGCTAATCTAAATGACAAACCATATGGTAGATTAAAGGCAGATTTAATTAATAAAGCAGAGGGTTTATCTAAACTAGCTACCATTCCACAAGTAAAAAATCAAATTAGTTTTATTAACCAAATATTGCAAACTAGTCTGATTGATGACGCTGGAATTATGGATCTTGAAAAGCTTAGAAAAAAACTTAGAGATTTGACGCAATATTTACAAAAAGATGGTGCAGTTTACTACACTAACTTTACGGACAGCGTGATTGATTCAAGTGTTCATGAAAGTGAAGAATTAAAATTTACGTCATTATCTGATTATAAAGCTAAAGCTGAATATTATATTAAGCAACATCAAGATGAAAAGACAATCAATAAATTGAAGTCTAATCAACCATTAAGCAGCCAAGATTTATTGGACTTAGAAGATATCTTATGGAAAGAAATTGGTAGCAAAGATGATTACCAAAAAGAAATTGGCCATCAGACGCCTGGTCAATTCGTTCGAAGTATTATTGGCTTGGATATGCACTCTGCCAAAGAAGCCTTTGCCAAATATTTAGATCAAGTACAGCTTAATGCTCAACAGATTTATTTTGTAAATGAGATTATTGAGTATATTGTAAAGAATGGTACTCTAACGGATATGCATGTATTGCAAGACGCCCCATTTACTAATCAAGGTACTGCCGCTGAACTATTTGAAAATGATATTCCAACTTGGCAAAGAATTTTAGGTGCAATTGATGAAATTAATCTAAATGCTGGTGTTAAAAGAGCATAGGTATAGTAATTAATAGAAGTTATTAAGGATTATGGTATATAAGCGAAGAGATGTGCAGAAGGCCATTGTGCTAGCACTAAGAAATTTAGGCGGATCTGCGTCACGTGATGATATCAAAAAAGAGATCTCTGACAGTAAGATTGACGGCCTAGATTACGAACAGGTGTATTTTCGAAAGAAAACTAGAAAAGGGTATTATAGTCCCTTTTTGTTTGATTTTAACTTTGGCTTGAAAAATTTAGAGACTGTTGGGTATGTAGAGCCTTTGCAGAGAAGAAAAGATATCGTGCTTACTGATCAGGGCCGAGTAGCGAATATGGATAATTATCCCAGTGATGAACAAAACCGAAAAATAGGTGAATACTGGGATAAAAAGAATCAATTACGCTATGAAAAGAATAAGCATAAAGAGAATAAAAACCAAATCGACAATTCAGAGACCGTGGATTCTTCTGATGAACAAGATACTGCTGATGATGAATGGAAAGCACAGTTATTAGATCAAGTTAAAAGTTTTTCCCTGTAAAATTTGAGAGTTTTTCACGTCTGTTAATTTCAAAAATGGGAGTAAAAATTGATAAAGTTAAAGGCGTAAAACTTAGTGGGGACCATGGCATTGATGGCTTTGGTTACTTTAGATCAGATGAATTTAGAACAGCAAGGGTAGCTATTCAATGTAAAAGATATACTTCTGGTTCGGTTGGTGAATCTGAAATCCGTGATTTCAAAGGAACTATGGATAGTTTTAATGCAGAATATGGTATTTTCGTAACAACAAGTTCATATACTGATACCGCAAAGAAAATAGCGATTCGTGGCAATCGAACAGTAACTCTGATTGATGGACAGGAATTGTGTGATTTGGTTGAAAAATATCAATTACATATCACCCCAGTGACAACATATACTCTTGATGATTATTATTTTGAAAAAGACTAAATAGCAAATGATTGATTACAAAACTTTAAAGCATAGTGACAATGGCATGCCAACTTGGGACGCATTTTTAGGTCCAATTTTACAAGTAGCCGATAAAAAAGAGATTTGGAAAAGGCAAGAATTGATTAAAAGTACTTTAAATGAGATAGAACTACCACATGAATTGGCAGATTTAAGATATCCTTCTAAATATCATGATCTGGTAGCTCCAGATAGAATTAACTGGGCTTTAAGTGATTTAAAAATTTCAGGCTTATTAATATCACCACAACGTGGATATTACCAAATCTCAAGTTCAGGAAAACATATACTTAAAGAAAAAGGACTCAACATTACGAGAGAATTAGTTCATTCACAGCCTGCATATATTGAGCATCAAGAAACATTAAAAAATAAGGATAACATCAATAAAGTATCAGAAGAGCAAACCTTTGAATTGACTGAAAAACAAATATCTAGTTGGTTTGACAAGCAAACTAGTGACTTGGCAGAGCAACTCTTAGCTAAGCTACGTAGTACTGATCCATATCAGTTTGAACATATGATGGTGACTCTCCTAAATAATATGGGATATAAGGGAACCGATGGTCAATCATTGGTAACGCAAAAGTCTAATGATGGTGGAATCGATGGGATAATCAACCAAGATCCATTAGGGTTGCAGACAATCTATGTTCAAGTAAAACGCTATGCAGAAAATAATGTTATTGGTAGTCCCGAAATTGATAGTTTTTCTGGGGCGTTAAGACGCAAACGTGCTGATCGTGGTGTGTTTATTACAACATCTTCTTTTACAAGTGGGGCACAGCAAGCCGCTAAACAATTGAATATTGCCTTAGTAGATGGCGAAATGTTGACTAACTTAATGATTCAGTACAAGGTAGGCGTGCAGGTTCATCAAGTTTATGAACTTTATGATGTTGATGATGACTTTTTTGAGGAATAATTAATTATCAGGACCAATTTATGAAAATATATGATTTTAGCTATGACTATTCTAAGTTAATTGATCCGCCTAGATCTAATAGTGAAAAAATCTGGCAGACTTACTTTGCACAATTAAACGACATTTTTAAAAGGAATGAAAGTGCGTTCATCAATCAGAGAACATCTGCTTTTGATGACAAGAAAATAAAGCAAGTTAACCGGAAGTATAAAAAGCTCTTGAATGAGGAACAAATTTTATTATTAAAGGCGGAAGAAAAATATTTTAGCTTATTCAAAAAATCTTACAGAGATCATCGTCAAATTCGAAACGATAAGATCCAGAAATCGTTACCATATTTAGATCGAATAGACTACTTTACATTAGGAATGATGGGATCTTACACTAGTTCTTTAATAGTAATGGAGCAAAGTGTCATTATTTTGGAGAAAAAATTCAGGTCTGATTATCAAATGATTGATCAAATTACCAAATCTGATTTAATAAATCGATTGTTGAATTTAGATCTAGGTTATTGGTCAAAAGAGTATGTCTCTCGACCAGCTGTGGTGTGCGATGGTGAAACCTGGAATTTAAAATTTACTTTTATCAAAGGAAAAAGATGCAAAGAATTAAACTTTTATGGTGATAATTGTTTCCCGCATAATTTTGATGAGTTTGAGTCTTTATTTTCGCATAACAAATAAAATATGCGTTGGGCTAATGTAAAAAAATCAAGGAGAAGTAAGAAATGAAAGCTTTATCAGTACGTGGTGATTACATCATGGACATGGTTGAAGGTAATCTTTTGTTTGGCAAAACCAAGACTTTTCATTGGGACGGCAAGCGTTTGTATTTAGTAGTGAAAGTTTACATGAGAGCATAACAAAAGGCATCACATTGAAGTGGTGCCTATTTGCTTAAGCAATTTGTCTAGGATTTACATCATTCGCATACTCTTTTAATTCTCGCATGCTGTATTTCTTGCCGAAGATGCTATCTTTATCAGGAACCAAACGATAGCTATTCTTTAACGTTCTCATAAATTTATTGGTGAAACCATTTTTCTTTTGACCGTAAAGCGTATGTTGATTCAGCCATTGCTCTGCTTGATTTCTTGATAGATATTTCATGAAATCTTCCTTTCCGTTATTCAAAGTTGCAGTTACTTTGGCTGTACTCTTGTACACCACTATTGTAGTACTTGAATAGCTGAAAGTATAATGACAGCTAGAAACATTTTCTCTGGACACTTTTTAGCTGGTAAATAAATGATAAAATATTGTTGATTAGAAAGTTGAGGATGAAATGAAAAAAATCGGGAAACTATCGTTAGTTTTGTTAGCTGGCTTAGCTTTAACGGGATGCAGTCAAAACTCTAAGCAAAATACTGCACCAAAGAAAAATGCAACTACAAAAACTGTTAAAAATAATAAAAAGCCTACAAGAATGGGGCATTTATCTGCTCAGGACTTAACTCCACAAAAAACTGTTGCAGTTGTAGTTGCGTATGCAGGTAATCGTTACTCTGGCAGTTGGAATAAGGCTTTGCTTGATGGCAAGCAAAACGGACTCGAAGTTGACTTGAAGAATCAATCAGATTATTCATATATGAATGAAGGTAGCGGAGTAGCCTACATGGTTTCCGAAAATGCAGGATATACTCTGAAACAAGTAAATAGTAAAAATATTTATTATCTTTTTTTAAATGGTAAAAAGCTAGAATCAGTTACTATGAAAGAAATGGTTGCCTATCTGAATAAACGGGATTCAGATAAGCTGGTGACTAATTTGGCTAAAAATGCCAAAGTCAACGATGAACGCTCAGATTCTAATAATGTTTCTTCAAATTCTACTGGTAAAAAATCTAATTTGCCTGGAGATGATGGCTTATTAAATGTGCCGACAGAACTACAAGGGACTTGGTACACTTATCCTGCTGCTGATAATAAACTGGAAACTATTAAGATTAGTCAAAATAAAATCGATAATGGTTACAGTTCACTAGAATTACATAAGATTAACGCTAAATTTGCTAACGATCATTTATATAGCGACATGTCTAAGTCTTATAGAAATGCTACTAAGAACTGGGGCATGGCACAGATGATAGGGAAGAAGATCCATAACATTAATTACTTGAATGTCCGCACCTGGATGCAAGGTGCTGGTGACGGTATTTATTATGGTGCTCATACGGAAAGCGGTCAGTCTGTTATAGTTATTGGTGAAGGTGCAGAATTATGGACAAATAGTGTTGCTTGGAAGACACCGCAACTTGCACAACAGTATAAGCACAAGAAATTTAGAGATTTATTCTATCGAGATGACCAATAAAATGAAAAAGATACCTTTAATCTTAATGCTAGGACCACAAGCGTCTGGTAAATCTAGTTTTATTAAGATGAATAATTTACAAAACTATACTATTTCTGGAGATGAAATTAGAATTCGCCTAAATGGGATCAATTCTAATAATGGTCACCCTCAGATAAATTTTGTCCCACAGACAGAATCAATTGTCTGGCATATTTTTTATGAGGAATTAGACACGCGTCTGCAGAATAAATTGCCAACTGTCGTAGATAATACAAATTTGGCTGCTCATGGTTTCAATCCAATTAACGATATTCTCAAAAGAGTGCCAATTGATTATCAGGTATATGTCATTGATTGTTTTAAGCCATTGCTGAATTCTAAAGATCCATTCAGTGAAAAGTCTTTGAATCATGCCTTAAAAATTCTTGCACAGCGCAATCATGATCGAGAATATTCGGTGAATATGGATATAATTAAACGATTTGTTGATTATCATAAAGATTTTAAAATACCAGATAAAGTCAAAGTGATCAGTTCTGCAGATTTGCAGCAAGCACAGGATATAATCGATATGGTGTTAAATTATCGATAAACATGTTTTTCAGAGATTTTGATATAATCAGGACAGAATAATGGATGAAGACGATAAATTCCAAAAATCAAATAAATTATTAGATATAGGCGCTGAGGCCTACCGCAATGGTGATTACCTAAAAGCACAAAAATATTATGAATATGCAGCAAAGCTAGGTAACACTCAAGCTATCTGTAATTTGGGCTATATTTATGAATATGGTCGTACAGGGAAGCGTGATTACAAGAAGGCGTTTTACTGCTTTAAGATTGCCGCAGATGACGGTAGTGCAGAAGCCTGTTATAAAGTAGGAGATAGTTACTTCTATGGAGATGCAATAAAACAAAATTACAACTTGGCTCTTGAGTACTATATCAAAGCAGAAGATTTTGCTAATAAATCTGGTATTGATGATGATATTAAATCAGATATTTATTATCGTTTAGCGCTATGTTTGTACAAAGGGTATGGTACAGATGAAGATCCATTATCTGCATTAGAATACATAAATGAAGCTGAATATTACTCTTATTGTGACCGCTTTGAAGATAAATTCATGTGGCAATCAATAGCTAAGAGAATTGAATCACTAAGAGCTGAGATTTTACAAAGACTAGATGAATATTTAAAAAATTAATAACATCGACGAGTCGCATCCCTAAACCGGACACGGCTTTTTTAATCTGAAATTTTATTAAAAATAAGACCAAAGCTTTTGTGTTATGTTTCATTGATACGATAACTACAAACAAGATTATAATAACAATTGCTAGATAATGATGTGAAAAATTTATTAATACATAAGGAAGAATGATTGATATGACTTTGACATGAAAGAAAACACTGAAAAATAAATTACAGCAAAATGCGGATCAAGTTCAGCATTTTGGAATACGTAAATTATCTATCGGTGTCACTTCAGTGTTGTTATCAACTTTGTTTTACGTTGGTGCGATTAATACAAATACTGTACAAGCAAGTACGGTAGATAGCGGTGTGCAAACTGCGAAAGTAGTACAGAAGAAAGCAGATTCTTCTGTGTAAGCTGGTTTAAATAAAGATAAAACAGATGATGTTTCTGGTAAGGCTGCTGAACCAACTTCTCAAGAAAACGATAATACTGCAGATAATTCTGTTGAAAATCATACAGAAAATAATTTGACAGTCTCTAAACCCGAATCAACTATTAAAGCTAGACAATTAGCTGAAAGCAAAGTAAAAAATTCTAATGTTCAAACTCAAAATGGGGGTAGAGCAGCCTAGTGCAACTGCTAAGCCAATCGAAGTTCAGCCTAACCAGGATGCCAATGCTAATAAGGCAGAAATCGGTCAAGGCCAAGCTGAAGAAACTAACCTATCATGATGGTGACTTTATCATCCCCGCAGGTTATGAATTAGTAAGTATGTTACCAACCAGCTATAAATTTAAAGCTTCTGACAATGATCCAATTGATATTCATTTGAAGCATAAAGTAATAGTTATCACACCAAATGATCCAAAGCAGTCAACTGATAAGTTGCCAGATAATCCAAGTAAGAATTATCTAACTGGTGTTAGTCAAAATGATTTAAACGAAATGATCAAACGTCAAATTACGGTAGTCAGACCTGATGGCAATACCATTGATGCTAGTCAATTGATAACGCTAACGAGAACTGCGACATTAGATGAAGTAATGCTCATGTACGGTAAAGAAGCAAGCAACCGAAAACAATAGATAGACCGCCAGCACTACACTATTCCGAACCAAAGACCAAAAGATAAGCATTTTGAGAAAATCTAAACTTTTGGATTTTCCTACAATGCCGACTACGGCGGAATCCCTCCCACTCCTTATATATTTCTTTCTGTATACATTGAATTTGTATTTAGTAAAATGCAGACAACACCACGGATCGGCTTTTGGTTGGACAATTCCAACCAAACACCACAGCAGACAGCAGAAAACATTCTGAACGCTAGGAAGCCGGTATGATTGTTACATATAAGGGGAAGAAAAATTTCTTTTAGGTACTTGCTTTCCTAAAACTGATGTGATACAATGATTTAATCCAGAAAAGGAGTAAAAAATATGCGGCAAGGTATTCTTAAATAAAACTATAATCAAATAGTGGGAACAAAGGATTATGATAGTCCCTTTTGTGGGGGCTTGGTTTTTTGTACCCAATTTAAGAATACTTTTGCCTTATCAATTTTGACATATCCGAAAAACAGCAATCACAAACAGGTGTATGCTGTATATGTGTATGTCCGCAAATTATAATCCCCAGTGGTAAAAGTATTTTACTGCTGGGGATTTTTATGCCCTTTTGGGGCTGTAAAAGGAGGACAATCACATGAAAATAATCAATATTGGAATTCTCGCCCATGTAGACGCAGGAAAAACAACATTGACGGAAAGCCTGCTGTACACCAGTGGAGCGATTGCGGAACAAGGAAACGTGGATAAAGGAACTACAAGAACAGACACTATGATTTTGGAACGGCAGCGCGGAATTACCATTCAGACAGCGGTTACTTCTTTTTGCTGGAATGATTATAAAATCAATATCGTGGACACTCCCGGTCATATGGATTTTTTAACCGAAGCATACCGCTCTTTATCTGTCCTTGACGGAGCTGTTTTAGTCATTTCGGCAAAAGACGGCGTACAGGCACAAACCCGTATATTATTCCATGCGCTTCAGAAAATGGACATTCCGACAATTATCTTTATAAATAAGATAGACCAAAATGGGATCGACCTGCGGCGTGTTTACCAAAGCATTAAAGATAAACTTACCAGTGATATGATTGTCATGCAGGAGGTTTCCCTGTCGCCAAAGATAACCATGACCGATATTTCTGATTTGGACAAATGGGATATGATTATTTCCGGAAGCGATGAACTATTAGAACGATATGTTGCAGAGGATTCTTTGGATATACAGGAATTACAATATGAAAAGTGCAAAAGAACCAGATGCTGCTCTTTGTTTCCTGTTTATCATGGGAGTGCAAAAGACAATTTAGGAACAGAAAAACTGATTGAAGCGATTACAGAAACTTTCATTACAGAAACAGACGATATTCAGTCTGAATTATGTGGATATGTTTTTAAGGTTGAGTATACAGAGCGGAAAAAACGGCTTTCTTATTTACGCCTGTATCATGGGACGCTCCATTTACGGGATACCCTGCTGCTGTCAAAAAAGGAAAAAATAAAGATTACAGAAATGTGTATTCCGTCAAATGGTGAAATCGTCCCGGTTGACCATGCCTGTCCGGGAGAAATTGTTATTTTAGCTGATGATACTTTGAAACTGAACGATATCCTGGGAAATGAAAAACTCCTGCCTCACAAAACACGGATTGATAATCCCATGCCATTACTTCGGACAACGGTAGAGCCGCAAAAGCCGGAGCAAAGGGAAGCCCTGTTAAATGCCCTCGCAGAGATTGCTGATACAGACCCTCTTTTGCATTTTGACATTGATACTGTTACACATGAGATTATATTATCTTTTTTGGGAAAAGTACAGTTAGAAGTTATTTGTTCGCTATTAGAAGAAAAATATCATGTGGGCGTGGCTATGAAAGAGCCTTCGGTTATTTATCTGGAAAGACCGCAAAAAAAAGCGAGCTACACGATTCATATTGAAGTGCCGCCGAATCCGTTTTGGGCATCTATTGGTTTGACTGTAACACCGCTTCCTGTTGGAAGCGGAACACAATATAAAAGCGAGGTATCTCTCGGCTATTTAAACCAAAGTTTTCAAAATGCCGTCATGGAGGGTGTGCGTTATGGAATGGAGCAGGGCTTATATGGCTGGGGAGTGACAGACTGCCAAATTTGTTTTGATTATGGAGTTTATTACAGCCCGGTCAGCACCCCCGCTGATTTTCGTTTTCTTGCGCCTGTCGTGTTGGAGCAGGCATTGAAAAAAGCAGGAACACAACTGTTGGAACCATACCTTTCCTTTACCCTTTTTGCACCGCAGGAATATCTTTCACGGGCTTATAATGACGCACCAAAGTATTGCGCAATCATTGAATCAACCAGACTTGAAAAAGATGAAGTTATTTTTAAGGGGGAAATCCCTGCCCGTTGTATTGGTGAATATAGAAATGATTTGAATTTTTATACAAATGGAAGAAGTGTCTGCATTACAGAATTAAAAGGGTATCAGGAAACTTCCGGCGAGCCTGTGTTTCAGCCACGCCGCCCGAACAGCCGTTTAGACAAGATCCGGCATATGTTTCAGAAGATAATGTAACATCTTGCGCAATGCAAACGTTCATTGCTGGCTATTGCGAAATATCATTGATAAAATCAGCATCAGAGAGGAGGAACCATTTTGAACCAGAAACAGACGGATATTACAACAGGAAAGCAAATACGTCATCTGCGAACACAATCGGGAATGACACAGGAAGAACTGGCTGGGAAATTGAATGTTACCCGGCAGGCGCTATCGAATTGGGAGAGAGATGTTAATGAACCCGATTTAAATACGTTGAAAAAAATTTGTTTTCTTTTTGGAGTCCACATGGACGATTTTGCGAAGGAGGTAATAACAAAAATGGAAACATGTGAAAAAAAGAGAAACGACAATTTAATAAGTATGATATGGCAATTGGACTTTTTTATGGTGTCGGGATATTTCTTGGCATTGGTATTTTCTTTGTTGGCGGTTTTATGACAATGTCGGGTGCAGGGTGGGGAGCATCACTATTTGGCGGTGGCTGTTTTTCTCTTGTATTTGGCTTGATATGCCATGCAGTTATTACATTGAGAAGAAATGACAAATGATGACATATCCTGCTTTCTAGTCTTTTCGGTCATATCGCGTAAAAAAGCCGCTGCTTTTGGCTTTCCAATAGCGGCGGCAAAGGGAAATATCCTTTGAATACCTTACAGAAGAAAAGTTTTGCAGCATTATAAAAATAAAAGCCTATACCATTTTGGAAAGAAAAGATACATAATAGTCAAGACGGCAACAATCAGAAGTTATGGAGGGTAACAATGGAATATAGTAAGGA
>OKSF01002186.1_pt1 | contig 13844 bp, 9 predicted proteins | sample 1606061 | NCBI WGS metagenome assembly OKSF01 (sample SAMEA3541567, study PRJEB24748) | human gut metagenome | biome: human gut; feature: human-associated habitat; material: faeces | place: China | collected 2012 | reverse complement strand
GTATCTACCTGCACCTGCACGGTGCCAGCTATGTGGAAGAGATCGGTTCCGGCGAAAATATAGGCGTTATCCACCATACGGAAGCCGGACGGCACCGTACCAAAAATAAACATAATCTGCGTTACCGCTTCACCGGATTTCAGACCGAGTGCGGTCGGCGTTGCTTGCAGTACGCGGTTGACAGACGGGTCAAGGTTATCTGCCAGCGTGCGCGGTGTCTGATTGAAGTTGGTCTTATAAACCACCTTATAGGGGATACGGGTGTTATAAGTGCCGGTTACGATCTTATCCAGCTGTACCGCCTGATACGGCAGATTGTCGCGCCAGTAGAAGCTGTTCAGACGGATTGTGGAGTTATTCGCTACGCGCGAGATCGTCCACTTAATTGGCATACCCGGCGTTACCTGCTTCGGACCGGACTTGCCGATTACAACATTGGTGTAAACGCTCTCGTCCAGAACCTCCAGACGGACGATCTGGCTTGCAAACTCGATTTCCGCTTCAAAGGTTTCACCGGATACACCGTAATAGTTCGGTGCCTTGGTTTCTTTGATGGTGTAACGACCCAGCGGCAGTAGCTTGGAGATTGCAAGGCCGCGCTCGTTGGAAACCACAGTGTCTACAACATTCTGTGCCTTGTCGTAGATCTCAAAGGTTGCGCCCTGCAGGAGCGTACCTGCGGGCAGACCATTGATACTGTTGTAGTCCTTGGACTTCTTCGTAATCTGGATCTGACCATACTGTGCGGTATTCTCCCATATGATTTCAGTCGTCTCACCCTTCTTGACGCGGAAGGTGCGCTCCTGTGTATCGCGGATATATCCCGGTGCGGCCTGAATTTCTTCGGCATAATACTTGCCTTCTTCCAGATCATTTTCCAACTCGATATAGCCATCGCTGTCGGTTGTATACTCGCCAACGATGTTCTTATTCTTGTCTTTAATCAGGAAACGCACGCCCGGAATGGGGTCTTTCGTCACGCTGTCAATCTTCTTAATGCGGACGCTGGACATCTTGGCATTTTCAAATTCCACTGTGGCCAGTTCACCAGCCTTTACAATAACATTCTTCGGATTTGTGTCGATACGGTAGCCATTGGGAGCCTTGATCTCGGTTACGACATAGATGCCGTCCTCCAGACCGGAAATGTTGACCAGACCGGCAGAATTGGAGGTATACTCACCGATGCGCTCACCGGACACCTTCTCAACCTTGAATTTCGCGCCTGCGAGTGCTTCACCGGTTCCCTTGACTACCTTGCGGATCTGCAGGCCATACGCCTTTTTGTTGGTAAAGGTCAGCTCATAGGACTGCCCGGCCTTGACCTCAATGGTCTTGGGGGTGTCCTGCAAGATATAGCCGGTCGGCGCGGCGATCTCGGTCACTACCAGCGAGCAATCCGGCAGGCCAGTAAGCGTGATTGTGCCGTTTACATCGGTATCTGCTTCCTTAACCAGTTCACCATTCGACTTAGTAATCTTAAACTTCGCGTTCTTGAGCGGCTGACGGGTTTCCTCGTCGATTTTCTTGATGGTAAGACCGGACTGCTTCGTATTGGTGAAGGTGACTTCATAGGTCTGACCCTTGCGGAGCTGTACCGTTTTCGGCGTTTCGTCGATCACATACCCGGACGGGGCCTTAACTTCGGTGATGATAAATACGCCAGTATCCAGTTCGGGGATATGAACAACACCGTCCACATCGCTTACAACATTCTCGCGGACAACGCTGCCATCGCCACGCGTGATCTTGAACGATGCACCCGCCAGCGGCTTGCTGGTCTGTGCATCAACCTTTTTTACGAGCAGACCGGGTTTCTTCGTGTTCTCGAGGGTAAGCGTGTAAGTCTTGCCCTGTTCCAGAGATACCGGGTGCGGGGTCTTGTCGATGATGTAGCCGCCGGGGGCCGTTACCTCCGTTACGATATAATCTGCGGCATCCAGTCCCTCAACGAAGGCAGTACCGTCCTCGCCGGTCGTGATGTCCTCACGAACAACATCGCCGTTCGCGCGGGTCAGCTTGAACACAGCACCCGGCAGCGGCTTCTTCGTTTCTGCATCGATCTTGGTGATCGACAGACCAGGCTTCTTAGTATTCTCGATGGTGATAGAAGTTGCCTTGTCGGTGGTATGCTCGATTTCGTAAGGCTTATCGTTCAGGATATATTCCTTTAAAGTAGCAGTTTCCTGTACTTTGTAGGTGCCTGCCGGAGCCTTTTCGATAACGATCTTGCCATTCTCGTCGGTGGTGTAATCGCCGAGCAGAACGCCATCGCGCCAAATCTTAAACTGTACGCCTGCCAGCGGCTGCTTGGTCTGGCTGTCCACTTTAATGACCTCGAACTTCTTCTGAACGGTATTATCTACGATAATATCCACATTGCCGTCCGTCGTATGCTCGATGGTGACCGGTTCCTTATTCAGCACATAACCCGCCAACGTGTGATACTCCTTGAAGGTGTAAGTGCCGCTGTCGGCGTAGGAGATCGTGAACTTGCCGTCCGCGCCGGTGGTAAAGTAGCCGATGCTCTTGCCGTCCTTAAAGCCTTGGAAAACAACGCCCTGCAACGGCTTGCCGGTATCCTTGTCGATCTTGGTGACGGTAATATCCTTCTTCATTACATTGGGGATGGTAAAGAAAGTCGGATACTCGGAATTATTTTCGATGGTGAATACCTTTTCATTCAGCACATACTTCGGGTCGGTAATGACCTCCTGCGCCTGATAAGTGCCAGGCTCTGCATACGGGAGCCAGATACGGCCATCTGCGCCGGTGGTGTAGTTGCCGAGCAGCTTGCCGTCCTTGTAGATGGCAAAGGTGACACCCTCAATCGGCTTGTGAGTTTCGCTGTCGATTTTCAGAATACCGAAATGCTTCTTGATGGTATTGGCAAAGGTAAGGGTCGGGATTTCGGCCTGATCCTTTACCAGTTCGACCGTCTGCTCGCCGGCGTCCATGTTATAGTGCTCGGTATCGCCGCCGGTTTCCTTGATACGGTAAGTGCCCGGCTGGAGGTTTTCAACCATTGCTTCGCCGTTCTGGTTGGTCGTTACCGTCGTGAGGTGAGCATCGTTGTAGTAAACATCAAACTTCCAGCCGGACAGCGGAACCTTGGTTTCCTTGTCGATTTTCACAATGCGAATAGACAGCTTCTTGGTGTTCGCAATGTTGACCTCGCGGATGAGCTGCGTCGGGTCGGCCGTCGGGTCGATGTAGACTTCGTGCACCTGCTCGTCGCGGAGATAACCCTGCGGCGGTTCGGTTTCGACTACCTGATAAAATCCCTTGGGCAAATCGTACAGACCGGCATTGCCGTTTACATCGGTCTTTACGGTTGCAAGCACCTGACCGTCGCGGCGCACCTCGAAAGTCGCTCCGGCAAGCGGCATCTTGGTGTCCTTATCGTACTTGTAGATTTTAATGCCCGGTCGCGGAGCGTCCTTGAACGACAGCTCAATGTCCTTGCTGTTGTCCCACGCAAAGGTCTGAATGTCCGAACCATCGGTAGCGTATCCCTCCGGTGCAGCAACCTCGTACACCTCAAAGGAACCGTTAGGCAGGTCGCGTCCCTGAATGGTGAACTCGCCCAGAGCATCAGTGGTGTAGGTGTGCTTGAAGTTGTTGTCGATACCGCGAACCTCAAAGGTTGCGCCCATCAGGTTGCGACCATCGGCGGACGAAATCTTGTGAACCTTAAAGGTGTGATCGTCCGAGTTGGCGAGCTTCAGCTCGACCGTCTGACCGCCCTTGGTGCCGGTCTGTACGGTTTTAGCCGGGAGCAGGGTGTAACCCTCCGGTGCTGCGGTTTCCTTAACGGTTACGGTGGTGTTCAGCGGCAGGTTCTCAAAGTTTGCTTCACCGTTGCTGTCGGTATCTTTGCTTTTGGTCTGAACTTCTCCAGCATCGGTATAGGTAATCTGGAAAGTACAGCCCTCCAGCGGTGCACCGTCCTTATCGGTTTTCAACACTTTAAGTCTTGCTTTTTCTTGGAAGGTGGCAGTACTGAACGCCAACTTATTGCTGGCCAGCTTGACCGCAGGCTCAACCAAAATGACAGGCTGAATACCAGAGCTGTTGGTCGATGCAATATAGACATTGTAACGGTCAACATTCATGCTGGTTAAGAAAGAAGTGGTCAGCTTCGTGCCTGCTGCGTCCATCTGCTCGGCAGTGGCTTTGGGAATACAGAACAGGAAAGTCTGACCATAAGCCATATCATTACCGTTCTTATACAGCGTTTTATCGCTGTGTACCTTGTTCAGCGTCAGCAGACCGTCACTGCCGTTCTTGTTGCCGTCCTCGTCCATGATAAACGCGCCAGACGGAAGATTCGATGCACGCACAAAGATACGATTGCTGCGAACGAAAGTCGCAGAAGCCGCAGCCATCGGCAGAACGAGATAATCTGTACCATCAATCGACTTTTCGGCAAATACACCGGACTTCGCAATACCGTTCGGCAGATCGACCGAGCCGGTCTTTGCATTGGCTGCATTGTAGGTTGCACTGCCAGGCGTATAATTGATTGTGTTGCCGACCCATGGAGCATGACCCTTGCCGCTGCTGCCCCAAACGCTATCAAATGTATTGCCGTATTTCAGCATTTCAGTAGCAGCATACAGTGTAAGCGCTTCCGAAGTAGTGGACGCACTCAGCGTCTTGCCGGACGAACGGTAGCCGAGCGAGGTGGAACTGGGATAGGTGATACCGAACTTGCTGTTAGCCGCGATCTGTGCATCACCCAACGCACACCAGATAGCAGCCTGCGAAGCAGAAAAATACATATCTGCGGTAAAGTTACCGGCGTTGAGCACCTTGGAACCGCTGATAAAGGTGTTCAGTGTGTTACGACTATCGGACTTGACAACAACGCCGTACACACGCATATCCTTGACCTGCCCGGTTACGGTGTACGGCTTGCCGCCTGTACCGGGATTGCCCTTGGCGTGATCTGCGCAGTATGCGCGGATTTCCGTACCGTCTGATGCTTTGGTGAACATCGGCCATACATTACGCGGTGCACCATTCTGCTGGAACCACGCCTTGCTGACGCCCTTGTCCGCCACATTGTAGGTTTCACCGACCTTGATCTCAATGGCCGATGCCTTGTTATCTTCTTCAGCAGCGAATGCGGTAGGCACACTGACCGCCATGCTGCTGCAAAGCGTTACCGCAGACAACACGCCTGCCAAGGTACGCTTCAAGAAGTTTTTTCTCATTTTTTCATCTCCTTCTGCAAATAAAAAAGAGATTAGGAAAGGAAATCCTAATCTCTTAGTCGTTATGATTCTGTTACTTCATGAACTCCTGTGCGCAATAAACATCGCCATTACCAGATACTGCGAAGCCAATTCCGACACGATTATATTCGGGGTTAAGCATGGTTCTACGATGACCTTCTGAATTATAAAAACCTGTCATGCAAGAAGTGACCGGATCGGAAAAATTCGTTGTGCCAATGTTCTCGCCACTGTCAATATCATCAGCAGAAATTCCGACCAACTTAGCATAGGCTGTATTATCGCTCCATACAGAATGTCTAAATTCGGTAGTAAGATGCTTTGCCCAATACTGTGCCCACTGCATCAAGTTTTTATCTTGCACCAGTGCCGGAGCACCGACTTTAGCGCGTTCCTCGTTGATACGCACAATCATTTCCTGCTCCCACTGACGGAGCATCGCATCGGTAACGGTCGCACCGGTCGAGGTTTGGTTATCAGATACGCTCGTATCGTCCTTGACGGTTTCGCCGTTAGCTTTGCGGAGCTGCTTTGCCCAATACAGGCTGACCGGCTTATCGTCGAACGAGATCGCATCAACCGGCGCGCCGGTCATGCTCTCCAGCGCGGAGATCACATCAGCGGTGGTGGCGTTAGCCTTGCCGGTAATGGTCGTGCCATACTTCGCAGCGATAGCAAGCAGCTTGGCCTTGTCGCTGTGGTTCTGGATCATTTCCTCGTTAAACTCGTCCATGGTGCTGTTCCACTTGGTAATGGCAGCGGCCGTAGGCGTGGAGGGTGTCGGCTTGACTTCCTCAACATAAGTACCGTTCGGGTCAATGATGACCGCCTTGGTAGCCATGTTAAAGGATACACCGAAATTGATGGTCTTGCCAATGTCGCGCAGCTTGACATAGTTGTTGCCCTTGATTTTGTAGGCTGTCATGCTTACATCCTTGCCGTCCACAGTGATACGCTGGTCGGTCGGCTTGGCGGTCGCGCCGGTTACGGCAGTGTCTGCAATTCCGGTCAGCTCCGGTGCAGTGCGCGTAGTGCTGATCTCGACAGTGCGCGTGTCCTCGTTCCAGTCCACGCCAAAGCCTGCCAGTTTACCAACATCGCGCAGCTTAAAATAGTTGTTGTCGTTGATGTTGTATCCGGTCGGGTACACGCGGGTAGAGCCAACATAAACAGCCTGTCCCTTGGTTCGGGTCGGCACAGCGGTTAATGCGTTTGCTGCACCTGCGGTCGGTAGCGATGCCGCGATTACCGCCGCAGCAATAGCAGTTACGAAAATCCTCTTGGTCATGGTCAGAACCTCCTCTTTAATGGTTATCGGTTGTCAAGGCGGCGCTTGATAGTGCGAATCAGCGTTACAATCCACGACACGATCACCAACACAATAAGCGCAATTTCAATTCTGTTGGACAGAACATGATGTGCTGCTTCCCATTCATGAAAGTGAATATCAACAATCAGTGAATAAATCACCGGAATGATAAAGCGTGTTTTGATGAGCAGCAGGATCAAATGCGGGATCAGGAGCAGAAGTCCAAATCCACCGAGCATTATAGTATCTACTGCTTCAACCTCCGGTGCTCTCCATCGTACATACCTCATATAATCCGCCTCCTTCGATTTGTGATATGCTATATTTCTTCAACTATATCATATCATAATTTCCATTATTTGTCAAGTGTTATTGACGAGGTTTTTCATATTTTTATAATAGCACATGGTATGTCCAATATAGCGGACTTTCTCGCTGCCGAGGTTACTTTGTTAGGTAGCCGCTTAAATTGCCATCGCCTGTACGCACCAGCGCTGGCTGGGCACATCACGCACGCAGGTAATCAGTGTGATGATGTTCGCATCGGACGGGTCAAGTACGCTTGTATCGGTCTTGGCAATCTTACGAACGCTGTATACCTTGTAGGTGCGCGTGCCGAAAATGGTAGTATAGGAGATTGTATCACCATTTTTCAGCGTGTGGATATTGCCGAAGTAGCCGTAGCTGCCGCGATTGTGACCGCACATTGCGACATTGCCGTCCCAGCCGCTTGTACCCTCAAAGTGTGCCGCACCGAGCCGCATATTGGCAATGGTTTCGCCGTCGTATACCTTTTTGTTTACACCGATGGACGGAATAGACAGCTTTCCGATACTGCCGTCCGAATACTTCATACCGGAGGTAGAAGTATAACCGGAGCCGTAGGCTGCATCTGCGCCGCCGCCTGTATAGCCGCCGAGAGAGTCGGTTTCCGATACAGCTCCCGTACCGGTGCTGATCTCATAGATCGGCGCGCTGGATACGGTCGTATTCTCCGCATCCGGCGGCATGATGATCTCGCCGCCGCCCGACATTGCACCATTCGAGGTGACAGTCTGACCGAAATTCGCCTGCGTGGAGTGCGGGAACATCGGCTCAACGCCCGAAATATCCGGCGTAAGCAGCTCACCTGTGCCGAGAATATCCGCCTGCGGCGAGCCGAATTCCGGCGGGATAAATGCGCTGTTCTTGGAAATATCGCGGTTGACACTATCCGCACCAATCGTCGTTACCGGGTCAATCGAGGTGGACTTGCCAAAGTTACCAGCCGATGCACCCGAAAAATTGTAGGTCAGGTTAGAGGCGAATGCCGGGGTACTCGCCATCATCGTCAGCGCCATCGCGCTGGACAGGAGCGTCCTGCTGAGAGAACTCCGGCTCCACATCTTCCAGACCGGCGTAATCCTCGGTTTCGTCCACTGCATCGGCGCTTTCAGCAGCGATTTCATCGCTGTTGCCGTACTGTTTTTCTTCTGCGGGAGCTGCGAGTGCGGGGATACTGTGCTTGCCGCCCTTGCGTTTCCGGCGGTTTCGGATTGCGGCTTTGACTTTTTCAAGCGGTCCGAAAATCTGCTGGCGCTCACGCTCCTTTTCTTCCTCTGCTTGTCTTTCACTTTTTATCCTCTCCGTTTCATTGTTGATTTTCTCGCGGACAGCCTGCGCGCCCATCTGCATCTGCCGCATCATGCGGCGGCACATCGGGGGCCGGAACGCAAACAGGAGCATCAAGATACCAAAGATGGCACACAGCACCCAACTGAGCAACGGCGCTTTGCGTTCATCGTTCTGGTTGTCCTGCTGCTCCGGGTCGATCAGACCGGTTAAGTCCGGCGGATCTTCCTCGTGTCCCTGTTCTTCCTCCGGGATTGCCGGAATTTCTTCAATCGGTGTGCCGTTGTAAACCGCAATGTAGCGCACACCTTCGTTGTTCCGGCGAGATACCTCACCGGCATAGGTAGCTGTAACTGTATAGCCGGTCGTGCGGCTGGAGGTCGCGGTACCGGTATAGTTTACAACAGCGGTGTAAGTGGTCTGAACTGTTCCGAAGTTATCCGCTTCGTCGTTTGCTTCTTTCCACTCCACATCGGCAAAGCGCAGGGTATGTCCGTTTTCCGTAATGCTCTTTGGGATGCTCTCCATATCCATTTCGGTCATACCGGGGTATTCACGAGTAGCGCTCAAATCGTTTGATACGCTCTCCGTACCTGCAACCTTAGTGGAGATGCTGGAAATATCGAGATAGGCTGTGCCGGTATAACCGTCTGTTGTGCTGACGGATTTGCTTTTCGGCAGCAACGACAGCACATCATTGGTGTTATTGCTGCTGGAGCTGACCGTCACCGTTTCCGAATGAACCTTGCGATCCATCTCTGGCAGTTCGATTTTCAGAAGATCCTCAAAAGTGTACTTAAAGCCGCCACGCTCAAAATCCGCTTGCGGGATTTTATCCGGCGAGGTGGTTTTGCCCACATCGTAGATCTTCTTCAGCTGCAAGCCGTCCGAGCTTGTCTGCACATCGCTGGGCAGCAGCTCTCCGGTGGCCGCATCGGTGTTGGCTGTCTGGTTGGTCGCTGTAACCGCCGTCCCTACGGTGCTCTGGGTTGCAGTTCCGGTCGCTGCCGGTGCTTCTGCCGCCAGCGCTCCGGCCTGCATTGCGCACGCCGCTGCCAGCAGGGTGGCGGTCGCGCAAAATTTTTTGATCTTCACTTTCTCACTCCTCATTTATTTTGTCAGATCGTTGATAGAATGTTTCGGCTGATACTGTTTATCCTTGGTATGCTGCGGCGTATGTGTGGCACGCGCTTTAATATCCGCAACGCGCTGCCGGATAGATACCTTTCCTTTACCGCTCGGCTTCGGGGCCGCAGCCTTTCTTTCCTCAGATCTATCCTCCGACTTGGACTGCTCCGCTTTGTCCGTTTCCTGCATCTGTTCTGGCGGCGTCAGCAAATGCTTCAATTCATCTGTGACCGCAATAAGTGCTGCCTGGCACTCATGAACATTGCCGCCGTTTGCCAGCACACCTCTCAGAGCGGTAAGTCGCATCAGCATCATATTTGCCTGATCTTGCGTGATACCATTATTCATAGTTTGAATAGGATTGATCGTCGGACTGTTCTTCGTCATCGCCGTAGTCATTGTTGATGCCAGTTCGCGCGCCATTGTATTTTCGGATTTCTGCGACACGCTGGCGAACGGACTGGCGTTCTGTTTTTTTTCGTCGATACCCGGCAAAATCTCGATACCTGCGTCCTTGCGAATCTTATTTGCAAGCTCTGCATCTTCGGTCTTGATGACAACATTTGTAGTCGCTGGGTTCTGCGGGTCAGGGATATAGCCGCAGGCTAATTTGTGCTTCTTTGCCAGTTCGGCAAACTTCGTCAAACTGTCTGTGTTAATAGGAAATGCTGTGATCTGTTTGCCTTGCTCCAGCATTTTTGCCACATTGGTTCTTCCACCCATGTGGACTTCATTTCTCACAGCCGCGATCAGCAGCATTGCGAGGTTTACTGCTCCGGTTGCCGCGAGTTTGACTGCGGATTCGGTCAGCATGATCTCCATGCGCAGCACTCGTTCCGCCGCTTCTGCTTCTACCGACATTTGGTTTCACTTCCTTACTATGTTCATCTTCATTTCTTTCAATACGCTGCCACTCAGTGTTTGCTGCTTCCAGCCGTTCCTCCATGGCGGGCGCGTTTTCTAAAACCGTCTTACAGGTGCGCTGCTTTTTTCGCAGCACACGCAGTTCTTCGGTCAATCCTTTGGTCTGCGCTTTGAGCGTCTGCTTATCAGCATCCGGCTTTCGACATTCTGCATACAGATGTTTTCTCCTGTCTGTCAAAACATAAATTTCATTCGATAGCGCTTCTTCGTACAGGTTCACATCTGCTTTCGTGTTCAGTCGATTATCACGCAAGAAATAATACTGCTGCGAATATCGCTCCAGTTTCTTTAACTCATCGAGCATTACGCCGCGGACTGCGCGCGGTGCTTTGCGCGCGCGCACCTTACTAAGCATATAAACATAGCGCCAGTACAAGGCACGAATGCCGCGCAGCGTAAGCCGCCGATGCGGAATGATTGTCCATGGCAGCGCGTAATATTTCTTTCGGTGTTTTCTCTGCTGATAGACTTGCTGAAAGGCTCTCCGGTTTGCCGCAACTTCGCTTTTGTCGGCGGCTTCCAGCCGCTTCACAAGTTCGCGCGGTGTGTATTCCTCACCGAGCGATTTCATACGAATAAAACGCTTACCGTTCGGCGGGCGAATGGCAGCGTACTTGCGCTTTTCATTGAACTTGATTTCGTAGCCGCGCAGCCTAAGCAGTTCCCAAAAATTATTGAGCGAATGTGACTGCTTGAGTACGACATCAATGTCACGCCGGATCTCATTTCGGATTGTTGGGCGGTACTCCTGTTCGGCTTTTCATTCCGCATAGTGCTTGGCCTTGCGGGTCTTGGGTTCGTCGATAACCGACAGGTGATGCGCTCGGCAAATCTCATCAGAGATTTCCCTCAGCTTGTAGAAACTTGCCGGTGTGGATTGGAACTTGTGACCGTCCACGAACGACACTGAATTGAGAATTATGTGGTTGTGTATATGCGCATGATCTGTGTGAGTGCCTATCACAACTTCAAAATCTTCTGCGAAGCATCGCTCGATAAATTCGCACCCAACTTGGTGCGCTTCTTCCGGCGTGACTTCACCCGGCTTGAACGACTGAATATAATGGTATCCGAGGACTTTATCCGTTTTCTTTTCGTGCTGCTTGGTTTCCATCATCTGCTGATAGGCTTCATCGCACGCGCAAGTGAAACCGGAAGTCAGCGTGTCCTTAATTCCGAAGAAACTGTGAAAACCTTTACACTCTGTTTTCTCTTGGTTCATTACATAATCAATACGATGCCGCAGCTGCTCTCGGATAACATGAATTTGCAAAACCGCCATTAGTTCAACCTCTCAAGCTGCTGCTCGATCTTCTCCTGCGCTTCGGAAATTTGACGCAAAGTTTCGAGCGATACCTTGCCGGAAATGTGTGCAAGGCGCGTGATCTGATTAACATTACGACCAACGCCTTTGACCTGTTTTTGCAGGTCTGCAACAAACGCATTTGGATAGATTTTGATTTCGCCATATACCAGTAATCTGCGAAAATACTCAGCCATCGACAAATTGCTTTCACGCAATTTTCGCCGGAGCAGCATAAGCTCATCATCGTCCAAACGGAACTTTATTTGGTGTACTCGCTTTCTCATTTTAACAATTCCTTGTTCTATGGTCGCTTGGGGGTATTAGGGGGTATCCCCTTAACAAGCCGGGTTTTGGGTACCCAAAACCCTATGCTTGCGGGAACTCTAACCTTTAGCGTGATAAAGTGCTTTCGCGCGTCCCGCGCGAGGGCGAATTTTTTCCGTTTTGCAGTTTAACACAAAGCTGATCATTGAAATCTTTCACTTTGGGAACACAGGTTTGCACTTCAAGATTTTCCGAGAACTGCTGACGCAGCATCGTGAAAATTCTGCGCGCTGCGGTCTGTCCGGCTGCGTCGTTATCGAAACAAAGAACGACCCGCTTAAAAGAAAAAGTATTAAGCGTTCGCTCCAGCGCAGCAGGCAGTTTACTCTCCGATGCCGTCACACCGCCGAGTGCAAGATAGTTGTCTTTCTTCCAATCCAGACCATCAAACTTCCGCAGCGTTGCGATGGAAAGCGCATCAATCGCAGCTTCGCAAACGAACAAGGTTTTGCCGCTGCCGCGCAGAAAAAATCCGTAGCTTTTATCACTGCCGGTTGCTTCCTGCCGAAAGTGTGAAGCGGTGAGCGTACCTCGCAGAAAAGCGTACCTCGCATTGTGGTTTTCGTCCTTGCCAACGAACACAGCATTGTGATGCTGCGCGTCCTCATACAGCAGATCATTCTTGATACAGTGATTGATGATCTCTGCCGCAATGCCGCGCGACCGATGCAGGTATGCAAACACGCGGCGGTTGCCGTTATTCTTTGGCGGCAGGGCGAACGCTGCGCGCTCAGGCGGCTTTGCTTTGTGCTCTGCCTGCGTGGTGGGGATCGTCTTAAAATCTTCACCGGCCAGTGTGCGTACTGCATCCTGAAAACTCATGCCATGAACGGCTTGAAGAAAGCCGATTGCATCGCCGCCGCCCTTGTTCTGTGAGAACCAGTTCCATCGACCATCTGCTGAGATACGCATACTGTCATGAGATTTCAGTGTCCATGACTGACCAATGCGTTTCAGCTCTCCGGGCGGCTCATACTGCTGCAAGAACTGCACAAGGTCAATGCTGCGTGCGCGTTCGATCTGCTCGTCAGTCACGCGGCGGTTCGCGTTCGTTGTCATGCGCATTTCCTCCGTCCTTAGTAGCTGCTGACGGGCGCTCTGCTGCTAACAGGTCAAGCAGCGTCTGCGCATCGTCATAGGTTGGTGCAATCTCACTGATCTTTTCGAGCAGTGCGCGTTCCTGCAACTGTTTGCGCTTCTCGGTAAGCTGCGAGAGCTTCTCCTGATACGCTTTGATTTTGGTCTGCACTTTCAAAATATCAGTTTCGATGCGTTTGATCTGTTCATTGGTACTTGCCATATACAATCCCTCCTTTCTTTGTTTTCTCATGCGTCAGTATTAAGCCGCTGACGCTCGCTGTTATCTTCCCTTTATCCTAACGGAGTTCAACTTCCGGCGCTTGCTTCACAGGAGCGCACCCATGCTGTTCGGTTATCAAGGTACAGCAGAGGATTTTGTAAAAGGGCAAAAAAGTTATGAATTTCGGTTATCGAAAAAAGCACCTTAAAATTAAAGCCTCTACTATACTCATATAGAGGGGGGGTTGTAACACTTTTTCGATGATTGTTCACAATTTGTTTACAAAATTTCAGACTTACTAAACACGATGTCTGATAAAATCCGACTTGAGAGCATAGAAAAAAGGTCGAATTGCTTCGACCTTTGAAATATTGATTTTGAACTTTTTTGACCACTTAGAGCCGTTTTCGAGAAAATCGTAAAGTTGATTATTGGACTGGGTGAACCGTGGTTGTGTCCGGTTCATCGCTGCGACCGACCAGCATCGGATGCAGCCAGCGCAGAACGACTTTGCGGCTTTCCGGCTTGGACTTACTGCCAGTCCAAAAGTGGTGCCAGTGTCCGCGACGAGTGTGCGTGCGAATGTGGCCGCTGCGCCGACGAGCAGTGCCGCGCTGCTGTGCTTTGGTGTTTTTCTCCTCGGCCTGCGTCCACCCGGCGGTCAAAGTCCCGCTGCGCCCACGCCTGACTGGTTCCATAGCG
>OKSF01002174.1_pt1 | contig 13908 bp, 16 predicted proteins | sample 1606061 | NCBI WGS metagenome assembly OKSF01 (sample SAMEA3541567, study PRJEB24748) | human gut metagenome | biome: human gut; feature: human-associated habitat; material: faeces | place: China | collected 2012 | reverse complement strand
GCTAAGGCATTCTTCCATGCTCCGCTCATTGTGATCTGGTCTGCTTTCATCATCATAGAATAAAACGGTTTGGATAAATGGCTTGCGCACATTGCTGAGAATACACCGATGATCGCACAAGAAGCAATCGTTGTCAGTGTTCCTGTATTTCCTCTGGAAACTTTCTTTTCGATCTTATCCATCTTATTTGCAGAGAATGTTGCGAATAACGCCCATCCGATAGAGCAAAGGATCATGGTCCAGACTGCCATTCCTAAAGCTTCTGGTGTTAATGTATCCGTTCCAAGCTGTACCCCGACAGCGGATGTTCCAAGTCCTGCTGCGATAGATTCAAACATAACGGAACCGATCATAGATAATCTCATCCATCCGATTGGCCCTCCTACAGATACTAACAGAGAAAGCATCGCACTTAATACAACAATGGATGGTCCAATTGATGTTACCGCACTGCTTTTCATTGCTTTTTTCATCTGTTTATCGTTAAGTCCTAGTTTCTTTCCTGATTTGTAAGCACCCCTTGCGAATAAGACCGCCTGTAAGATGACAAATGCCACTGGAAGTGCACAGGCAAGCCACATTGGAATACTATTTGCGATTTTCATTGCGTCCATATTTTTATCCTCCTTATCGGTCCGTGTGTTTTGTATGCAATTATATTACCTGTTTTGTGGGTGAAATGATATGAAAAATTTTTCACTTTTTGATATGGCATCTTTGTTTTCGAAGATTTTTATGATTATTTTCTTTGTATAGTGAAGATTTTTTCACTTTATTAAATTAATAAAAGAAAGACTACCATTTTCTCTTAATATCTAAGATATAAGTGTGTCATGTCTTTATTTTACTTTTTAATAACATTAATGCTTTCTTTTCAATCCTGCTTACATAGGATCTTGAAATATGAAGTTTTTTTGCTACTTCTTTTTGTGTCATTGGTTCTCTTCCATAAAGTCCATAACGCATGATCAGTGTTTTCTTCTCCTTATTCATCTCCATTTTCTCTAATTCTTCATAGATTCTTTTGATATTTTCTTTCTGCTCGATCTTTTTGATCAAATCCGTTTCCTGTGTTCCTAGAATATCTAACAGATGGATCTCATTTCCTTCTTTATCTATCCCGATCGGCTCATAAAGGGATGTGTTCTTTGATGTTTTCTTTTCCTGACGAAGCATCATCAATAATTCATTTTCAATGCATCTTGCAGCATACGTGACGAGCCGGTGGCCTTTGCTGATATCATACGTATTGATCGCTTTGATCAGCCCGATCACACCGATCGAGATCATATCTTCTTTTTCCCTGTCCAGATTATGATATTTCTTTACGATATGTGCAACCAAACGAAGGTTGTGTTCCACTAACAGATTTCTCGCATTCATGTCTCCCTGGCGGCTTAGGATCAGATAATGACGTTCTTCCTCTGGTAATAAAGGTTGTAAAAACTCTTGCAAAAGAAAAGCACCCTTCTAAGCCTTTTTATCATACTATGATACTTTGCTTAGAAAAGTGCTTTTCCATTTCTATTCTGAAGTTTTTGCCGATCTTATCTTAATTCTCTCCTTCGACTTCTTCTCTTCTTCGAAGCAGATATCCTTCTTTAATCTCTTCTCCAAAATCAACATAGATCATCTGTTTTGGATGTGGGGCGGATTCCATTGATCTTCCGTCTTCATCTTCGATCGCTTTCACTATAACTTCTTTGTTTGTTCCGTCTGGGATCATAACTTCGATCGTCTCTCCGACAGAGAATTTATTCTTCTGTTCTAAGAGTGCATATCCTTTGTCATTATGTCCCTGAACGATTCCGATGTATGTGCAGTTCTTAATATACGTATTGCTGTCATATATCTGAGAAGTTTCGTCTGTCTTTCCAAAATAAAATCCTGTTGTAAACTGACGGTATGTGCATTTTGCGATCTCTTCTTTGTAGTAATCCATATTTGCTCTGTATTTTTCTACGGATTCCTTGCAGTCATCGATCGCTTTTCTGTAAGTTCTTGCAACCGTTGCTACATAAAGAGCTGTCTTCATACGTCCTTCGATCTTCAAGCTGTCGATTCCCGCATCTAAGATCTGATCGATATATTCGATCATATTCAAGTCTTTGGAGTTGAAAATATATGTTCCACGTTCATTTTCATACACTGGCATATATTCTCCTGGTCTTGTCTGTTCCATCACAGAGTATTTCCATCTGCAAGGATGTGTGCATTCTCCGCTGTTTGCATTTCTTCCTGTGAAGTAGTTACTTAACAGGCATCTTCCGGAATGAGAGATACACATAGCACCATGAATAAATGATTCGATTTCCATATCATCTGGGATATGAGCACGAATATCTTTGATCTCTTCCAGAGATAATTCTCTTGCAGATACGACACGGCTCGCTCCCTGATCATACCAGAACTTGTATGTTGCATAGTTGGTACTGTTTGCCTGTGTACTGATGTGGCGGTCAATATCTGGACAAACTTCTTTTGCGATCATAAAAACTCCAGGATCTGAGATGATCAGTGCATCTGGTTTGATCTCTTTTAATTCTTCAAAATATTTGCGGATTCCTTCTAAATCTTCGTTGTGTGCCACGATATTAGCAGTGATATAAACTTTCACTCCGTGTTTATGTGCAAATTCAATTCCTTCTTTAACATCTTCCATGGAAAAATTCTTTGCTTTGGCACGTAGTCCATACATCTCTCCACCGATATAAACGGCATCTGCTCCATATAACACAGCAACTTTTAATACTTCCAAGTTACTTGCCGGAATTAATAATTCAACGTCTCTCATTACTTTCTCCCATCTTGATACTGATTGCTACGCCATCACCTACCGGAAGGATCGTTGTCTCTAACTGTGGGTGATTCTTGATCGTATATAAATAGTCTCTCATTCGTTTATGAATGGTGCGGTCTCTTCGCTCGATCGCATAACGTGATTTGGCAACGTCTCCGTCTTGAAGTACGTTATCTGAAACCAGCACACCTTCTGGTGCCAGAAGTCTTAGTACATCATCAAGGAAATGAATATACTGTCCCTTGGCTGCATCTACAAAAATAAGGTCAAAACTTCCATCAAGTCCTTTTAAGATCTCGATCGCATCTCCTTCTAGTAAGGTGATCTGTTCTTCTTTTCCCTGATTTTTGATGTTCTCTTTTGCTTTCTTGATTCTTTTTTCATTTCGCTCAATCGTGATGATCGTTCCGCCTTCCGGCTGGTAACTGTTCATATAAAGAGAAGAAAATCCCACTGCTGCTCCGACTTCTAAGATCTTCATCGGCTTCTTTAAAAGGACCAGAGTCCTTAAGAGTTCCTTCGTCTCTGGTTTGACGATCGGAACATGATTGACTCTGGCCTCTGATTCAATATGGCTTAAATCGTTCTTCTCTTCTTTCATCAATGAGCGGATATATTCTGTGATATTTAAATCCACTATCATTGTATGATCTCCTCTGATACATGATCTCCGCATAAAATACCCATAATGTCATCCATTCCCTGAGACTGTGTAAATTCATATGTCCCTGAAATAAATGACTTATCTTTGTATTTTGAGAAATATTTGCGGATCACAAATCTAGTCTTTCCATAGATCAGCTTCTTTGAAACAAGGGTTTCGGCAACTTTCTCATCTGACTCATTCTGTGTAACAATGACCGTTACTTTCTTATGGCTTTGTGCATTATATGGCTGATTCGAAAATGTCTGTTCTGCCACAAAATACGCCCCATAGAAAATACAGAAGATCGCACAGATTAAAAATACTCTGCTTAATGTCCTAAAAAACAGTTGCCATCCTTCGGAATGAAAAAACTTCTTCTCTTCTGAAAGACTCATCTTAAACCTCTGTAATGATCGGCAGAATCATTGGATTACGCTTTGTCTTCTTCCAAATGTAATTACTAAGCTCGTCTTTGATCTTCGTCTTAATCCTTGCCCAGTCTGTGATATTACGTTCTAAGCATTCCTCTACCGCATCTCTTGCAACATCTCTTGCACCTTCCATCAAAGATTCTGATTCTCTGACATATACAAACCCACGAGATACGATATCTGGACCTGCCAGGATCATATTGCCATGTTTCTGCAGAGTAACTGTTGCAATGATCAATCCATTCTGAGACAGTAACTTACGGTCATTCAATACGATGTTACCAACATCTCCGACACCAAGTCCATCAACGAGGATTCCTCCTGCCTGTACTTTTCCAGCGATCTTTCCTTGTCTCTTATTGAGCTCCAGAACATCACCTTCTGCCAATACAAATGCATTCTCCTTTGGAATTCCCATCTCGATGGCAAGTTCACGATGACGCATCAGATGACGGTATTCTCCATGAACAGGGATTGCATACTTCGGCTTCGTCAGTGCATAAATAAGTCTTAATTCTTCACGGCATGCATGACCGGAAACATGTGTATCTTCAAATACGATCTGTGCACCTTTTAATGCCAGCTCATTCATGATCTTTGAAATGTTCTTCTCATTTCCTGGAATTGGACTTGAGCTGAATATGATCGTATCACTTGGTACGATGGATACTTTTCTGTGAGTTGAGTTTGCCATACGGGATAATGCTGCCATTGTCTCTCCCTGGCTTCCCGTTGTGATTAAAACAATCTGATCGTCAGGATAATTCTTAATCTGATCAGTTTCTATTAATGTGTTCTTTGGAATCTTGATGTATCCTAATTCGGACGCTGTCGCAATGATATTTACCATGCTTCGTCCTTCTACTGCAACTTTTCTTCCGTACTTATGTGCAGAATTAATGATATGCTGTACACGATCCACGTTCGATGCAAATGTTGCAATGATCATACGTCCTTTTAAATGTTCTGCGAACAGATTGTCCAGACGTTTTCCTACATTCTTCTCTGATGGTGTATAGCCTTGTCGTTCTACATTCGTACTATCTGCCATCAATGCCAGAACTCCCTTACTTCCAAGTTCTGCGAATCTTGCAAGATCGATCGCTTCCCCAAATAATGGCGTATGGTCGATCTTAAAGTCACCTGTATGCACGATCACACCTGCTGGTGTTGTGATCGCAAGTGCTGCTGCATCTGCAATACTGTGATTTGTCTTAATAAATTCTACATTAAAGATTCCAAGTTTTACTTTGTCACCATGTGTCACAACATGGCGCTCCACGTTATTTAAAATACCGTGCTCTTTTAATTTGTTCTCGATCAATGCCATGGTAAGTTTTGTCGCATAGATCGGTACGTTCAATTCCTTCTCGAAATAAGGAATCGCTCCAATATGGTCCTCATGACCATGAGTGATAACCAGTCCACGAATCTTGCTTGCATTGTCCTTTAAATATGTGATATCTGGAATAACTAAATCAATTCCTAACATATCCTCATCTGGGAACGCAAGTCCACAGTCCACGATCAAAATCTGGTTATTGCATTCAAATGCTGTGATGTTCATTCCGATCTGGCCGAGTCCGCCAAGTGGAATGATCTTTACTGAGCTAGGCTTTCTTCTAGGCATTGGTCTTCTTCCCCTTGCCTGATAATTATTCTTATTGTATGATTTCTTGTTATCATTTGCATAATAATTATTTCGTTTTGGTCTTGCCTGCTGTCTTACTTGATTGTCTTTCAACTTTCTTCCTCCATATCTACGTAGGTCTGACAATCCATTGTTTTAAACACTCTTATATTTTATAAACTCACTTCAAGTCCATCTAACAGTGCGTTAAAAATATCTGAGATCATATCCAGTTCTTTATCGTCCTCAACGATCTCATAGGATACATAGTCATCCTCTAACTGCACTTCTTTCATGATCAATACAACGCTCTCATCTTCACTCGATGCTTCGCAGTCTTCTACCAAAAGGTAAGTCTGACCTGCGATCGTTGTCTGTTCTATGACATTAAATTCGATTTCCTGTCCATCGTCATCCAGAAAAAGAATCTTGCTGTCTTTCTTGCTCATTGTCTGTTCCTCCTATAGGGAATCTAAATATCCCTGTAAAATCATAGACGCCGCGATCTGATCGATCACTTTCTTTCTGTTTTCGCGTCTTACACCGCTTTCCATCAGAACTTTCTCTGATGCTACTGTTGTCAGTCGCTCATCCCACAAGATCACTTCTAATCCTGTACGACGCACTAAGGCATCGCGGAAAGATAAAGTATCTTCTCCGCGCTCACCTACTGTATTATTCATATTCTTTGGGAGACCTAAAACAATCTTCTCAACATTATATTCTTTCACAAGTTCTTCGATCCTTGCGTAAGTCTTTCTTAACTTATTCGCATCTTTCCTTGTGATCGTCTCTAATGGCTGTGCTGTAATATGAAGCTCATCACTTAACGCCACTCCGACTGTCTTCGTCCCATAATCTAACCCTAATATCCTTCTCATAATACCACGGTCTCTACTTTAATCTTGTCTCAATATAGTTCTCAAGCAGTGCTTCAATGATATCGTCACGCTCGACTTTATTGATGATGCTTCTTGCATTGTTGTGACTGGTAATGTATGTTGGATCTCCAGACATAATATATCCTACCATCTGATTGACAGGGTTATATCCTTTCTCCTGCAGTGCCTCATATACACGCTCTAAGATCATGTGTACATCCAGTTCCTCTCTAACAACGGAAAAATGTTGTGTTTGATTATTATCCATAATTATCACGTCCCTTTCATTTATTAACCATTTTAATATAAAATGTATGAAATAGCAATGGAAATCATAAAATTTCACATCTGTTTAACACTCTGCCAATACATATCCATCATCTAAGATCTGTCTTAGCTTTACTTTCACGATCTTATTTTCCAATGGTTCTTCACTGTAAAGTGCAACTTTTATATACTCCTTTGTATGCCCTGTATAATAATGATCTTTTCCATGCATCTTTTCTTCGATCAGTACTTCTTTAACCATCCCTAACTGTTTTGTCTCAAATTCCTTCTGGTGTTGTTTTGACATTTCTAATAAGACATTACTTCGTTTTGCCTTAATCTGATCATTGATCTGTGGCTTCATATCTGCTGCCTTCGTTCCCTTTCGAATGGAATATTTGAACACATGCATTTCATAGAGATCGATTTCTTCTAAAAATTTTCTTGTCTCTTCAAATTCTTCTTCTGTCTCTCCTGGAAAACCTACGATAATATCTGTTGTCAATGCTGGATATTGGAAATGTTCACGAATTGCCTTACATTTCTCTCTGATATCTTGTGTTGTATACTTACGGTTCATTCGTTTTAAGACAGAATCACATCCACTCTGCAGGGACAGATGGAAATGTGGGCAAAAACTTTCCATCTTAGAAAGGCGGTCCAATGTATCCTTTGTGATAAATCCAGGTTCCAGAGATCCCAAACGGATTCTCTTAACTTCCGGGATCTTGGCAATCTCTTCTAACAGATCGATCAGTGTAACATCTCCCAAATCTTTTCCATACGATGTAACATGAATTCCTGTGATCACAAATTCCTGACATCCATGTTTTGTCAGATTCGTGATCTCTTCTAACACTTCTTCCATCTTACGGCTTCTGACTCTTCCTCTTGCATAAGGGATAATGCAGTAAGAACAAAACTGATTGCATCCATCTTGTACTTTAATATATGCTCTGGTATGTTCTTTTAACTGTTCTACATGCAAAGATTCATATTCCTGATCATGCGCAATATCAATAACTTCGATCGATTCTGCGGCTGATTCCTTCTCTCCCATATGCTCTTCTAAAATATGGATCAAGTCTTTCTTTTTATTATTCCCAATGATCAAATCAATATTTGTATCTTTTGATAATTCTTCTTTTCCAACTTGAGCATAACATCCAACTGCTACTACAACAACGTCTGGATTCTTCTTCTTTGCGCGGTGAAGCATCTGTCTTGATTTACGTTCTGCCATATTTGTCACAGAACATGTATTCACAATGTAGATATCTGCCGCTTCTTTCGGATCGACCATCCTAACGCCTGCTTCCTTAAGCATTCCATACATGGCATCCGTTTCATATTGATTTACTTTGCAGCCAAGAGTTACAATGGCCGCTCTTTTTCCTTGTAAATTCATACGATTCCTTTCTTGTTGACTTTTATGACAAATACGAGTACACTATCCTTGTTAATTGGAAGGAGTATTATCCCATGTATGATGCATTGATCAAACTAAATTCCATCAAAGACCTATACTCGTTTGTCGACATCCTTGACAAGCACTCTGGCACGTTTGAGATCGTTGCCAATGACTATGTCGTGGATGCCAAATCACTGATGAGTATGCTAAGCCTCGATCTTTCGAAGCCTTTAGAGCTTTCGTTTGATTCTGATGAGGCTTCTGTTATACTGTCTCAGCTTCAGCCATTTATTTTACATGAATGATCTCTGTAGAATCAATGGCTTCTTTCATTAAATCATCAATCACATCTTCCAGATGTTCTTCTGATTTCTTAATTCTCTTTAAATTACCCTTTGTAACTGGATGTTTTGCAACAAAGATCGTACAGCAGTCTTCAAATGGCTGAATGGATGTCTCAAATGTTCCGATCTTCTCTGCAATATCTACGATCTCCTGTTTATCCATACCGATACATGGTCTGAATACTGGCATATTACATACTTCATTTGTGATCGCAAGGTTATGGATCGTCTGGCTTGCTACCTGTCCGATACTTTCACCAGTGATCAGTGCAAGGCTTCCACCTTCATTTGCAAAATGTTCCGCGATCTTCATCATATATCTTCTCATGATGATCGTTAATTCTTCATGAGGGCATTTCTCATAGATCGCTAACTGAATGTCTGTAAAGTTTACAACATGTAAATTGATCGGTCCTGCATATTTTGCAACGATCTTCGCAAGATCTATAACCTTCTGTTTTGCTCTCTCGCTTGTGTATGGTGGTGCATGGAAATATGTTGCATCGATGTGTACTCCACGTTTTGCGATCATATATCCTGCAACTGGACTGTCGATTCCTCCGGATAATAAAAGCATCGCTTTTCCATTGGTTCCGACTGGCATTCCACCTGGTCCTTTGATTTCCTGAGAATAGATATAGATATATTTTCTCACTTCGATATTCACCATTACCTGTGGATGGTGCACATCTACTTTGATCCCTTCAAATGCATCTAGTAACTGCCCACCGATTTCCATATTGATCGCCATGGAATCAAGAGGGAACTGTTTATCTCCTCTTCTTGCATGAACCTTGAATGTAAAATCCTTGACTGGATACTGTTCATCAATAAATTTGATAACTGTCTCTGTCAAATGTTCCATATCTTTATTTTCTTCGATGATCATTGGACAGATTCCAACGATTCCAAAGACTCTCTGCAGTGCTTCCACAGCTTCATCATAATCGAACTCATCCTGTGCTTCGACAAACATACGTCCAGATTCTTTTCTTACTTTAAAATCCCCAACGGGTGCCATTGCATGGCGGATCTGTTTCATTAATGCGTCTTCAAACATATAACGGTTCTTACCTTTGATGGCAATCTCACCGTATTTGATCAAAAATGCGGTTACTTTCATAGTATTCTCCTTTATTTTCTTACTGTTTCTTTTCTTGTGGTCTTTATTTTCTTACAAATCTTCGAAGCATTGGTACTAATTCTTTTAATGCTTTGATCGTTTCATCAACTTCTTCTTTTGTATTCTCAATTGAGAAACTGAAACGAAGTGTTCCATCTTTAAATTCATCACTTAATGCGATCGCATTTAATGTTCCACTGACTGCCTGTTTTTTGTTCGATGAACATGCAGATCCTGAAGATACATAGATTTCTCTGTCTTCCAAGGCATGTAACAGTACTTCACTTCTTAACTTCTTAAAGCTGATACTTGCCACGTGTGGTGCTTTTCCAGAATTGTCTTTGATATCCTCAATCTCTTTGATCCTTTCCTGAAAATATTCTTTGACTTCACGGATCTTCTCAGCATTTTCATAGTTTTTACCGATCATCTTTTCACATGCGACAGCTAATCCTACGATTCCTGGTACATTTTCCGTTCCAGAACGCATTCCTTTCTGCTGTCCGCCTCCGAAAATGATCGGAGAGATCTTCGTTCCTTCCTTGATATATAAAAATCCGATTCCTTTTGGTCCATGGATCTTATGACCACTTGTGGATAATAAGTCAATTCCCATATTCTTTGGAACGATCGGAAGTTTTCCATATGCCTGAATCGCATCGACATGGAAAATCGTATTCGGATTCTTTGCTTTGATGATCTTTGCGATCTCTTCAATTGGTTCAATGGCTCCAATCTCGTTATTTACCATCATGCAAGATACAAGGATCGTATCTTCTCGGATACTTTCTTCTAACTGATCAAGATCTACGATTCCTTCTGAATCTACATCAAGATATGTCACTTCATATCCTTCTTCTTCCAGATGATACATTGGTTCATATACAGAAGCATGTTCTACCTTTGTCGTAATAATGTGCTTTCCTTTGCGGCGATTTGCCATTGCTGTTCCAATGATCGCTGTATTGTTTGATTCTGTTCCCCCAGATGTAAATAAGATTTCTTTGGGTTTGGCTCTTAATGTCTTCGCAATTAATTCTTGTGCAGCTTTTACTTTATTCTCTGCTTCAATACCTTTCATATGTTTTGCAGATGGATTCCCATATGTGACCTGCATTGCATCCTGCATTGCTTCTACAACTTCTGGAAATACGCAGGTTGTCGCTGCATTATCAAAATAAATCATGTCGCTTTCTCCCTCTATTCTTCTATCGTAAACATCAAAATAGATAAAACTGTCATTCCTGCTGTCTCAGTTCTTAAGATACGCTTTCCAAGGCTCATTGTCTGACCGCCTGCTGCCTTAAGCTGTTCGATCTCTTCCTTTTCAAAACCGCCTTCTGGTCCGATGATGATCCCGATTGATTTCTTCCCTTTTGCCTGACTGATCAGTTCTTTGGATGCCTGCATCCCTTTTGCCTCTTCATATGGAACAAGCATGAATTCTATATCTTGTACTTCTTCTAAAATATCTTTGAAATTTCTCACTTCACGAACTTCTGGAATGATCCCTCGTTTTGCCTGTTTTGCTGCGCTTAATGCGATCGTATTCCAACGGCTTACCTTCTTTGCTGCCTTCTTCGCATCAAGTTTCACAACACAACGTTTCATGGCAACTGGAACGATCTCTGCCACTCCAAGTTCCACCGCTTTTTGAACGATCATCTCCATCTTATCGCCTTTTGGCAGTCCCTGATACAACGTGATCTTTACTGGGAGTTCTGTTTCCATGCCATGAACATCTTCGATCTTCGCAAGGATCGTATCGTCCGTCCATTCCAAAAGACTGCATTCATATTCTAAATCTGATCCGTTACTTAAATAAACTTTATCTCCTGTTTTCATGCGGAGAACGTTCTTAATATGATTGACATCACTTCCACAAATCTCGATCATTCCGTCATGAATCTGTTCTTCTTTTATAAAAAAACGGTACATCTCTTACCTCATCTTCGCTGTCATAGAAACCCAGTCTTTCATTCTTCTTGTCTCAATGACATCAAATCCATATGCATTTAATTTGTCTGCGATTTCTTTTTCTTTTGTATCAATGATACCAGAGATTACAAAAACACCATCTTCTGCCAAAAACTGATCTACGATCTCGATCAGTGGTGAGATAACATCTGCTAAAATATTAGCAACAACAACCGGATAACATTTTGATCCTAAGGATGCTGCAAACTCTTTATCATCTAAAACATTTCCCTGATATACTTCAAACTGATCTTTGCTGATATGGTTTACTTCAAAGTTCTCCTCAGAAGCTGAGATCGCATGTGGATCGATATCTGTAAGAACCGCATGCCCTGCCCCAAGTTTCAGTCCGATGATCGACAAAATTCCACTTCCGCATCCAACATCCAAAATCTTTGTATCTTCCTTAATATATGGTTTCATTCCTTCAATACAAAGTTTTGTTGTCTCATGAGAACCTGTTCCAAATGCTGTTCCCGGATCGATCTCTACAACAATCATATCTTCTGTCTGATCTTCTAATGTCTCCCATGTTGGTTTGATCACGATCTGTTCATCCAGACGAATCGGTTTAAAGAATTTCTTCCAGTTATTGACCCAGTCTTCTTCTTTCGTCTTATCAAATGAAATTGTTCCAGCACCGATATCCATAAATCCACGAAGTCTTTCAAGCATTGCCTGAATCTGCATTGTAATGTGCTCTAAATTTTCATTCTCATCAAAATAACAGCTGATCTTTGCTTTTCCATCGTCTGGTGCGATATCATCTGGCAATAGATCCACATACATGACTTTCATCTCTTCTTCTGTCAATGATACATGGTCTTCAACTTCCACACCAGTTGCACCAAGTTCTGTAAGTTCATAACTGATCATGTCTTCTGCTGATGTCAATGTATCAATTGTAATTTTATTCCATCCCATGACACTGTATTTCCTTTCTCTTTCTATCTTATATTTTTATTTCGTATTCATAACATATCAATTAATTAGTGTATCATACAAAAAGCTGGAATACAAGAAAAAAGAGAATCCCGTCGTCTTTCGGAACTCTCTTTCATCGCTATCTTCTTAATACGCAAACTGTATTTATGATGAATTTATGCTTCTAAGATCTTTCCATCAATGGAAATTGTGTGAACCTGCCATGGAAGGAATTTGCCGGAATCCTGAATCGCTTTCTTCGCCGCATTTTCCAGCCCGCCACAACAAGGAACTTCCATTCTAACGATCGTTACACTCTTAATGTCATTGTTCGCAATGATCTGTGTCAGTTTCTCACTGTAATCTCCTTCATCAAGTTTTGGACAGCCGATCAATGTCACTTTATTTTTGATAAATTTCTGATGAAAATTTCCATAAGCATAAGCTGTACAATCTGCCGCGATCAATAGATTCGCATCCTTAAAATATGGGGCATTAACAGGTACTAATTTAATCTGCACCGGCCACTGAGACAGTTGAGAAGATACAGTTGCTGTCTGCTCTGTCGCTACCTCTTCTGCCTTATGATCCATGATCTTCATTCTTGTTCCAGGGCACCCGTGGAATACCGGCTTTTCTTCTATTTTATCTTTTGCTGTCATTTCAGCTTTCTTCTTCATGTTTGCTTCTACCGCTTCTCTGTCATACGCAGCTGCCTCACGCTCTACGAAACTGATCGCTCCTGTTGGACAATTTGGCAGACAGTCTCCTAAGCCGTCACAATAATCATCTCTTAATAATTTTGCCTTTCCATCAACTATCCCGATCGCATCTTCGTGACATGCATCTGCACACAGTCCACATCCATTACATTTATCTTCATCAATTTCAATAATTCTACGAATCATATCTATTCTCCTTTTCTTGATCTCATATTCTTTACTGTATCGTTAGTATAATAGATATGATTTGGGAAATCCGTTGTTTTTACAACATTTTTAAAATTTTTTTAAAAATTGAAAAAGCAGAAGGCACTCCATAAACCTTCTGCTCTTTCGGTTGTTTATTATTCGAATATGCCAACAAAGACATGTTCTTCCTGACTATCCGACGAAACAACACTCCATATTCTCTTCGTAAAATCTGTTATACATCTGTCGCATCAAAGGAATCAGTTTATAAAGTGGTTCCGTCTTACGATGGTTAACTTCATCTTTGATCATCTCTTTGATGATCGCTTCTTTTACCTCTCTTAGAGTACCATATACTCCAACTTTTTCCAATACTTTTTTGCAATTTTCTTTATTCTTTGCGCGTTTTCGTAATACAAAATCTCCATAATATTTTTTTATATAATAATTTTCTTTCATTCTTATCATTTTAAAGTTCTCCTTTTCACATACTGTGTTTAAAATCATTGAACGATTTCAAAAACTTTCTTGAACTGATTATTGGCATTATACTCCTTTTGTAT
>OKSF01002171.1_pt1 | contig 13911 bp, 14 predicted proteins | sample 1606061 | NCBI WGS metagenome assembly OKSF01 (sample SAMEA3541567, study PRJEB24748) | human gut metagenome | biome: human gut; feature: human-associated habitat; material: faeces | place: China | collected 2012 | reverse complement strand
TACGGCTGACCGGCTGCGGCATGCTGCTTGCAGGTGTGGCGCTGAGAGTCTGCATGAATGGAATAATCAGCATCTGGCTGCGGATGGGAACCCCAATTTCCTCGCTGGGATTGTTTGGAATTCGTCTGCTGCTGAGTGTACTGCTGTTTCTTTTGATTGGCAGAATGGTGCGCAGGCAGTACAGCAAAAAGGAATTCATTCGATCTGCAAATCTGCTGGTATTTTATTCCATCGCGGTACTTTTGTTGGAACAGATTACCCAGTATGCAGGGGTATACAGTACAGTTTCTTTATGGCTTATGCTTCCAACCGAGATTTTTAATGTGATAACCGAGTTTCTTTCCCAGTTAATTGGCGGAAGGATTTACTGGATTTCTTCTATACCAGCTTTGTTTGCGCCTTATCTGTTTTTCTTTTTTATCAAGGAGGAGAAAAAGCGAAATCGAAGCGGGCAGATCGATTAACCATAGCAGAGGAGGATGGAGAATGAAATGGTATGTGCTGGGTTCTTTGTTGCTTGCAGGAATGATGATGGTGTGTTTGGTTTGCTGCCAAACACAGGTAGAGCGAAGCCCTGAATATGGCTTGGAAACCATGCAGGTTTGTACAGACAGAGTGATTTGAAAAAGAAAAACGAGCTTTCGATAAGAAATCGAAAGCTCGTTTGTTTTTTTACAGGTTTTCCAGTTCATCACTGTCGATGACAACATCGACAGGAAGATCCAGCGGCTGATGCAGAAGCACCTCACCGCGCTTCATTGGACGGTCGATCTTCTGCTTTTTAATTAAGCGAATCAGACGAAAGACCAGTTCTTTTGGAACGGTTCCGGTTGTTTTGACATCAACCGAAGGAACAGATTCAAAGACGGTGGAGGCGTGATAGGTCACAATCTTGCGTTCGCCTTTGAGTTCCTCTCTGGCATGCAGGTCACCGCGGGCACATTTGTTGCCCGAAACGGTAATGACACCGTCGATTTCCTCCACTTCAAGATGGCAGTTATTTTTGCATACAGGACAGATCATCTGTACCATGATAGGGATGCTCCTTTTTGTCAAATGCTAGAGATAACGTTTGCGGTTTACTCTGCGGTACTTTTTCTTGCGTTTGTTTTTGATGATGGTCGAGATAATAAAAATGACAACAAACAGCAGGAGGAAGAGGAAGAGGAATTTAAACCAGAAACTCTGGAACATCCTGCTGATCTGGTCAAGTACAGCAAGCAGCGGACTGACCTCAATGTCTTCGGCGGCAATCAGGTCGACCGAGCCTAGCTCGCTGCCATACAAAATCAGCTTTAGTTCTCCCATGACATCGCCCTTTTGGATAGGAGCGGTAGCGTAGTCGTTTTCTCCAATTCTTTCTCCGTTCAGGTTGTAGGCGATGCGGCGGACATTGGAAACGTCAATGTTGTTTGGAATCAAGGCGGAGAAGGTTTGTCCGCTTACCAGTTGAAGGTGGTCTTTTCCGCCTTTTGCTAAGCGAAGATTATTGATGCTGCTGACCTTGTCTCCCTTTTCCACGATAGTTTTTGCTTTGTAGGTATCGAATACCCAGTCATAAAACTGTGCAGTCAAAACGAATGCCTGGTTTGGAGAAATGTATTCCCCATTTTCATCCAGGTAAGGGGCACCCATCATGACCAGAAGGTATTCATAGCCGTCTTTTTCGGCAGTGGTGATCAGGCAGCGTCCTGCTTCTTCCAGGGTACCGGTTTTTACGCCGGTGATCTGAGGGTAATAGAAGCCGGAACCTTCCACAATCATCTTGTTGGTATTGTCCCAGTGCAGGTTATCCTGCTTGTTGGTCGGGCCGGTATCATAGCTTGGGGTGGATACGATCTCGCGGAAGGTATCGTATTGCAGCGCGTACTTGGTGATCAGATACATGTCATAAGCGGTCGAATAATGGTTTTCATCAAACAGACCGTTCGAATTGACAAAGTGAGTGTCCAGACAGCCGATTTCCTTTGCCTTTTCATTCATCATATCCGCAAATGTTTCCAAAGAGCCGCCGCCGATTTCGTTTGCCAGCATAACCGCAGCTTCATTTGCCGATGGAAGCATGATTGCATAGAGCAGCTGTTCTACGGTAAGTGTTTCTCCCAGAACGATGCCGCCGGTGGAAATACCGCCGCCGTAGGAAACGTTGATTTCATAGACATAGTTTTGCAGCTCTGCGGTAAAGGTGATTTCCTCGCTCAGATCATCAAAATGTTCCAGCGTCAGGATTGCTGTCATGATTTTGGTAAGCGATGCTGGATATTTGCGTTCGGTGGCGTTTCGGGAATGAATCAGGGTATCGGTGGTGAGCTCCACCATGTAAACTGCAAGATCCTTCATTAAAGGATCGCTCTCATCAATAAAAGGAACCGTTCCCTGAGAGATATCCAGCTTTTGGGAGCCGGTTGCGTAATCTCCGCTTTGTTCCTCTGCAGCAGTTTGTTCATTTTCCTCAGAAGCGGTCTGATCGGTTTGAGTATCAGAGTCAGTTTCATCGGTTTGGGTGATTTCGGTATTTGCAGAGAGAAAATCCGGCGGGGCAGCAAGTGCACTTTGTGCCAGAACGCCGGCAATGATGGTGCAGGAAAGCAAAAACGCCATCAGTTTTTTCATTGATTTACCTTCCTTTCTGATATCTATAAATGTAAAATTTATTACATGGAATACATTTTTATTATAATATACAAAAAAAGATTTGTAAAATCATTTGGCAGAAAAAGAAAATTTTAGCACCAAGTTTAACTGTATGTTCATATTCCTGCTTGAAAAACAAGGGACAGATGCGGTAATATAAAAAGGTATGACAGGAGGGACAGGTATGATCTATTTTACGGGAGATCTGCACGGGGATTATGACCGCTTTAAAAGTAAGGAGCTCAAAAAGCTCAAAAAAGGGGATACCCTGATTGTGTGCGGAGACTTCGGCTTTCTGTGGGACGGCTCAAAAAAAGAACAGTCGATTCTCAAAAAAATAGAAAAATTGAAATATCAGGTCTTGTTTCTGGAAGGAACACATGATAACCTTGACTTGATCGCACAGTATCCGCTTGAGGAATGGAATGGCGGAAAGGTTCGAAGAATCTCGAAGTCTGTTTTGAAGCTGGAACGCGGCAGTGTGTTTACTATCGAAGGAAAGAGACTGTTTGTGTTTGGCGGCGGAGAAAGTCCGGAGATGGATCTTCGGACGGCGGATGGTACCTGGTGGCCTCAGGAACTGCCGACCATTGAAGAAGTGATGCTTGCAAGGGAAGAACTTGCAAAGTATGACAACCAGGTGGACTGCATCGTGACCCATGAATGTAGTTCAACGGTTCGGCATTTTATCGATATGGACGGCGAACACACCAACATTATGACCCACTTTTTTGATGAGATTACCGAAAAGGTTTCGTTTAAAAAATGGTTCTTTGGATGCTACCACATGGATAAGGTGATTCCGCCCAGATATTATGCTCTGTTTGAAAAGGTTTTACCTTTCGAATAATAAAAAAGAGGAGGACTTTGTATGTCCAGTTATGTAACCAAAAAGACACCTGGAAATACCGCATGGTTTACCCATGACCGATTTGGAATGTTCATTCACTGGGGGCTGTACGCAATGCCGGCACGCCACGAGTGGGTAAAAACCCGTGAGCGTACACCGGAGGAAAAATACGACCTCTATTTTAAATACTTTAATCCAGACCTGTATGATGCAAAAGAATGGGCTCGTCAGGCAAAAGCAGCCGGCATGAAATATGCTGTTTTTACAACCAAGCATCATGAAGGCTTCTGTATGTTCGACAGCCAGTACACCGATTACAAATGCACCAACACTCCGGCAGGGAGAGACCTTGTCAGAGAGTTTGTTGATGCATTCCGTGCAGAGGGTATCCGCATTGGCTTCTATTACTCCCTGATCGACTGGCATCATCCGGACTTCACCATCGACGTAAACCACCCACGCCGCGATGATCCAGATGCAAAACAACAGAACGAAGGCAGAGACATGCACCGTTATGCAGAATATATGCGCAATCAGGTTCGTGAGCTGCTGACAAACTACGGCAAAATCGACATCATGTGGTTTGACTTCTCTTACAGCCAGCGTCACGGCGAAGGCGACAAAGCTTGGTTGGGCGGCAAGGGCAAAAATGATTGGGAATCCGAAGAACTGATTGCTTTGGCAAGAAGCATCCAGCCGGAAATCATCATTGATAACCGCACCGAGATCGAACAGGACATCTGGACACCAGAGCAGTTCCAGCCAACCGACTGGTTCCGTCATCCAAAGACCGGCGAACTGGTTACCTGGGAAGCATGTCAGACCTTCTCCGGTTCCTGGGGTTATTACCGCGATGAGTATACCTGGAAATCTCCTGAGATGCTGCTGCGCATGCTCATCAGCACCGTTGCAAACGGCGGTAACCTGATTATGAACGTAGGTCCAACTGCACGTGGATATCTGGACAGCCGCGCAGAAGAAGCACTGAAAGTATATGCTGACTGGATGAAATACAACAGCCGTTCGATCTATGGCTGTACCAAGGCAGAACCAGAGTTCAAAACTCCAACCGACTGCCGCCTCACCCAGAGTGAAGACGGCAAACGCCTGTACATCCACCTGTTTGCTTATCCATTTGATAACATGAAGGTGGAAGGACTGGCAGGTAAGATCGAGTATGCACAGTTCCTGCATGATGGCAGTGAGGTTAAATTCACCGAAGGTAAGGTTGAACTTTTGAGTGACGACAAACAGGAAGATGATGAAACAGCAGCATTCTTCTACCTGCCTCACGTAAAACCAAATTGCCTCGTTCCAGTTATCGAAGTGTTCTTAAAATAACATTACATAAAAAACAGCGGTCGTAAAAACGACCGCTGTTTTTCTTTTATGATTATTTGTGTTCTTCGTAAACGGTTACTTCGTGGTCTGGAGTGTGTTCTTCGCCAAACTGATAATCATTTCCCGGGATAATGGCATTTAATACGATGCCGGCGATTGCAGCAATTGCAAGACCGGAAAGATTGATCGTGAAGGAACCAACCTGGAAGGTGATGCCGCCGATCGAGTTAAAGCCCAGTGCGCTTACCAAAATGACAGCAGCAATGATGAGGTTTCGGCTCTGTGTAAAGTCAACCTTGTTCTCTACAACATTGCGGATACCGATTGCAGAAATCATACCGTACAGCATGAAGGAAACGCCGCCGATGATAGCCGATGGAACAGTTTCGATTGCAGTACCAAATTTTGGGAAGAAGGAAAGGATGATTGCAACCAGTGCAGCGATTCTCATAACGCGAGGATCATATACCTTGGTCAGAGCGAGAACACCGGTGTTTTCACCGTAGGTGGTGTTTGCAGGACCGCCTCCCAGAGCAGAAAGGCTGGTAGCAAGGCCGTCACCGAGCAGGGTGCGATGCAGACCTGGGTCGTTGAGGTAGTTTTTGCCGGTGGTTGCGCTGATAGCAGCCATATCACCGATATGTTCCATCATGGTAGCCAGAGCAATTGGCATGATGGTGACAACAGCACTGAAGCTGAATTTTGGCAGGCTCAAAGGTGCCATAGCAAAAACCTGAGAGGAAGAGATTGCTTCAAAGTTTACCTCGCCCATAAAGATGGCAACGATATAGGAAACTACAATACCAATCAGAATTGGAACAATTTTGATCATGCCCTTGCCCCAGATGTTGCAGATGACGATGACAGCCAGCGCGATAAAGGCAAGCAGCCAGTTTTCACTTGCATTTGTGATAGCAGAAGGAGCCAGAATCAGACCGATCGAGATAATGATTGGGCCGGTTACAACTGGCGGGAAGAAGCGCATGATACGTCGGATGCCAAAGACAGAAATCAAAGCGGACATCACCACATAAACAAATCCGGCAACCAGAACACCGCCGCAGGCATATGGGAGCATCTCGGTATTGGCAGCACCGTCAGCAAGACGAGGAGCTACCGCGGAATATCCACCCAGAAAAGCGAAAGAAGAGCCCAGAAATGCAGGAACCTTTCCTTTGGTGATCAGATGGAACAAAAGGGTACCCAGACCAGCCATCAGCAGAGTGGTGGAGACATCAAGACCAGTCAGAATTGGAACCAGAACGGTAGCACCGAACATCGCAAAGGTGTGCTGGATACCCAGTATCAGCATACGGGGAATTCCGAGCTGGCGAGCATCGTAGATGCCGACTTCACCGATTTTAATTTTTTTGTCGTTGCTCATCGATAAAACCTCCTAAAAACACATCAATATATGCCAAAATAAGCCGTACCTATTGTATCAGATTCTTTGGACAAGGACAATTGGTGTTTCTGATAATTTTTAACAGAATCTTAATTTAGGATAAGCATAAAACAACAAAAAATCCGTCGAATTTGTTTCGACGGATTTTTATTTTAGTGCAAGATACTGTTTTATTTTGCGGTATGATACCATCTGCAAAAAGCAAAAACACCGAACAGACACAGAAAAAATCCAAACCAGAAGGCAAGGGAAAGATTCTGGTCAGCAAGCCAGCCAAACGAGAGGTTGGTTGCGATGCCGACACAGTCCATAATCAGTGCATAGATGCTCAGTTCGGTTGCACGATATGCAGAGGATACCTGCTTGTTTTGCAGTTCAGCCTGGAGCGGAGAAAACAGACTGAACACCATCCGCAGAGAAAAAATACTGATTACCACGGGAATCGCCTGCCCGGACACTGCCAGCATGCCACAGGCAGATATCGCAATCAGAAAGCAGGATTTGGTGAAACGGGAAATCCCTAAGTGCTTTGAAATCTTTTCCGAAAAGGCACTGAACAACCCAAGCAGAGAAAGCAGGATATACAGATAACCGATGACAGAAAGAGAAATTCCACATGCAAGATATTTGGGCTGGCTGAGAAAAGTGGTGATGGTTTGGTGAGTTTCATTGAAAAAGGCGATGGCCACCAACAGGAAAAGCAGGCTGGGTTTCGAGAGAGTCTGCTTTAACAGATGAAGAAAATCCCGAATAGGAAAGGAATTCTGTTTTGACTTTGTTTCGGATACTTCATCCAGAAAGAAAGGAAGCAGTGCGGCAAGCCCGTAGCTCACAACGGTCAGGAAGCTGGCAAGCTGATAATTGTCCCCTATAAAGACAGAGTAAACCAGCGCAGAGAGGCTAAGTCCCAGAGTTTGCAGAGCCTCGCTGATACCAAAAATCCGCTGGCTTTGACCTTCTGCACAGGAAAGGTAAAGAATACTGTTATCCACACCGGATAAACCGGAAATGACAACGGCAAGCAGGATGCGTTCCAATAAAAACATTTCAAAGCTGTGCGCCTGCCAGAAGATGATCTTGGAAACAAAATAGAGCAAGCTGCAAAAGATCATGGTACGCTTGTAGCCGATTTTGTCCGCCACAATACCCCAAGGAAGTTCCAGCAGCAGACACAAAGCGAGGCAGATGCTTTCAATGATGGTGATTTGAGAAAGGGTGATTCCCTGCGCCTGTCGGTACAGGGTTGCAATCGGGGCATAAAACACCATTGCCTGTAAAAATCCCAGCAGGAGCATTAAAACAATATTCTTTTTTATCATAAGAAAAACCGTCCTACATTTAAATTTGATATCACAAATAAGCTGTGCAGATCGCACAGCGATGTCAGGGATATCAAACGATTAATGCAGACGGTTTTGCATCAGGAATACCAGCTTTCTGTTAGAATGGATAAATTTATTATACTCCCTGTCTTTTTGGTTTGCAATAGAAAAACTTTTTGAAATGAAGGATGTGCGTCAAACGCTACATTTTAAAAGCTGAAAATGAAGGATGTGCGTCAAATGCAACATCAAAAAGTATCAGCGGGATGATTTGTTTTGTTCTTCTTCCACTTCCTCCACAGCGGCACGCACTGCAGCGACGACAAAAGCCGAAAAGGTACAGTCTTTTCCCTGAATCAGGGACTCCACCCGCTCGATCAGATCATTTGGAAATCGAATGGTCTTGTTTGTAGTAGGGGGAATAGAGGGGATTTTAAAAGACATGAGATACACCTCGCAATATAATTGTATTGCATTAAGCGTATCTTATTTTTTACAGCAAATATGCATTGCAAACGCAATGCATATTTGCTAAAATAAAAAGGGGTGATAATATGCCAGATTATAAAGAAATGTATTTTAAGTTATTTAGAGTAAGTGAAAAAGCAATCAACCTTTTAATTGATGCACAAAGAGAATGTGAGGAAATGTATCTTAATGCTCCTGAGCCAGAAATAGAAGTATTATTTCATAAAGAGAATGACGCTGAGGAAAAATAAAAAATGCGTCTAGACTTAGTCTGATGACGGAGATGGTGGGGATCTACCCACGAGATAAAAAAAGGCTGCTACTGGCAGCCTTTTTATGTATATAGGTATATCTACATTGTCTAAGTACAAAAAAACACACCAGTCACAAGACTGGTGTGTAATAGTATGCAGGTTCAACCTGCTGGCGGAGACGGTGGGATTCGAACCCACGTGCCTATCTCTAGACAAAACGATTTCGAGTCGTTCTCGTTACGACCACTTCGATACGTCTCCATATCTTATTGTTGTTCGGAAATTCCGATATACAAGACGGTTCATATGCTGCCGCCGCTTTCAATGAAGCCTATATAGTATAACAGATTTTCGTCTCACTTTCAAGACTTTTCCCAAAAAAGATTCCATCAAAAGACCGCACTGCTCTCAAAGTAAAACGGTAGAATCAATTTTCTAAAATATTCAATTTAAAACAATTGCTTTGTTTTTCTATCTTCAAAATCCGGTAAAAAAGAAGTAAGTTCTTTTGAAAAAACAACAGAAAAAAGAATAAATTGTGAATAAAGTTCAAAAAATCACTTTCACAAGTTAAAATCTTAGTGCAATCATACTATTGCATTTTAAAGGACGAAGACTTATAATAAAGCCCATACCAAACACTTTAGCGCATTACAGTTGTTAAGTAATACACTGTGAAAATAATTTTAGTGATATCACTTAATTTGGTAAAAAAAATCTGGGAGGACATAAACATGAAAAAGATGTTAGCAGTTATTTTGATGGCTGCAATGATGGTATCCACATTCAGCGGCTGCTCTGGAAACGGCAGCGGGGAAACAGAGGAAAGTGAAAATTCCACCACAGCTTCTGTAGAATCTTCTGAGGAAGCTTCTGAAGAAACTTCCGGTGAAACCGTTACATACGGTGTTCTGGCACCACTGACAGGTGACGCATCGGTTTACGGTATTTCCACTTCCAACGGCATCAAGATGGGTGCAGAAGATGTTAATGAAAACGGCGGCATTCTGGGTAAAACTCTGGAACTGGAAGTAATGGATGAGAAAGCAGATATCGCTGAGGCAACCAATGCTTACAACGCTCTGAGAAGCCAGGAAGTTTCGGCAATTATCGGTGACGTTACCTCCAAACCAGCTATGGCTGTTGCAGAGATCGCTGCTGAAGAATATGCAGATGGCGACGGTATCCCGGTTATCACACCAACCGGTACAACACCGGACATCACTCCAAATGGTGAAAATATTTTCCGTGCATGCTATACCGACCCATTCCAGGGCAAAGCAATGGCAACCTTCGCAGCAGAAAACCTGGGTGCAACAAAGGTAGCAGTTATGTACAATACTTCTGATGACTATTCCACCGGTATTGCAAATGCATTTGTGGAAACAGCAGAAGAAAAAGGAATTGAAATTGTAGCAAACGAAGGTTACGGTGCTGATGATAACGACTTCAAGACACAGCTGACCAAGATTCAGGCACTCAATCCAGATGCAATCATGGTTCCAGACTACTATAACAACGTAGCACTGATCGCAACTCAGGCAAGAGAAATCGGTTATGACGGCGTTATGCTTGGTGCAGACGGATGGGACGGCGTACTCAACGTATTGGACGATGCAAATAAATCTGTTGTAAACAACTGCTATTTCTGCAACCACTTCTTCATCAACGATACCGATGAAAAGGTAGCAAACTTTGTAAAAGAATACAAAGAAACCTATGGAGAAGATCCAACCGCATTCTCCGCTCTCGGTTACGATGCAGTATGCATCCTGGATGAAGCAACCGAAAAAGCAGGAAGCACCGATCCAGAAGCAGTTGTAGCAGCAATGCAGGAACTGGAATATGACGGCGTAACCGGACACATTACCTTTGATGAAAACGGTGACCCAATTAAAGATGTAGCAATCCTGAAATTGGAAGACGGAGCCGTTACACTCGAAACCAAACTGGCAGCAGAATAAAGATTCATTTTTTCGATAATAAGTTTTTCTAGATATTCCCTTAAAACACACAAATAGGGCGGAGCAACTGGGTTCTGCCCTATTTGTACATTCTGAGATGGGAATATCGTATTAGGGAATATCACACAAGGGAATATCCAAGATAGAAAATGGAAGGTAGGAGGAACAATGGAACAGGTTGTTATGTTTCTCAAACAGGTCATCAACGGCGTTCAGGTGGGCAGCATCTACGCTCTGGTGGCATTAGGATACACGATGGTATATGGCATCGTAAAGCTGTTAAACTTTGCACATGGCGACTTTATCATGGTGGGTGCATACATTTCCCTGTTTGCCATGACAGGTGCAGGAATGCCGGTCTGGCTTGCTGCGATTATCGCAGTGGCAGGATGTGCATTACTTGGCGTACTAACCGAAAAAATCGCATATAAACCGCTGAGAAATTCACCAAAACTTTCGGTACTTATTACAGCGATTGGCGTGAGCCTGTTCTTGCAGAACCTGTTTTTAATCCTGTTTACCTCGTCGCCAAAACCTTATCCGAATACCGTCAATATTCCGGCGGTCAATGTCGGACCAATCCAGATCAGCGGTGTTACATTGGTAACAATCGTATTGTCTGCTGTTTCGATGATTGCTTTACAGCTCTTTGTTAAAAAGACAAAAATGGGACGCGCAATGCGTGCCGTATCTGAAGATGCGCAAGCAGCTACCCTGATGGGTGTTAATGTAAATCATACTATTTCGCTGACCTTTGCAGTCGGTTCAGGACTTGCTGCTATTGCAGCAGTTATGTACTGTACCGCTTACCCAATGGTTGACCCTTACATGGGTTCGATGCTGGGCCTCAAAGCCTTCATTGCAGCAGTTCTGGGCGGAATCGGAATTATTCCGGGCGCTATGCTGGGAGGTTTTGCAATCGGACTGATCGAGAGCCTGACCAAAGCTTACATCTCCTCGCAGCTTGCAGACGCAGTAGTATTTGGAATTTTGATTCTGGTACTCCTGATTAAACCGGCAGGTATTTTTGGCAAGAATGTCGGAGAGAAAGTATAACAGTCGAACAAAGGGGTCGTTACAAAAATGAAAGATACAGTAAAAGTTCCCTGGAAAGCATATATCCTCAATGCGTTCTGTACCGTTTTGATCTTTGTCGCACTGTCCGGCATGATCGAAGCCAAGGTAATCGATAAATATATCCAGGGCATTATCATGTTAGTATTTGTCAATATCATTCTGGCGGTATCGTTAAACCTGACCACCGGATTTTTGGGACAGATTGCACTGGGACATGCAGGTTTCATGTCGATTGGCGCATATACCAGCGCCATCATCACCAAGGCAGTGAAAGATCTGCCGGATGGAAGCTTTTTACAGTCGCTGCCGCCTCAGCTTATCTTTGGCGTGGCATTGCTTGCCGGCGGTATTCTGGCAGCTTTGTTCGGTATCCTGGTTGGTATTCCGGCTTTGCGTTTAAAGGGAGATTATCTTGCGATTATCACCCTTGGCTTTGGTGAGATTATCCGTGTTATCATGGAAAATCTTGAGATCACCGGAGGTGCACAGGGTCTGCGCTCCATCCCAGGTTATTCCACCAAATACTTTGGAATGTGCTACTGGATTACGATTTTATCCATCGTCATTTTGTATATGTTAGTTCGTTCCCGTCATGGACGGGCGATTATGGCAATCCGCGAGGATGATATCGCTTCGGAAGCAGTGGGAATCCCGAATACCTATTATAAAGTAATGGCATTTAGCGTTGCAGCATTTTTCGCAGGCATTGCCGGCGGTATCTATGCGCATTATCTCCGCATTCTGGGTGCAAAGAGCTTTAACTTCAGCCGTTCGATTGAGATCATCGTTATCGTTGTTCTGGGCGGTATGGGTTCGATGACCGGTTCGATTGTGGCAGCAATTGCTCTGACCATTCTGCCAGAAGCGCTGCGCAGTTTCTCCGATTACCGCATGCTCGCTTATTCCATCGCACTGATTGTTGTTATGATCTTTAAGCCATCCGGATTGTTTGGACGATATGAATTTTCCCTGATGGGATGCATTGATAAAATCCTTGGAAAAGGAAAGAAGCGCAGTAAGGAAACTGCAGCAGAAGGGAGCGTAAAATAATGACAGACACTCCTGTTTTAAAAGCGGAACATCTCGGAATCAGCTTTGGAGGACTCAAGGCGGTATCCGATTTTGATATTCAGATTGGTCAAAATGAACTGGTTGGATTGATTGGTCCAAACGGCGCAGGCAAGACCACCATCTTTAACCTTCTGACTGGCGTTTACCAGCCGACCGAAGGAGTTATCTATTTAAACGGAAAATCTATGGCAAAGAAAAAGCCAAACCAGATGGTAAAGGAAGGAATTGCAAGAACCTTCCAGAATATCCGTCTGTTTAAAGAACTTTCGGTGCTGGATAATGTCAAGGTTGCGTTCAATCAGGGCATGAGCTATTCGGTGCTTAAATCCATCTTCCGTACTCCATCCTACTGGAAGGAAGAGGCTGAGATCGACCGCAAAGCGCGCGAATTGCTGGCAGTTTTTCACATGGAAGACAAAGCAGATTCTCTTGCGCAGAACCTGCCTTATGGTCAGCAGCGCAAACTGGAAATTGCAAGGGCTCTTGCGACCAATCCAAAACTGCTGCTGCTGGATGAGCCGGCAGCAGGCATGAATCCGACCGAGACTGCGGAACTGATGGATACCATCTCCACCATCCGCAAAAACTTCAACATTTCGATCCTGCTCATCGAGCACGATATGAGCCTTGTTATGAGCATCTGCGAGAGACTGATCGTAATTGACTATGGTCAGATCATTGCAAAGGGTACACCATACGAAATCGCCAATAACGAAAAGGTAATCGGTGCATACTTGGGCGCATAAATTTGCGCATCATGCAGGGATGGTTCCCTGCACAACGTATCCGTACAGGATACACGAAAGGACGGGTAATAATGGGAAAGATGCTGGATGTCCAGGAACTGAATGTGCATTATGGTTCCATTCATGCAATTCGGGATATCAGCCTTACAGTAAATGAAGGAGAAATTGTCTCGCTGATTGGTGCAAACGGCGCGGGAAAAACAACAACCCTGCACACCATTACCGGGATTAAAAAGGCGACATCCGGTCGCATTTTTCTGGACGGTAAGGATCTGATGGCTACCGAACCGCACAAAATCATCACCATGGGAATGGCTCATGTGCCGGAAGGCCGCCATATCTTTTCCCAGATGACGGTAGCGGAAAACTTGGAAATGGGAGCGTTCTGGCTTAAGGATAAGTCCCATGTCAATGAGGAAATGGAAAAGGTTTACGCACAGTTTCCAAGACTGAAAGAACGTTATAAACAGGCAGCGGGCACACTCTCGGGAGGAGAACAGCAGATGCTGGCAATCGGACGCGCAATTATGTCGAAGCCGAAAATCATGCTGATGGATGAGCCTTCGATGGGTCTTTCTCCGCTGCTGGTAAAGGAAATCTTCGAGATTATCAAACAGCTCAATCAGGAGGGAATGACCATCCTCCTGGTAGAGCAGAACGCCAAAATGGCACTCTCTATCGCACATCGCGCCTATGTCCTGGAAACGGGCAAGATCGTTTTGCAAAGCTCACGAAGCTTTCCTTCGTAGCTTCTGTCATACTCTGTATTAAGAGTCTTA
>OKSF01002165.1_pt1 | contig 13946 bp, 4 predicted proteins | sample 1606061 | NCBI WGS metagenome assembly OKSF01 (sample SAMEA3541567, study PRJEB24748) | human gut metagenome | biome: human gut; feature: human-associated habitat; material: faeces | place: China | collected 2012 | reverse complement strand
TGTTCCATGTAGGCGTATCTGTTGGTAGCCACCATAACATGGTGAATGCTGGTGTGACTCACAAATTCGGTAACTCCGATGCGAAGAAAGCGATTCCAGATCGTTATAAAGGTGGCCCTATCAGCTCCGTTTATGTGTTGCAAGATGAAGTGACAGCGTTGAAAGCTGAAAATGCACGCATGCAAGAAAGCCTTAACGAATTGTCTTCTGTGAAGGCTGATAATGCGCGTATGCAACAACGTATTGATGAATTATCCTCTGTGAAGGAAGATAATGAACAAATGAAGGCTCAAATTGCATTGTTGATGCAACAAGCTGGGCTTACAAAGTAAATTTAACTTGATTAAATGGGTTATTTAGTATACTCTAGTCATGTAAGAATCATGTAAGGAATATGAAAGCCGCCCTTCGGGGGGCGGCTCGTCATTAGGAGGATTTATGAAATTCAAAACATTTATGCCTGTATTGGCACTTGCTTGTGTATGCGCGGTAGGTCAAGCGGATGCGGCTCAAGATCGATTGATGATGCCAGAACAACCGGCTGAACCATTAAACGTAATTGAAGCGGAAGTTGCAGTTCCTGTACCTAGCGAAGAAGTTCGCGACGTAGTGAATGCTTTCACACAATTCCAATTGGACCAAAAGGGTAAACGTATCATGGATGATTCCCGCGTTATGACTGGTCAAGAGCGTTACCGTAACAATGTGTTGTACTACATGAACGTTCGCCGCAGCTGGTACATCGTGAGCCATCGTTATAAAAATGATAGCTATGGTCGTTTAGCGTTGGATCGTTTGTACAATGATTACAAACAGTTCTTTACAGAACATGCGACTGTATCTGAAGACGCTAAATTGGACTATGCGCAACAAATCATCGATATCTTGGATCGCAATACAGCCAATGTACATGATGATGAATTGCGTTTCTACATGAACGAAATGGTGATCTTCAGCTTGAACGAAGCTATGAAAGACGGTAATAATCGCGTGAAACCTGTAGATGAAAAAGCAGCTCCTGCGATGGATGAACTTCACACAGTGGATCTTCGCAAAGCGATTAATGCACCGACAATTCAATAATTTTAGATGATTCAATTATAAGAATTAAGTGTTGTTGTGTTGTATTGTATTTCTTATAATTGTATGACCGATAAAAAATATCGGGGTGTTGTTTGTATTAACAATACCCCGATATTTTTATGCATATAATTTTGCAATCAATGTGATTCGCTGACCTTGAATCACCTTATATGTAATTTTTTTTACGATGGCCGTAAAGTTGTGATGCAGAAATTGTAACTGATCGTTAGGTTGAACGTCCGCATCATATGTGAATACGCCTTCTTCCCCATTAAAGCGACCTTTGATTGTGAAAGTTTGATTATCTCGTGTAACTACGATATCTTCTTCGGTAACCGTATTTGGTTTATCTATATTTTGTTGTAAGATATTGAGTTCTGACATAGAATCTTCCTCCTTTCTGCTTTCAGTATAACAATAAAAATTAAAAAACACATGGAGTAATCGTATAAATTGTTTTTATACACATATGCTCTATTTCTATAAAGCCTATAAAGCCCGCCGATACGCCTTTAGAGGGACTTGGAATAAAAAAAGGAATGAAGGCGATTTGAATTTCACCTGTCATTCCTTTTACTATATAATAAAATGCTACCTTCATTGATTGTGCAATAGTTAATTGGCTTAAGTAGGTATGTAGTAATTGTGTACGTACATTGAGTCAAAATGGCAGAAACACTGTACGATATCCGTTTATGAAAAGATATCATTCTATTATATGGTCTATCATAAATCAGAATGATGAAGAGAAAATAAATTGGTTATATATGGTGTGATATTGGGACATAATTATGGAAAGTTTTGTATTATTTATGAAAGTAGGTGAATAATAGTTAAAAAAATACATTGTTTATGCAGAATATTCAGTATATTTAATTTTATCGAAATTATTGATAACTTAAATACAAAAGTTTTATGAAAATAAAATGAAAAAAAGTTTACTTTTCCCGCAATATGTGGTATTTTAGATATACACATTCAAGAATATCGATGAATTCTCAATACATCATCGATCCATCATTGTTATTTCATTAAATATATAGGATAGTTAGTAAGTTTTATAGGAGAAAGATTAATGAATCGAGTATTTAAAGTGATTTGGAATCGCACAAAGGGCTGCTATGTTGTTGTAGCAGAAACAGCAAAGAACATGACGAAACGTTCCTCTTTGTCGGTTGTATTCTCTAAAATGGTAGGTGCTACAGCAGTTGCCGTTATGTTGACAGGCGTTATGATGCCTACGGATGCCTTGGGGGCACCAATTAAAAATGGTAACGGAGCGACAGCTGAAAACGACGGTGGTATCGCGATTGGTGATAATACAGCATCTAAGGGTGATTATAGTATCTCAATCGGTACTAATGCATCCGTAGGTAGAGGTGATACTGATGAAGGCAAAACGCAGAGTGGTATCGCTATCGGTCAAGGTGCAACTGTAACAGTTGATCCTAATAAGGGGCAGGATGTAGATCCTGATCAACGAACAGGTGGTATCGCCATTGGTCAAGGTGCAACAACTAAGGTTGTTAATGCCATTGCTGTTGGTTCCGGTACTAGTGCTGATGGTGCACAAGCCGTAACTATCGGTCATAATTCTCGTTCCACTACAAATAACAGTGTGGCCTTGGGTAATGAAACACGCGTGGCATCTACTAATGGCTTTGCCCTTGGTAATAATGCACGTGCTGGTTATGATGAAAACAATAGAGTAATCGGTAAGGATAATGACCAAGCCTTCGGTTCCAATGCACGTGCTTATGGCGGTTCTTCCATGGCGTTTGGTAATGATGCAAAATCTAGTGGTGGTGGTGCAGTTTCTATAGGTAACGGTTCTCAATCTAGAGGTGATTGGGCGGTAGCTATCGGTAATGGCTCTAAAGCTTTGAAACAGGGCTCTTCTGCGTTGGGGACGAATGCTACAACTAATAGCTCCCACTCTACTGCACTCGGTTGGGGTAGTACTACAAATGGTTATGCTGACATCGCAGCTGGTGATGGTTCTGTTGCATCTGGTGGTAATTCTCTAGCAATAGGTGTGCAATCTTCTACATCTAATGGTGCAGTAGGTGCTGTAGCATTAGGTTTAAGCAGTAAAGCTGAGCAAACAAACTCTATGGCATTAGGTGTATCTGCTAATGCAGCACATGAACGCTCCGTTGCACTAGGTGCTAACTCCAAGACTGATGCTACAGTAAGCACACCAAATCAATTGGTAAATGGCTTATGGTATAAAAACTATGCCGGCGGTTCTGCTGATTCCACACTTAGTGTAGGTAGTGATACGCTAAAACGTACTATCACAAATGTGGCTGCAGGTCGTGTGAATGCACAATCTACAGATGCAATCAACGGTAGCCAATTATATGGTGTTGCAAATACCTTGGGTAATTTAGCAAGTACTACAAAAGGCCTTTTAGGTGGCAATGCAGCGCTTGACCCTGATACTGGCAACTTGTCGATGAGCAATATCGGCAACACTGGTAAAAGCACAATTCATGATGCTATTAAATTCAATAAAGATACTATAGATAAAGGCCTTAACTTCGATGCTAATACAGGTGGTCCTAAAAACAACCTATTAGGCTCTAAAGTTACTATCAAAGGTGACGGCAGCAATATCAATGCCGCAATTACACAAGCCAATGGTGATACAACTATCAACATGACTTTGGGTAATACTATTAAAGTAGGTACAGCAAACCCTGTAACGATTGACGGCACTACAGGTTACGTAACAGGTCTCCAAAATAAAGACTGGAATGTAGATAGTCCTGTGGCTGTATCTGGCCGCGCTGCTACAGAAGATCAGTTGAAAAAGGTAAACGATAAAGTTAATACCAATAAGGATCAAATCGATAAGAATAAACAAGCTATCGCTGATAATAAGCAAAATATCACAAACAATGCCAACAATATCGCTCAAAACAAGCAAGACATCTCCACTATTAATACAAAAATTAATAAAGGCTTGAATTTTGCTGGTGATACAGGTACAGTAAGCAACAGACAATTAGGCGACACTGTAACTGTTAAAGGCGGTGCTACAGGCGCATTATCCGACGGTAATATCGGTGTTGACTCCGATGGCAATGGCACATTAAATGTGAAATTAGCTAAAACATTGACTGGCTTGGACAGCGTTACAGCAGGTAACACTAAGATTGATAACGGCGGGTTGACTGTAGGCGGTAAAACATATGTGTCTCCAACAGGTCTCAATGCAAATAATCAAAAGATTACTAATGTTGCTAATGGTAGCGACCCTAATGATGCAGTAAACTATAGTCAATTACAAGCTGCTATCGGTGGTACAGCCAAAGCATCCACTGTAAAAGCAAAGGATGCGAATGTAACTGTAACAGAAAGTACAAACGCAGCAGGCGGTAAGGAATATACTGTTGGTTTAGGTAATAAAATTACCGTAGGTACAGCACATCCTGTAACTGTAGACGGTGATGCTGGTCATGTAACAGGCCTTACAAATACAGATTGGAATGTAGACAATCCTGTGGCTGTATCTGGTCGCGGTGCTACTGAAGATCAGTTAAAAGCGGTAAATACTCAAGTTAACACTAATAAGACTGCTATTGATAAAGGCTTGAACTTTGATGGTGATTCCGGTGCAGTTATTAATAAAAAATTAGGTGAAAAACTATCCGTCAAAGGCGGTGCTACAGGCACATTATCCGACGGTAATATCGGTGTTGAATCCGACGGCAATGGCACATTGAATGTGAAATTAGCTAAAACATTGACTGGCTTGGATAGTGTTACAGCTGGTAATACTAAGATTGATAGCAACGGTTTGACTGTAGGCGGTAAAACATATGTATCTCCAACAGGTCTTAATGCGAATGACCAAAAGGTAACGAATGTTGCTAACGGGGATGTGTCTGCTAATTCCAAAGATGCAGTAAACGGCGGTCAATTACACGAGGCTAAAACTGAACTTATCAACAAAGGCCTTCGTTTCAACGCTGATAATAACGCTGAAAAAACGAACAAACTTGGTTCTAAAGTAACAGTAAATGGTGATGATAATATCACTACTGAAATTACGCAAACTGGCGATGATACTACAATCGGCGTTAAATTAAATAAAAATCTTAACGTTACAACTCTTACTGCTACAGATACTGTAAAAGCAGGTGGCGTAACGATAGGTAAACACGCTGATACTAAAAATTATGTAACAGGTCTTGATAATAGAGATTGGGATGTAAATACATCTAATCCTGTAAACGGTCGTGCTGCTACAGAAGATCAATTGAGAAAAATCAGCGATGTAATTAAGAATCAAGGTGCTGCTGCTACAGATTACCGTTTGGTAAAAAATGCAGCTGCTGCAGATGAGGCTTATACAGTTGATTCTAACGGCGATGTTGACTTAACTGTAGAGGATAAAAACCATGCAGGTAAAAAAGAGACTGTTAAGATTAAGGACGTTGCGTCTAAATCTAGCCTCGACAAATTAAATGATCGTGCTGTTAAGTATGATTTGGACAATAATGGTGCCGTTGATAAGACAAAGGTAAGTTATGAAGGCCCTACATATGCTAACAAACAAGGCGGCACTCATGTGTCTAACTTGGCGTATGCGACAGGCAATGACGGTAGCGAAGCAGTTAATGTGGATTACTTGAAAGATAAAATCAAAGATAGTGAAGACGCATTAACTAATAAAGGTTTGAAATTCGATGCTAACAGTGGCGGTGTAAAAACTAATAAACTTGGCTCTACAGTTACTGTTAAGGGCGAAGGTAATGATATTGATGCTAACTACAGCGGTGAAAACATTAAAACTTTCATCACACAAGATCAAGATGGCAACACAACTATCGATGTGAAGATGAACAAAAATCTCAAAGCTAATAGTGTGGCCATTGCTGGTAAAAATGGTCAAGACGGCGTTACACTTAAAGGTGGCGACGCTAAAAACGGTGTAGATGGTACAAGCATTAATCGTTTAGTGACCGAAGATAAAGACGGTAATACACATACACTTGCAACTCTTGACGATGGTATGATGTACGGCGGCGATACAGGCAATGTGATTAAAAAGAAACTTAACAATCAAGTGAATGTTAAGGGTGGTATTACAGATGCAGCGAAACTGTCCAATGAAGATAACATTGGGGTAGTAGCTGATGGCACTGATACATTGATGCTTCGTCTTGCAAAAGACCTTAAAGGCCTAAATTCTGCTACTTTCAACAATGGTACAGATGGCAACACTGTTGTAAACGGTGGCGGCCTCACTATTAATGATGCAGCAGGTAATCCATTAACATCCGTTACAAAAGACGGTGTTATGATTACTGATGGTCCATCTATGACTAAGGACGGCGTTGACGCTGGCGATAAGAAGATTACGAATGTACAAGATGGTACAATCGCAGCTGGCAGTAAAGATGCTGTAAACGGCGGTCAATTACATACAGCGGTGGAAGACCTCAAAACTAAGGGCTTCGGTTTAACTGCTGAAGATGGCGCTTCTGTTAAGAAACCTCTTGGTGATACTGTGACTGTGAAAGGTGACGGTGCAAATATTACTACATCTGTAGATAATGGTGCTGTGAAAGTAGCATTGGCTAGAGATCTTAATGTAGATACTGTTACAGCAAACACAGTAACTACAGGCGACACTAAGATGGATACAAATGGCGTTACTATCAAGGACGGCGCTAATGAAGCGACTAAGTTGACTAAAGACGGCTTGCAAATCAATGATGGTGGCAACAAAGCTGTTACTATCAACAAAGATGGCTTAACAATTGAAAACGGTCCTAAGGTAACAAAAGACGGTATCGATGCGGCTGATAAGAAGATCACTAATGTGGCTGATGGCACTATTGGCGCTGGTAGCAAGGACGCTGTAAACGGCGGTCAATTGCATACAGCTATCGAAGACATCAAATCCACAGGCTTTGGCCTTAAAGCGGAAGACGGTCGATCCGTGAAGAAACCTCTTGGCGAAACAATCGACTTGAAAGGTGACGGCAATATCAAAACTTCCGTGGACAACGGCGCTATCAAAATGGCATTAAATGATAAGATTACTCTTGGTCAAGATCCAGCAAAACAAGTTAACATTGACGGTTCTGCAGGTACAATTACAGCTGGCAATGGCGGTAATCAAGTTAAGATTGACGGCAATGACGGTTCCGTAACGGCAAATACTGTGAAAGCTGGCGATGTAGTTGTAGGCAAGCAAACTTCTGACGGTAAAGAAGGCAACTTCGTAACAGGTTTGGATAACAAAACTTGGAATCCTGAAAACCCTGTAGCAGTTCCTGGTCGTGCCGCAACAGAAGACCAATTGAAAGCTGTTAATGACGACTTCAATAATAAAGCAAGAACAGGCCGTGTATTCCAAGGTGACCAACCTGGCGATAGCGGTAAAGTGGTTCGTGGTTTGGGAGATACTATGAACCTTACTGGTGGTGCTGATGTGAACCGTTTGGCAGACAACAATATCGGTGTTGTGAAAAACGCTGCTGGTGATGGTTATAACATCAAGTTGGCGAAAGACTTGAAAGGTCTTGAGTCCGTAACTACTACAGATGCTGCTGGTAATACGACTGTTATGAACGGTGGCGGCATGACAATTACACCTGCTCAAGGTAATGCTGTAAGCCTTACTAAAGACGGCCTCAATAACGGTGGTAATAGAATTACTAATGTAGGCCCTGGTGTAGATGGCACTGATGCGGTTAATGTAAATCAATTGAGTAGTGCTATGCGTAGTGTGGATGGTAAAATCGCTGATGTAGGTGCTACTAGTGCAGCTATTTCCGGCCTCAAACCTTTACAATATGATCCATTGGAACCAACTCAAGTATTGGCTGCTGTAGGCCACTACAAAGGCAGCACAGCTGCTGCTGTAGGCGTAGCGCACTATACTAATGAATCTACAATGTTCCATATGGGCGTATCTCTTGGCGGTCATGACAACATGATTAATGCGGGCGTATCCTACAAATTTGGTACATCCGATGCTAAGAAAGCTATTCCAGCACGCTATAAAGCAGGCCCTATCAGCTCTGCGTATGTATTGCAAGATGAAGTGACTGCGTTAAAAGCTGAAAATGAACGCATGAAACAACATGACTTAGAGTTAACTGCTAAATACGATCAAGTACAACGCGATAATGAAGAAATGAAAGCTCAAATCGCATTGTTGATGCAACAAGTAGGACTTTCCAAATAAAAAGAATTCTTAGTCTTGTTATGTAAGGAATATGAAAGCCGCCCTTCTAGGGCGGCTCATCATAAGGAGGAAGTATGAAATTCAAAACATTTATACCTGTATTGGCACTGGCTTGTGTATGCGCGGTAGGCCAAGCGGATGCGGCTCAAGATCGATTGATGATGCCAGAACAACCAGCTGAACCATTGAATGTGCTTGAAACAGAAGTGGCACTTTCCGTACCTAGCGAAGAAGTTCGTGACGTTGTTAACGCTTTCACACAATTCCAATTGGACCAAAAGGGCAAACGTATCATGGATGATTCCCGCGTTATGACCGGTCAAGAGCGTTACCGTAACAATGTATTGTACTACATGAACGTTCGTCGCAGCTGGTACATCGTGAGCCATCGTTATAAAAACGACAGTTATGCGCGCTTGGCTTTAGACCGCTTGTACAACGATTACAAGCAGTTCTTTACGGACCATGCGACGGTGTCTGAAGACGCTAAATTGGACTATGCGCAACAAATCATCGATATCTTGGATCGTAATACGGCTAATGTACATGATGATGAATTGCGTTTCTACATGAACGAAATGGTGATCTTCAGCTTGAAAGAAGCTATGAAAGACGGCAATAATCGCGTGAAAACTGTGGATGAAAAAGCAGCTCCTGCAATGGACGAACTTCATACAGTGGATCTTCGCAAAGCGATTAATGCACCAACAATTCAGTAAGATCTGGTGTAAGTAATAAACCGCTAATTTAATTAAATATTGTAATTGAATCAGGGACAGTTTCATTAGATTCTGTGATAATACACTGATAACTAAATAATATTTAGAATGTATGGTGTTTATAAAAGCCGGGGCATAGATTGCCTCGGCTTTTGTTATGTATAAATTGAAATTGTTACATACAAATATGTAAATTTAATGGCATAAATATATCGAAAAGATGGAGATTTTATTTCCTAATTATTAATTTTGTTAAATAAACCATAAAAATGAATGAAACATGAAAAAATTGTTTACAATATAGATTTTTTTTGATATGGTATACGAGTAGATGAGTATATGATAACAATCTGTAATAAGTGTAATATTTGACTTGTTATGCTGAATATTGTTGGTTTGTATTAGAAGTATAGATAATTTTTATATCTATTACTTCTTATTTTTATTATAGTTTTATATAAGGTTAGATAGGTATTACGCAACGAAAATGTAGTACGAAAGGAACATTATGAATCGAATTTATAAAGTCATTTGGAATCGGGTGAAAAACTGTTATGTAGTTGTGTCCGAAATTGCTAATAATCGCGGGAAATTTAATGGAAGAAGTACAACATGCGTTGGTACACTTTTATGTATTTTGGCACTAGTAGGCGGTACATTATTGCCACTGAATACTGCTAATGCAGTAAATCCTGCGGGGACTGGTGCAGGGGTATCATGGGGAAATGGCACGAATAGTGGCACAGATCAAAATAATGTAGCTATTGGCGGTTATGCGCAGGCCCTTGGACCGGTTTCCTTGGCATTAGGTGCGCATAGTAATTCTTCTGCTTCATATTCAACCGCTATCGGTGGAGGAACACAATCTACTGCGGAAAACGCGACAGCTATTGGTGGTGTAGCCAAGGCAAAAGGGAAAAATGCTACCGCTATTGGGGCAAAAGCCGAAGCTAATGGAGAGTATGCTACCACTATCGGTGCAGGTGCAAAAGCGGATAATACCTATGCTATAGCCATCGGCAGCCTTTCTCATGCTACTGAGGTATCCTCGTTAGCGATGGGAAATAATTCAAAAGCTACTAATACTTATGCTTATGCAATCGGTGGGAGCGCGGAGGCTAAAGGCAGATGGAGTATTGCCATGGGGACAAATGCAGTGGCCGAAGATGATGCCAGCGTGTCTATCGGTACCTGGTCAAAAGCTACTACTGGACAGTCCGTGGCTGTAGGTTATCAAGCTAACGCGAAACAATTAGGGGCAACGGCACTTGGCAGACAGACGAATGCTAGCGCAGTAGATGCAACTGCTATAGGATCTGGCTCTTATTCTACTGCTGAAAACGGTACAGCTATAGGTAAAAGTGCTTCGGTCAGTGCGAAAAATGGCGTCGCTATCGGTACTGGGGCGAAAGCAACCAATGAAAATGCGGTGGCTCTTGGCACCGGTTCTGAAACTGCTGCAGCGGTAGCAACAGCCTCTGAGTCAGTTAATGGAGTAGTACATAACTTTGCAGGTATAAATCCTGGTTCCACAGTTAGCGTAGGTAAGACAGGTATGGAACGGACGGTTACCAATGTAGCGGCTGGCCGTATTTCCGCTACATCTACAGATGCTATTAACGGCAGTCAACTGTATGCAGTGACTACGGAAGTGAATAAGGGCACAGTTTATGCAGGAGATGTAAAAGGTACGGGGGCTACAGATAATAAGTTTACCCAAAGACTGGGGGCACAAACTAATATCGTTGGTGGCGTAGCCGATACATCCAAATTGAGTGATAACAATATTGGAGTGGTATCTAATGGCACAGATACATTGAACGTGAAATTGGCTAAAGAACTGAAAGACCTAACTAGTGTGACTGCTGGTGATACAGTGATGAACACGGATGGTGTGACGATCACTGGAGGCCCTAAAATTGTAAAAACCGGCATTGATGCAGGAAACAAACAAATCGTTAATGTGGCTAGCGGCGGAGACGTAACGACGAATGGTGCCAATATTGGCGATATTAACCGTATCATTACGGCGAAGGATAAGTATGTGACTGGCGGTTCAGTGACTTATCAAGCAAATGGTGAGGGTGCCGCGAATTTAACCGGCACAAACGGATTGACTGCAAACGTAAGCGGATTGAAAAATAACTATGTTACGAGTGGCAGTATTTCTAATGACGGCAAAGTGTTGACACTGGAACGTAACGATACGGGCAAAGTTAATGTTGATTTGAGTAATATATTTACTGAGGTAGCAAAGGGAGATTACCGTTTGGTAGAAAATCCTGAAGCGGGTAGCCAGGGTAAATATAAGGTTGATAGCAATGGAAATATGGTATTGACTGTAGCAAATGATAAAGGCGACAAAAAACAAGTTACATTGACAGATATTGCATCTAAGGCGCAACAAGATAATAATACATCAAGTATTACTACGATCAATACAACTCTTGATAAAGGCTTGAACTTTGCCGGTGATACCGGTGCTGTGAGCAACAGAAAATTAGGCGATACCGTTACCGTTAAAGGCGGTGCTACAGGCGCATTGTCCGATGGAAATATCGGTGTTGAATCCGACGGCAATGGCACATTGAATGTGAAATTGGCGAAAACGTTAAGCGGTTTAGATAGCGTTACAGCTGGTGGTACTACTATCAACAACAGCGGTTTGACTGTAGGTGGTAAAACATATGTATCTCCAACAGGTATCAATGCGAATGATCAAAAAATTACCAATGTTTCTGATGGTACTGTAGGTGCAGGTAGTAAAGACGCTGTAAACGGCGGTCAATTACACGATGCTAAAAACGAATTAAATACTAATATCAGTAATGCTAAAACTGATCTTATCAACAAAGGCCTTCGTTTCGATGCTGATAATAACGCTGAAAAAACGAATAAACTTGGTTCTAAAGTAACAGTCAATGGTGATAACAATATCACTACTGAAATTACGCAGACTGGTGATGACACTACAATCGGCGTTAAATTGAACAAAAATCTTAATGTTCAAACATTGACGGCTACAGATACCGTGAAAGCTGGCGGTGTAACAATGGGTAAACACGCTGATGCTAAAAATTATGTGACAGGCCTTGATAATAAGGATTGGGATGTGAACACATCTAATCCTGTAAACGGTCGTGCTGCTACAGAAGATCAATTGAAAAAAATCAGCGATGTAATTAAGAGCCAAGGTGCTAATGCTACAGATTACCGTTTGGTGAAAAATGCAGCTGCTGCAGATGAGGCTTATACAGTTGATTCTAACGGTGATGTTGACTTAACTGTAGAAGATAAAAACCATGCAGGTAGTAAAGAAACAGTTAAGATTAAGGATGTTGCCTCTAAATCTAAATTAGATAAAGTTATCAATGACGGCTTGAAATTCGATGCCAATACAGGCGGCGAAAAAACGAATAAATTGGGGTCCAAGGTATCCGTGAAAGGGGATAATTCCAACATCATTACAAGTATCTCCCAAGATGCGAACGGTGACAGCACCATTGATGTGAAACTCGGCAAAGACCTTAAGACCGAAACGATTACTGCTACCGGTAAAGACGGCAAGGACGGCAAGATCGGCATCAACGGTAAAGACGGTGTTACGACGAATATTTCCGTAACCCGTGACGGCAAGCCGGGTGTCGACGGTGCCGCCGGCACGACCACTACGCGCATTGTGTATCAAAAACCGGACGGTACGAACGAAGAAGTGGCGAACCTAAATGACGGTATGATGTATGGTGGCGATACAGGCAATGTGATTAAAAAGAAACTTAACAACCAAGTGAATGTTAAGGGCGGTATCTCCGATGAAAGCAAATTAGCGACTGAAGACAACATCGGTGTTGTTTCCGACGGTTCCGATACATTGAAATTGCGCTTGGCGAAAGAATTGAAAGGCTTGACGTCTGCTACTTTCACAAACGGCGGCAATAATACTGTTATCAATGGCGATGGCATGACCATCAATCGTGCTGGTGGCGATGCAGTAAGTCTTACAAAAGACGGCTTAAATAACGGCGGTAACAAGATTACGAATGTTGCTGATGGCACGGACCCTAACGATGCAGTTAATAAATCTCAATTGGATAAAGCTACAGCAGCTGCATCCACAACGGTATCTGCAGGTAATAATATTACTGTGACACCTAGCACCAATGCGAATGGTTCCAAGAACTATGAAGTAAGTCTTAAAGATCAAGTGACATTGGGCGCTGATGCTACGAAACAAATCGCAATGGATGGTACTACAGGTACTATCAAGGCTGGTGATAAAGTTACAATCGACGGCAACAAAGGTACTATTAAAGCGGGTAATGTAACGATTGACGGTGAAAACGGTACAATTAAAGCTGGCGACAAGGTAACTATTGACGGTAAAGATGGTAAGATTGCAGCAGGCAAGGTATCTGTTGATGGTAAAGACGGTTATGTGACAGGCCTAGAAAACAAAGATTGGGATCCTGACAACATCACAAGCGGTCGCGCTGCTACAGAAGATCAATTGCAAAAATCTCACAAATCCTTGGATAATAAGATTAATAACTTAGGTGATGAAATCACGAAGAAAGGGATGAATTTTGCTGGTAATACAGGTGAATTCCACCGTGATTTAGGCCAAAAAGTTACTATCAAAGGTGAAGGCACGGAATCCGACGATAAATACTCCGGCGAAAATATTAAAACAGTAGCCGACCAAGATGGTAATGTTAATATCAAGATGGCGAAAGACCTTAAAACTGACAGCTTAACTACTGATAAGGTAAAAGTTGGCAAAAACGGTAAGGACGGCGTATCCATTACTGGTCCTAACGGTGCTGACGGCACAGACGGCAAAGTAGGTATCACAGGCAAAGACGGTAAAGATGCTGTATCCATGTCCGGTAAAGACGGTGTTGGTCATATCGGTTTAACTGGTAAAGACGGCCGTA